>Ga0272449_1002846_pt1 | contig 15570 bp, 12 predicted proteins | sample YNPCB0241_FD_198679 | JGI IMG/M metagenome (GOLD analysis project Ga0272449, IMG submission 198679) | Hot spring sediment microbial communities from Yellowstone National Park, WY, United States - YNP-CB-024-1 | ecosystem: Environmental > Aquatic > Thermal springs > Hot (42-90C) > Sediment...
TTCCGACACATAGGGAGCGAATTTTTCGAAGTTTTTTCTGAATCTTTGTTTGAGAGCTTCTGCTTTGGAAGCATAGTCATCTCTGCTACTCCACATCTTATCAGGGCGAAGCAGTTCTTCAGGAACATCCGGGCACTTCTCCGGGACTAGAAGACCAAAGTAAGGTTCGGGGTGAAAATTCACAGAGGAAAGCTCCCCATTTAGAGCGGCTTTTACCATGCGCCGTGTTAATCCTATAGGTATTCGTTCCCCTACGCCGTAGGGACCTCTTATCCAGCCCGTGTTTATCAACCAGCACTTAGGTTTGTAGCGAATGATTCTGTTCCACAATTGTTCACCGTATCTTACGGGTGAAAGAATCATGAATGGTGCGCCAAAGCAGGTGCTGAAGGTTGCAACTGGCTCCACTATGCCTGCTTCGGTTCCCGCTACCTTGGCAGTGTATCCCGAGAGAAAGTAATAAATCGCCTGTTCTGGAGTAAGAAGCGATATGGGAGGCAACACGCCGAAGGCGTCGCAGGTGAGCATGATAATGTCCGACGGATGACCTGCTATGCCGCTTTTCCAGACTCTTTCAATGGATTCCAGCGGATAGGATGCTCTCGTGTTTTCGGTAATACCGTCATCGTTCAAATCGACTATTCGGCTTTCTTCGTCGTAGATTACATTTTCGAGAATAGTTCCAAAGCTTCTTGTGCAACGATAGATAAGAGGCTCGGCTTCTTCAGAAAGCCGAATAACCTTTGCGTAACACCCGCCTTCAAAATTAAAAACTCCGTTATGACTCCACCCGTGTTCGTCGTCTCCAATGAGGAATCTATCGGGGTCAGAAGAAAGGCTCGTTTTGCCTGTTCCCGAAAGCCCAAAAAAGAGCGCTACTTTGCCGTCTATTCCCACATTTGCCGCACAATGCATGGGAAAGACTCTGTGTTTGGGCATGAAGTAGTTCATAACGGTAAAGACAGCTTTTTTAATTTCGCCTCCATACCCGGTTCCACCAATTAGAATGACTCTTTTGGCAAGATGGATGATTATGAACGCCTCCGATACGGTGCCATCTATTTCCGGACAGGCTTCAAAATCCGGCACAGAAATAATCAGGAAGGGATCGTTCCCGAGTTCACTCTTTGTTTCGTTATGCTCGTGTCGGATTCTAAGAAACATATTGTAGGCAAAGAGGCTCTGCCATGCCTTCTCCGTAACCACTCGTAGCTTTAGCCTGTACTTTGGATCTGCTCCGACGGCACAATCCTGCACGAACAGCTCCCTTCCTTCCAGATAGGCAAGCACGCTTCGGAAGAGTCTATTGAACTTTTCTTCTTCAAAAGGCTGGTTAATATCGCCCCACCAGATATCAGCTTCCGATGATGGTTCTCTCACGATGAATCTATCTCTGGGGGTTCTTCCTGTGTATTTTCCTGTTCTTACAACCAGAGCTCCCCCGTGAGTTATGACGCCTTCCGATCGTCTTACGGCATGTTCGTAAAGAGCAGGCGGGGTAAGGTTATAGTGAATAGCGGCTATTCGCCTGAAGCCGATGTTTATCAAATCCTTTTCCACCTTCCTGGTGCCCTTCACGGCGATCATGTTCATCGTTTTGCCCCTTCGATATTTTTAAAGAGACTCGAGTTTTTCAATATATGCTACAGCTTCTACCAGATTCTTAGCCAGCCAGAATTCATCTTTAAGCGAATGCTCGCCGGTTGGCAAGCCGTTTCTACAAAGCATAATGCCACGGCATCCTGCTCTGCGAGCCGCTTCCATGTCAGATGTTCTGTCGCCAATGAAAAAACTCTGAGACGGAAATGCTCCCAGCACATCCATTGCAAAGAGAAGCATTCCCGGGGATGGTTTTCGGCAGAAGCATAGATCTGAAGGAAGGTGAGGACAATAGAGAGCCGCCGAAAAATAAATGTTTTGGCGAGCGAAGGTTTCGATGAGCTTTTGATGGATATCCCAGAACGTATCGAAGCTAATGTAGCCTCGGCCTATGCCGGACTGATTACTTATGATGACAAGTCTTGCTCCGAGTTCGTAGGCTCTTTTTAGTCCTTCTATTGCATCTGGGTAGATGATTACATCTTCCCATTTCCGCACAAAATCAGGGCTGTCTTTGTTGATAACCCCATCTCGGTCAAGAAACAAAACAACCCCTTTTTGGTCTTTGCAAGCCCTTTGAGAAAACCATGCTATCATTTGTCCGCAAGTTAACTCTGCAGGAAGAAAGCCAGTTCTTTACAATAACACTGCTCTTGAATGAATTCCATGCCCGCTCTTTGTTGATTTACGTGGCGTATAATTCCCTTTCGAGTAATCAAAGATCTATAGCGATCAGGAAGTTCAAAAGCTACATGCACTATATCTCCAACTTGGAGCTTTTTCACAAGAGGTGATCTAAAGCAAAGGCCGTTCAGTGAAAGATTTTCCAACACCATTGGATATTCACGTTTATCTTCATTAAAGCGACACTTACCGTAAATCATAACGAGTTTTCTGTACCAGCTTCTGGAGTCAACCATGATGCAGAATATATGTCCACAGGTACATCTTGCGAGAAAGTTTCTTTTTTGTGTCCGACTCAAAGGAATTTTGCTAATCTTCCCACATCGGCTGCAAACAACCACCGTATCTTTTTGTGGAAGGCTTCTAACTGTTTTTCTCTCAATCCCAGCCATTTGGAACCCCATTTTTTGGTGTTTTCTTTCTCGCTTTAATATTTTAAACTTTTACTTGAACAACGTCTAACCAAATTTGTGGATTAAAGCAAGTGGAAGGGGATGGATGTTCTAAAATATTATTCTAGACGATGAAGTGAGGAGCTTTCTCATGGGATGCCTCGCTTACGCTCGGCATGACAAGTAAAAAAGACTGTCACTCCGAGCCATCCTTTTTGTCACCCCGGCTCTCCTTTTTGTCATCCCGGCTCTCCTTTTTGTCATCCCGAGCGATAGCGAGGGATCTCCTCATGAGATTCCTCGGCGTCCTTCGCTTCGCTCGGGACACCTCGGAATGACAAGTAGGAAGGGGATGCCTCGCTACGTTCGGCATGACATACCCCATGTCACCCCGAGGGCTTTGCCCGAGGGGTCTCCTCATGAGACGCCGTCCCGAACGTAGTGAGGGATGCCTCGCTTCGCTCGGCATGACAAGGAAGGGCTGTCACCCCGAGTAAAAAAGACTGTCATCCCAGGCCCTTCTTCTGTCATCGTATGTTCCCGAGTGAAACGAGGGATCTCCTGGAAGGGATACCTCGCATTCGCTCGGTATGACAGTGTTGGCGATTTTTTGAACATCCCAGTGAAAGGAGATGGAGAAAATCTTGGATCTGCCCATGCTTGACGAATTTGAACGGATTATCGGCTATACCTTCAGCAATAAAGATTTGCTGATTGAGGCCCTTACTCATCGGTCTTTTGCTTACGAAAGCGGAGAAACAGGGCGGTTTAGAAAGGATAATGAAAGGCTGGAGTTTCTGGGGGATGCCGTTCTGGAGCTTGCTATAAGCCATTTTTTATGGGAACGGTATCCGCACTATTCCGAAGGGGAACTTTCTCGCCTTAGATCCGCTATTGTGCGAGAAGAAGAGCTTGCACGGCTTGCAGAAAGGCTTCACTTTGGAGATTACCTGATTTTGGGAAAAGGCGAGGAACAAACAGGGGGAAGACGGAAGCCGTCTATTCTGTCGGGTGCCGTTGAGGCTGTTCTCGGGGCGATCTATCTCGATGGTGGGCTGGATAAGGTGATGCAGTTTGTGGAAATTCATTTTTTGCCCTTTCTCGAAGCCATCTCTGATAAGGACCCCCTCAGCGAACTCGATCGAGACTATAAAACAAAGCTTCAGGAATGGATGCAGGGAGCTTTTAAACAGACTCCCGTTTACCGTCTTGATAGAGAAGAAGGCCCCGATCATGCGAAGACTTTTTATGTGAGCGTCCTTATGGGTGAGAAGGTGCTGGCAAGAGGGAAGGGGCGTTCCAAAAAGGAGGCTCAGCAAAAGGCGGCTCAGGTTGCTTATATGAAACTTGCTGGCAAAAAATCTTCTGACACTCAGATTGGAGAAACTCTGGAAGTGCCAGAAGAAGGCAAGGAGTCTAAGTGAGAATTTATCCCGTTTTCTTGCCTTTTTACGGCTGTCCTTCAAGATGTGTGTATTGCGACCAGCGCGTAAACACTCTTGAAAAGCTTCCCGATAGGAAAAGCATTTTAAAGGAACTCTGTGAGCGAATTGATGTTTTGAAAGAAGAAGTTTTGAAAAGCAAATTCCCTGGTGAGATTGCCTTTTACGGCGGGACTTTTACTGCTCTTCCGCCTGAAACGCTTTCGGATATTGTTGATATGCTGAAGCCTTTGATTAGAGAAGGCCTTTTTACCGGATTGCGTTGTTCCACAAGACCTGATGCGGTGACCATTGAGAAGCTCGAGATTTTAAAAGACATACCCGTTACGATGATCGAACTGGGAGTTCAGACGCTGGACGATCATATTCTTAATGTCATACGCCGAGGTTACACGGTCAGAGCTGTGGAGGATGCAGTCAAGCTTGTGAAATCCTTTGGCTGGAAGGTTGGTCTTCAGCTTATGGTTGGGCTTCCTGACGAAACTCGGGAGCTTTTTCTTGAAACGGTCAGGAAAGCCATATCTCTTGCTCCCGATGGACTTCGCTTTTATCCTTTGCTGGTTTTCCCGGGGACGGTTCTTGAAGGTTGGTATCGTGCTGGTCGTTTTAAGCCTCTTTCACTGAAGGAAGCCATTCTGTGGTGTGCTGAAGCTCTGGTGATGTGTGAAGATGCCGGCGTTCCTGTGATGCGGATGGGACTTCAGGCTAATTCGGCTCTGGATGGTGGAGCCGTTCTAGCTGGACCTTATCATCCTGCTTTTGGGTATTTTGTTCGAGTCCACTGGTGGCGGCTCATTGTGGATAGAGAGCTTTCCCGGCTTGGTGTGAAAAGTGGTGCTCGAGTCTCAATATCTGTTCCTCACCGGTTTCTCTATGAATGCCGTGGTCCTCGAGATATTAACCGCCGTTTCTGGATGAAAAAGTGGAAGCTTGGAGAAATCAGCATTGAGCCGTTGGTTGTAATGGGCGAGAGTGGCGGAAGATGTTTTCGGGTAGATTGGTCTTACCGAATAGATTGAATGATCTTGTGACAATTTACGTCAAAGCATCCGTCCACAATTCTGCTTTAGATCAACTACTGCCGTATTTTGTCACAAGATGGACGTAATGTGTCAACGATGGAGTTTGCTTGCTACTATGACCAAGAAAGCCGCATTTGTAAGATATTGGTTTGCCAAAAATTTTCAAAACACAAAACTTTTACTTTGCATGGCATTTAATTTGCTGTAAAAAGCAAGCTAGGTTATGGTGTTAATGAAATTAGTGAATGATGCAAAATTAAAGCACTAAAGGAGGTTTGGTTATGAAGAATTCTAAAGGTTTTACGTTGATTGAGCTTTTGGTGGTTGTGGCAATCATTGCTATTTTAGCGGCTATTGCTGTGCCGCAATACATGAAGTACACAGCAAACGCAAGACTTTCAAATGTTCAGAACCTTACGAAAAGTCTCGCTAATCTTGCTCTTGGATTGGCAACTACGGCGCCTCAGAATCCAGATCCTAACTGTGTTAACGACAACACCTTTGGTATTGAGTATGATGCCAATAACTACGAGTTGGTCGCTTATGGCGATGCTACTGGTACTAATCCTGTTGCATGTGACCGTGTGAAAGCCTTTGACTCAGTACCTGGATGGCTTAGCACAATCACAATAAGTGGCCTTACTGTTGAAATTCAGGGTAGTCAGGTTATTATAACAGGTGGAAGTATTGTGGTAACTTCTACTTATAAACTGGGTACTAATACTTATTTTGGATGCGCCTATGATGGACAAAGCCATATACTTAGGGATGCTGCAGATGCTGGAGTTGCAAACTATTATTGCCGTATTCAGTAAATATAGTTTTTGTGTGTAATTACTCTTGAATTTGGGTTTGGGTAGCTCCCCGGAATTCTCAAGAGGGGGGCTACCTGTTTTTCCGTTTAAAAGGTGGCATCCATGCAGTCTCAAAAAGGCTTTTCTCTGATAGAGCTTTTAGTTGTTATGGCCATTATTTCGATTTTGGCGGCTGTGGGAACTATCCAGTACATGAAATACATAGCTAACTCCAGATATGCCAAACTCGAGTCCACTTTGCGACAGATGATGCTGGTGGCTGAGGATTATTATAGTGAGTTTAATAAGTATCCTAATGGCTCTTGTGATAATCTTTCATCGGGTGGAGAGAAAGTATGCTGGATTGATGCTTCTGGTTCGGTAGTTACTTCTTCCGGGAGTTACAGCTTTAAGGTTCCTCCCTTTGTGAAAGTTCAATTTACACCAAAGGGATCAGGTTCAATACAAATCTATGTAGAGAGCTCTTCAAAAATTCTTAGGAATTCATCAAAAACAGGCAATGCCAAGTTAGCTACTACATCAAGTAATGATATCGCCTGCTATGATGATGAAATTCACGGAAAGAATTGGTCATCAGTTTGTCCATCACCATGAAAAAAACATTACTTCTTGGATGGCTTTCTATTCCCGTTATCGGTGTTCTGGCATATTTATACACCTTTAAAATCGGCTTTGTCTGGGATGATTATGTCTATATTCAGCAACAGCTTGCGTCCATCAGGGAATTCAGCTTCTTTGAGGGATTGAGAAAATACGTATATTTTCGTCCCACGGTGACTATTTTTTCTGTAATCGATTACACGATATGGCATCGTAATGCTCTTGGCTATCATATTACCAACATGATTTTTCACTTGCTGAATTCTCTGCTGGTTGCTCTCCTGGCTCAGAGGCTTCTTCTGCTTCATGACAGCAACGGTTCCTCTTCTCACGTTCCATGGATTGCAGGGCTTCTGTTTGCTTTACATCCGGTTCACGCTGAGTCGGTTAACTGGATTGAAGGAAGGACTGACCTTATATGCACGACATTTTTCCTGCTCGCTGTGATATCCTACATTGAATTCAGGTCGAAGAAATCCATGGCCGCTTTGCTGTCTTTTCTGATTTTTACCATCTTTGCAATGGCTGCTAAAGAACCCGGGGTGATGATTCCGGTGGTGGTGATTGCCTATGAACTGGTGTATGCCAGGGAAAAACGAATTGTTATAGCTGTTGCTTCGTTATGTTTTCTGCTCTTTGGAGCAGTTGTTGCGGCAAGAAGCCACATAATTAAGGATTTACTTCTGCCTTTTCTTGCCAAACACAGCCTGTTTGAACTTATCCGCATGGGAATTGTTTCTTACGGGTTTTATCTTAAGAAAATCTTCTGGCCCTTGCCGTTGAACCTTTTCATTGGTGCACTACCTGAAGGAAATCTCTTTTTTGCCTTCAGTCTGGTGTCTCTGGTGTTGTTACTGTTTTTGGCTGTATTCCTGAAAAGGAGATATTCGTTAATGTCCTTTTTAATCCTGTGGTGGCTTATTACCATTTTGCCCCATGAAGTTGTCCTCCTGGGCGGGAGCGCTGTAACTCCCGTGGCTGAACGCTACCTTTATCTTCCGTCAGTGGCTTTCTCGATAGCTCTCGCCGTGTTTATAATGCGCATATCCGGTGCTGCTGTTATCAGATGGGGACTGGTTTTGATTTTGGTGGTCTTTTACGGTGTGGTTACTTTTCACAGAACAATTATATGGACTGATGGGGAAAAACTCTGGGGTGACACTGTAAAGAAATCCCCTGATTTTGCCTTGCCCTATCAGTGGTATGGAAACGCCCTATACGAAAAAGGCAAAGTTCAGGAGGCAATGGATATATGGAAGAGGTCTCTCGACTGTCCTTATATGACCGGCAAAGGCATGGACGTAACGGGGGTGGATTCCAAATTTCGTAAGAGCCTTCTCCATACTTCTCTAGCTCTTGGATATATCAATCTTGGAGATGATGAAACTGCCCGTTATCACCTATTTCAGGCAACGGAACTTTTTTCAAATTACCATGCCTATTTTTTGCTTGGGATGCTGGAAAGAAAGACAGCAGAACGGGAAAATAGCGAAGAAGCAAAGAAAGAGCATCTTGCAAGAGCCTTAGTGTTTCTAGACATTTCGGTGCAGTTGAATCCGGCTTTTCAGGAAGCCATATATTTCCTTGCTCTTACGGAATCAGAGACGGGTCATGAACTTGAGGCCATGGATCATTTCAAGATGGCTTTAGAACTTGATCCCAGAACACCTGTTGCCATTCAATCTGCCTTACAGCTTAATAAACTTAGGTCACGAGCCTACACGCCCATTCAGCCTAAACAGGATTAGGGCAATAGAAATATTCGCCCTTGCTTCAATTCTGGGTGTAATTATAGGCCTTCGGCATAAAATCACTTGACAGATCCCCAAAAGTTCTTTAATAGAAAGACGCAACACGCGGAACTTACCTACCCCCGGCGGGTAGGAAGTGGGCGGGTAGCTCAGTGGGAGAGCATCGGCCTTACAAGCCGGGGGTCACAGGTTCGAGTCCTGTTCCGCCCACCAGGACAATGAATAATAATAGTTGCGGGGTCGTAGTTAAGCACGGTTATAACGCCGGCCTGTCACGCCGGAGGCCGCCGGTTCAAGTCCGGTCGACCCCGCCATTTTTTTGCCTGGTAAATCCCAAAAAAGCTTGCTATTAAAGCGACGCTCACTATAATACCAGTTCTTGGTCGGCAGGCCTTTTGAATGACAAGAAAAGTAAGGAGGAATCTGGATTATGAAAAAGGGTATACATCCACCTTATTACCAGGCAGTGATTAAATGCGCTTGCGGAAATGAAATCCATGTCGGGTCAACCAAAAAGGAACTGAAAGTGGAAGTTTGTTCTAAGTGCCATCCTTTCTTCACAGGAAAACAAAAGATTGTTGATACTACAGGAAGAGTTGAGCAGTTCCTTAAGAAGTACAAGGATTACCAGATCCAGGAATAATCAGGGGTTGGTGTTGGAAGGGTTATGTTCGATAGACTTGATGCTGTAGAAAGTAAGTTTTTGCAAATTGAACAAGCAATGAGCAATCCTGAGGTCATTGGAAGGCCTCAGGAGTATCAAAAACTCGTAAAAGAGCACGCCGAAATTGCCCCCATTGTGGATGTTTACAGGAAATACAAAGAACTGGAGCGGCAGATAGAAGACAATCTGGAGCTTCTCAAAGAAGAAAAAGATCCCGAAATGAGGGACTTAATCAAGCAGGAAATTGCTGAGCTTGAGGAAAAGAGGGATCAGACACTTCATCAGCTCAAGATTATGCTACTCCCCAAGGATCCTAACGATGAGAAAAACGTCATTCTGGAAATTCGAGCCGGAACGGGTGGAGAAGAGGCCGCTCTGTTTGCTGCCGATCTTTTCAGGATGTATGCTCGTTATGCGGAAGAGAAGGGATGGACGGTGGAAGTTCTCGATAAGCATGTGTCTGATATGGGCGGTTTTAAGGAAATAATTGCAAGCATCCACGGCAAGGGGGCTTACAGTCGTTTAAAGTTTGAGCGAGGAGTGCATCGGGTTCAGCGAATTCCCGTAACTGAGAGCCAGGGGCGAATCCATACTTCTGCTGTTACGGTGGCAGTGCTTCCGGAAGCAGAAGAGGTTGACGTAGAGATAGATCCAGCGGATCTTCGTATTGATGTCTTCAGATCCTCGGGACCAGGGGGACAGAGTGTAAATACCACGGATTCCGCCGTGAGGATCACTCACATTCCTACCGGGATTGTGGTGACTTGTCAGGACGAGAAGTCCCAGCATAAAAACAAGGCTAAAGCCATGAAAGTTCTCCGTTCCCGGCTTCTGGATTTAAAGCGCCGTGAACAGGAAGAGAAAATTGCTCAGGAAAGAAGGCAACAGGTGGGAACAGGTGATCGAAGCGAACGCATTCGCACCTATAACTTCCCGCAAAATAGAGTTACCGATCACCGAATCAATCTCACGCTTTACAAACTCGAGGAAGTGCTCAACGGATCCCTTGATGATATTATTGATGCTCTGATAACTTACTATCAAACGGAAGAGCTTAAGCGAATGGACTTTTAGCCGGGGTCTATTCTACGCGAGACACAATGCGAAAGCGATGGACTATTTTGAGCCTTCTCGAGTGGACGGTTGATTATTTCCGAAAAAAAGGTATTAATGCGCCCCGGTCAGAAGCCGAAGTGCTCCTTGCCCATACCCTTGGACTTCGTAGAATTGATCTTTATCTCCGCTACGATCAGCCTTTGTCTCCCGATGAGCTTGCTTCTTTTAAGGAAGTGGTTCGACGTCGGGTGGCTCGTGAGCCTTCCCAGTACATTACGGGACGAAGAGAATTCTGGTCGCTTGAGTTTGAAGTAAATCCCGCCGTTTTAATACCAAGGCCAGAGACGGAAATTCTGGTTGAAAGAGCCGTTGATTGCGTTCTCGAAAGAGGCTATCGGCGGATACTTGAAATCGGGACGGGCTCAGGGGCTATAATTATATCAATCGCCCATGAGCTTCCCGTGCTGGATTTTCTTGTTGCAACCGATATTTCTACTGAAGCTATAGCTGTCGCCCGCCGAAATGCCTTAAAGCACGGCGTTGCCGAACGTATTAGTTTCGTGGTTATGGATCTCTTTTCGGCTTTTAGGCCTGGCACGCTCTTTGACCTTATAGTTTCCAATCCACCTTATGTATCCGTCGAAGAATATGAAACGCTTGCTCCCGAAATACGCAACCATGAACCGCCTATTGCCTTGCTAGGTGGTGGACCAGACGGTTTAGATACGGTAAAAGCAGTTCTGGCTGATGGTTGGGACCATCTTGCCCCAGGAGGTGTTATGCTTGTTGAGATAGGCTATAAACAAGCCCAAAAAGCCAGGGAATTCTTAAAGGGGATGCTAAAAAGGCGGAGTGAAGATGAAGTGTCATCATGTCGTATAAGTGTGATAAAGGATTACGCTGGCCTTGATAGGGTATTATGCGTAGAGAAAAAAGTTTAAGCCGGAACAGGGGTTTCAGAAAAAAGGGAGAATTCTAGCTGTGGATAAGCTCGTTATAGAGGGAGGCAAACCACTTGAAGGTGTTGTTCCCATAAGTGGAGCCAAAAATGCGGTCTTACCGCTTATGGCTTCCACTATACTTGCTTCCGGTGTCCATCGGTTTGAAAACGTTCCCAGGCTCAGGGATGTCGCCACCATGATGAGCCTCCTTGGCTATATGGGCGCTGAAGCTTCGCTGGATGACAGCGGAAACCTCACAATAGATTCGTCACGGCTCGATAAATTAGAAGCACCCTACGATCTTGTTAAGACAATGCGAGCTTCCGTGCTGGTATTGGGACCTCTCGTTGCTCGCTATGGCAGGGCTCGAGTGTCACTTCCTGGAGGATGTGCCATTGGAGCTCGCCCGATCGACCTGCACGTAAAGGCTCTTGAATTGATGGGAGCTGAAATTCAAATAGAACATGGTTATGTGGTGGCTGTTGCCGAAAGGCTGCGGGGAATCGTTTTTACTTTCGACCAGGTTACGGTGACCGGAACGGAGAATGTTCTTATGGCGGCGGCTCTTGCAGAGGGGACCACCGTCCTTGAAAATGCTGCCAGAGAACCGGAAGTGGTGGCTCTTGCGGACTATCTTAATGCTATGGGCGCAAAGATTAGAGGAGCTGGATCTCATCAGATTGTCATTGAAGGAGTTGATAATCTTAAGCCAGCCACCTTTAGGGTAATTCCTGACAGAATTGAGGTTGGAACTTATCTCGTGGCCGCAGGTATTACCGGTGGGCATCTTATTTTGAAGCCGTGCGTTGTTGAGCACGTGGAAGCTGTTATTAACAAGTTACGGCTTGCCGGGTTGAAAATCGAGGAGTGCGATAATGGGCTGGAAGTTTGGGGGCCTGAGTCAATAAAGAGCGTGGATGTAAAAACCTGGCCGTTTCCGGGTTTTCCAACCGATATGCAGGCGCAGTTTATGGCTCTCATGACTCTTGGGTCTGGTGTTAGTGTGATAACGGAGCAGATTTTCGAGAATCGGTTTATGCATGTGCCGGAACTTAACCGTATGGGCGCCAAAATCAGGCTTGAAGGCCGTAGTGCAATCGTTCAGGGAGTGAAAAAACTCACGGGGGCACCGGTTATGGCGACGGATTTACGAGCTTCGGCATCCCTTGTGCTTGCAGGGCTTGCTGCTGATGGGCAAACGGAAGTGAGTCGGGTTTATCACCTTGATCGGGGATACGAAAAGCTTGATCAAAAGCTTGAAGCTGTGGGAGCACGTATTAAGCGCGTTAAGGCATAACGTCAGAAAGCTTTCCCCTGGGGGATTGCTTGGGCTCTCCTTTGTCCTTGGGCTTTACCTTGTTGATTTAATCCCCATTACCTTGATTTTTCTTATCGTTTTATGTCTTGCCTGCTGTGTAGCAGTATCTCTCAGGCAATATAAATGGGAAAGGTTTGTTGTTTGGTTGATTATATCTGGTCTGCTTGGAGGAGTAGGGTATCGCTATATTCAAACCTGGAAGGCTCTGCAAAACTTCAGAGATTTCCAAGAGCTTTTACAAGTTCTGGAAGCTAAGAATCGAGTTTTATGGACAGGATATATAAGTAGTTTCGTTGATAAGTATCCCGACAAAATAAAATTCACCGCTAGAATAGAAAAAATCCTGGATGAGAATAGCTCACAAGAATTATTTGATGCTCAAAAGCATAAGTTTAAATTAAAGCTTTACGTTTACGTAAAAAATTCGGGTCGAGAGTGGAAATACGGGGAGAGATTTATTGCAAGAAGCTCCATACAGGAGTTTAAAAAATTCAAAAACCCAAGTCCGCCGTCTTATCAGGATTTTCAGAAGCTACAACTGTGGAAAGGCGTTTATGGATCGTCTTTTGTAAATGACGATCAAGAAATAACTGTTTTGGAAAGTCCTCACTCGTTCTTTGTTTGTTTTCTCCAGTGGATGGATGGACGCAGACAGGCTTTTTCTGATTATCTGGATCGAGTTGTACCATATCCAGAAAGTGCCTTTCTTAAGGCTCTTACGGTTGGCTATAGAGGGTTTATAGATGGAGAACTGAACGAATTTACAAATCGAGCTGGAGTCCAGCACCTTCTTGCCATTTCGGGACTCCATTTGGCTTCTGTGGCGGTTTTGCTGTTTTTTCTGGTGAGACAAATCCTTAGGGTTATTGCTCCTAAGATGTTTTTATTCATACCCGAGCCGATACTTTCTGCTTTGCTTGCACTTCCTGCTGTGGGTTGTTATGCCATTATGACAGGTCTTGCGGCTCCGACTCAAAGAGCTTTCCTTGCGGTGTGTTTTTTAACCGTTGGTCTTCTTATGTTTCGAAGAATAGACTTTTTCACGATTTTCTTTTTGTCTGCTGCGATCATACTTCTGGCAGACCTTTCTTTTCTTTATTCCCCTTCTTTCGTGCTTTCTTTTGCGGCTGTGGCTGGTATCGCATGGGTGGCAATGGTTTTAAGACCACCTAGTGAATATGGCTATCTCTGGACGGAGGAGCCAAAACCTGATCGGCACTGGTCGGTAACTATATTGGTCAGAGCAGGCAGAGCTTTTTTTGATGTTTTTTGGATAAGCCTGTGTGTCCAAATGGTGCTATGCCCTTTGGTGATTTACTTCTTTTTCAGGTTTTGCTGGGCTGGGCTGATGGCAAACGTTGTGCTGGTTCCGTACGTTAGCTTTGTGGTGCTTCCAGTAAGTCTTGCTACTCTCGCAGGTTTTTTGATTGATCCTCTTTTAAGCAATCTTTTTGTTGGCATCGTTAAGCCTTTGATTACAGGAATGATCTATCTCATAAAGTTTTTCGGAAACTGGAATGGACTCGTTTTTTGGGGAACCCCATGGACGTTATCGCCAGTCATAGCAAAGCTGTGGATCATATTGTACTGGGTGGTGCTTGCTATCGTTGTTGTGATTTTAAAGAGAAAGAGATTAACTATTTTTCTGACAATGATTGTGCTTATCCTGGTTGCGATATTCTACCAGAGCTTGATCGCTATTACGGAACGAGGTGCGAGTCAGACGCTTGAAGCGGTCATGCTTGATGTTGGTGATGGAAGTAGCACTTTCATAGCTTTTCCGCATGGCGGAACCATGATTATAGACGGTGGCGGTATCCCGAGGAGTTCGTTTGATGTTGGAGCTCGCATAATTGTTCCTGCTATTATCGCTTCGGGTTTTAGACATATAGACGACGTAGTTCTTTCTCACTATCATTATGATCATGCGAAGGGGCTTGAATTTTTGCTTAATTCCTTCCCTGTAAAACGTTTTGTGGAACCTCTTTGTCCTCCAGAGGATAAAGGATTCAGCCTAACAAGGTTTGCAACTTCCAGAAGGTTGGTTGTGATTTCTTATCGGCAGGCGGAATCTTTAGGTAATATTTTGGGAGATGTGAACTTTCGGATTCTACATCCTCCTTTTAATGCTAATCCTGTGGTGTTATGTAGGGATCTTAACGAATCATCCACGGTTTTTAAAATCGGCTATGGTGAAACCACCATTGTAATTCCCTCTGATGTTCCTTTAAATATTCTTCAGCAGGTGAAAGGAGGTGTTGCGAGAAAATCTAATGAGTTACTTCTCTTGGTTGCTCCTCATCATGGACGGTGTGGGGCTTTTAATAGTCAGCTTTTTGATGAAATTGCTCCGGATGTTGTGGTCATTTCGGCCAAGAAGACCAGGAATGTTCCCTGTCCTGCACTTCTTCGATGGTGCAAGGAGAAAAAAGTTCCATGTTTCACGACCTTTGATAATGGTGCCATAAAGGCAATATCTACCGGGAAATCGTGGCAACTTTACGGAACCGATGAAAAAGGTGCTTTTTATCCTTTGATTAGCCTTTATCGGTAGATTGGTTACTGATGAGTTCGGTTATAGTATGTGAAAATCTGTTAGTATAAAATCCTCGAAAAAGTTTTTCTGATGTGGTAAGCTTCAAGGGGAAGAATTTTAGACGCTTCAATATTTGTTCTTTACGGGAGTGAATCTAAAAATGCCTGTAAGCGTTTCTTTCATAAAAAAACTAGAAAGCGTACACCCGGATCTCAAGGAAATTCTAATAAGCCTTCTGGAGGAAGTAGAACGCCAGAGAGAAGAAACTGTCACCAGAAAGGATTTCCTAGAATTTGCTCAAAGGACTGAGGAAAATTTCCATAAAGTATGGCAGGCGATAGGGGAGCTTAGCGAATCTCATAAGAAAGCGGAAAGTCGCTTATCAAGACTTGAAGAAACTGTGGAAAAGCTAGTAGAGGCTCAAGCTAAGGCTGAGGAGCGCTTATCGAGGCTTGAGAAAGCTGTAGAAAAGCTTGCGGAAGCTCAGAAGAGGACCGAGGAGCGACTTAATGAATTGGCGGAAGCTCAAGCGAAAATGGAACATCGGTTGTCAAGACTTGAAGATGTTGTGGAAAAATTGGCGGAAGCTCAAAAGAGAACCGAGGAGCGACTTAATGAGCTTGCGGAAGCTCAAAAGAGAACCGAGGAGCGACTTAATGAGCTTGCGGAAGCTCAAAAGAGAACCGAAGAGCGACTTAATGAGCTTGCAGAAGCTCAAAAGAGAACCGAAGAGCGACTTAATGAGCTTGC
>Ga0272449_1002848_pt1 | contig 15562 bp, 11 predicted proteins | sample YNPCB0241_FD_198679 | JGI IMG/M metagenome (GOLD analysis project Ga0272449, IMG submission 198679) | Hot spring sediment microbial communities from Yellowstone National Park, WY, United States - YNP-CB-024-1 | ecosystem: Environmental > Aquatic > Thermal springs > Hot (42-90C) > Sediment...
AAATCCGGCTCACGCTCATAGGTCAGCAAAACGCCGATATACGGCTCCTTGCCCTCCAGGATGAGTTCGTAGGCCTCCGGGGCGCGGTCAAAGGGAAAGCGGTGGGTGATGAGGTGATCCACGCGGATGGCCCCCTTGGCCAGCTGAGCCAGGAACTCCTCCATGTTGCGCTTGGCCGTCCAGCGGGCGTAGGCGAGGGGGTAATCTAGGCCCTTTTCGGTATAGTGGGGGTCGTAGAGGCCCGGCCCCCAGGCCCGGGAGACGACCAATTCCAGCTCCTTGTCGTAGAAGGGCTTGCGGGGGATCTGCAGCCCTACCAGCCCGGCGGCGACGATGCGCCCCCGCTCCCGGCAGAGTTCGGCGGCCCGCTCCAGGGGTTCGTTGCTGGGGGTGGCGGCCAGGATGATAACCGCGTCGGCGCCCTGATTCCCCGTCCGCTGACGGCAGATAGCGGACAGGTTGGAGTAGTCGGTGGCGACGGCTTCGGCGCCGTGTTGGAGGGCCATTTCGGCTTTCCGGGGATGGATGTCCATGCCGATGACGTGGCAGCCGGCGGCGTTGAGCAGCTGCACGGCGATCTGGCCCAGGAGCCCCAGGCCGATGACGACGACGGTTTCGCCCAGGGAGACCCTGGCCATGCGGACGGCCTCCAGCGCGATGCCGCCCAGCGCCACGAAGGCGGCCGACTCGAAATCCACACCCTCGGGAATCTTCACGCAGAGGTTCATCGGGACCGAGACCACCTCGGCATGGCCCGCATAGCCGCTGCCGGCGCAGGCCACCCGGTCGCCGACGGCGAAGCCCTGGACGCCCGGCCCCACGTCTATCACCACCCCGGCCGATGAGTAGCCCAGGGGCACCGGGGTATCCAGCCTTCCCATGGCCTGGCGCCAGGCCTCCAGGATGCCCTCGGCCTGGGCTTTGGCGATGACCTGGCGCACCAGGTCCGGCCGGGCCATCGCCTTGCCCAGCAAGGACTTCCGGGCCAGTTCCAGCATGGATTTCTCCGTGCCCACGCTGACGAGAGAAGCGAACGTGCGCACCACAACACGATATGAACCCGCGGGTGATGCGGGGACTTCCTGTATTTGTAATCGCCCCGTCTTATAATTCTGAAGAAGTTGCTTCATAATAACTCTGCTGTTTTGATACACTTAACATGGATCTCTTGGTTTCAAAAGGATTCGGAAGCTTTACGAGCGGCAAAAAGCATGCAAAGTTATATTTCGAATCTTTTCTGTCTTGCCTCGTAGACTTTTGCGTCAATCAAGAGAGGCAACCAGAAGGCGTGAAGAAAGCAGTAGACGAAGCCAGGATAACCGTCCAGGAAGCCTCCCCGGAGGAAGTAACGATAGGCGAAATGGAGAAAGGGACGAAGCCAACCGGGCAGGCGGGTGTACAGGTGGGTGCGTATCCAGGTACGTACTGGCCTCTCAATATGAAGTGCCTGTTCCCCCGGGATGTTTCGTGTCTGCTGCCCATTCAGGATCACTATAGCTTCGCGGGTCGCATTGCGATTCTGCTTCTCAATCCAGGAGTGTAGGCCCTTTCGGTCCCAATGAATGAGGGGCTCCTCAATGGTCACCGTCCGTCCCTGAACCAAGCAATATTCCCTCGCCCCTTCCCCGATCCAGCGCGCTCGCCCCCGGCGCACAATCCGCATCACGGGTGGGGCTTCGTACGCATGGGCTAAGCGCTGGTTCAAGAAGTAAAGGTTAAAGCGAACATATATCCCCGCAACCTCATCTGACACGTTGGACAGAGTATTTTCCAGCGCTTTCCTGAATCCATCTGTTACCTGCTCATCCGCATCAAGAAAGAAAACCCATTCTGTTTTTAGTGGCAGGTTATCCAATGCCCAGTTGCGCTGGCTGGCCCAATCCACAAACTCGTGCTGAACTACCTTGGCACCGCAGGCATGAGCCAGTTCGGGTGTTCGGTCCGTGCTGAAAGCATCTACGACAAACACCTGCTCTGCCCAGCCTACCACAGATTGGAGACAGCGCTGGATGTTGAGTTCCTCGTTTTGGGCGATGACAATTACAGTTACCGGCATCATATTCACAATGAGTTTTTCAATAGTTTCACGAATCGAGAAGCATAATCAGACCAACACAGGTGGGACTTTGGAAATTGCCGCTCACTCGCTGCACGCATCTGCTGGCGTCGTTCAGGAGAAGACAACACGGTTGAAAGCCGTTGGGCCGCGGCTATGCTGTCAAAGGGCGGATAATACAGCGCGGCCTCCCCGCACATCTCACGATTGATCGCTGTGTCCGCCGCCACGATCGGCAGCCCATGCGCCATCGCTTCTACCAGCGGGAATCCAAAGGACTCGCAGAATGAGGGGAAGAAAAAGACATCCGCGCGGCGATAGAGTTCCGCCAAAGCTCCCTCAGGCACACGTCCCAGGTTAATGACATCATCTTCCAAGCCCCATTCACGTATTTTAACCATCAAGCGATCGTATCCTTTAGGCCAATCGCGGCGGTCCATTGTGAGATAGAGGCAAGCCGGTTGTCCCTGTCGCTTTAACTCGCGCATGGCCCGGACGGCCACATCATGTCCTTTATGTGGCTCCAGGTGGCTCACATATAAAATCATTAGTCTTCCCTGAAGACGTATCAGCTGCTGGGCAATGGGCTCCGGTAAAGGCTGGCGGCTTAATTGCTCGCGCTCGAACCCGTGCGGCAGCACCCGGAAGCGGTCCGGAGGTAAGTCGGGGTGATAGCGCCGGATCATATCCCGCATCGCCGCGGAGGGCGTGACGATGATCCGAGACGCGCGCATCGTGAGATAAGCCATCTTACGACGCAGAGTTACTTCCAGTGCGGCCTTGCCCCGCAATTGCGAGAGATAAGCGTTGCAATAGAACTGGGTGTTGCGCTGAAAAACAATCTGTGGCACCGTTGGTTTAAACATTCCAAAAACAAATAATGCAACCGTAAGGTCTACACGCCACTTATGCACCAGGCGAGGTAATGTCACCTGGTCCCACCAGAGTCGGTGGAAAGCCGATTTAACCTCCACCGGATAGACCATAATGTTGGGGTAGGGGCTCTGGAATTCAAAGCGGCTGTTGAGGCACAGAATGTATTCATTCTCCCGATCAATCTGACCCAGTGCCTGAACGAGGCCCTGGAGGTGACGGGAACCGCCACCCTGTTTGCGCATGGCTATGGCATGCATCAGGACTCGCATTGGAGTAACTCCTTGATTACATCGGAGATTCGCCGGACTGTCGATTCGTCCAGGTGTGGCCCGCTGGGAAGATTAAGCCCCTGTGCCCCCAACCAACTGGCCTGAGGACATCCCTCTCCATCGCGGCCGACCGCACGGTACCGGGCCAGGTGAGGCAATTGATGCATTGGCACAAAAAACGGTCGCGAATCAATCCCCTGGTTGCGCAAACCTGCCATCAGTTCGTCCCGCTTTACCGGAGAGTCAGGAGGTAGCACAAGACAAGTCATCCAATAAACATTCCTTGTACCCGGTCGTTCGGTGTTCAGCAAAACACCGGGAAGATCAGATAAATACTGAGCATACCATTGAAAGACTTGACGTCGCTTTGCGATAAAAATCTCTATTTGCTCTAATTGAGCCAATCCCAGTGCGGCCTGAATGTTAGTCATCCGATAATTGAAAGCAAGCTCAGTATGGTAATAACGCCGCTGCGGACTCATTCCGTGATCTCTGAGATATCGCAGGCGCTCTGCCAAAGCGCTATCATTGGTTGTCACCATCCCTCCCTCTCCGGTAGTAATGATTTTGTTCCCGTAAAAAGAAAAAACTCCTACATTCCCGATACTTCCCACACGAAGGTTGTGATATTCTGCACCGTGTGCTTCGGCAGCATCCTCCACAATAAATAGCCCATGCTTATCAGCCAATCGCTGAATGGCATCCATATCGGCAGGATGGCCGTAAAGATGCACTGGTATAATCGCCCGCGTACGAGGCGTAATGGCTCTCTCGGCAGCTACCGGATCCATACACCAGGTATCTGGCTCCACATCCACGAACACTGGTGTCGCACCGACATATAACACGGCATGGGCAGTGGCCACAAACGTCAAATCCGGCACCAATACCTCATCACCTGGTCCAATACCCAATGCATGTAGTGCCAAATGCAATCCTGCCGTACCGTTGCATACTGCAATGGCGTGTGAAACGCCTACATATCGGGCGAATGCTTGCTCAAAGCGTTCAATGTAAGGGCCGAGCGAAGAAACCCAGCCAGAGCGCACAGCATCAGTTACATAAGCCAATTCTCGTTCTCCAATCATCGGGGCAGCAACTGGAATAAACATCATCCCCTCCTATCTGATATAGAGTAGTTAGCCACTATTTTGCTAAGGAAACGCTGCATCCGCCCTCGGAAGACAGGATAAGCGTGCTCGCGCTCAATCCGAGCGCGTGCCGCCCTCCCTAACCGCTGGCGATAAGGTTCATCTTCAGCTAACCGCTGTAAATGATAGGCAATGGTCTCAAGGTCAAATGGATCCAGTGCAAAGCCGTTCACACCTTGCTCAACTGCCTCCCGGGAACCATCCTGATTGCCCACCAAGATAGGTACACCACAAGCAGCGGCCTCAAGCGGCGTCAATGGGATACCCTCACCCCGTCCAGGCCCCCTGTCGCCCACTAGGCAGAAGACAGAGGCTGAACGATAGACATCAGGTAAGTCCGCTTCATCTATAAAACCGGTGAAAATGACCCGATCTTCCACACCAAGCGTGCGAGCCCGAGCCTGTAGAATGGGGATGAGATCTCCACCACCACCGTAAATAAGGCGACAGTGGCTGGGCAGTTTGACAAAAACCTCGAGAAGGCGCTCATAGCCTTTATAGGCAGCAGATGCCGTTAAACGTCCTAATGTCAAGATATTGAAACCAGTCTTAGGATCCGGAATTCCGTATCGCTCAAGTACTGCTGGATCAGGAGGGCCCGGACTAAAGCGCTCAGTATCTACACAATCCCACATAACTTCGACGGTACCCGGTGGGCGATAACCTTCGTTTTCAATATACTGTGCTGTAAAGTAACAGTCTGAAACAACGTAATCACTATGCCGGAGACCCCAGTGCATATCTGGACGGGACCGAACAGGAGTCCAGACTTCCAAGCCGTACACTTGAACGACTACTTTAGCTCCAATAAGGCGTGCCGCCAGCCAGGCCAAACCCGATAGGCGCAAGTGGGCACACCATATGAGGTCCGGCTGGTGCCGGAGGGCAAAATGTAGGGTCTCCTTGACAAAGGCTGCCTTATCAGACAGAGAAAGACTCTCCCCGCGGCCATGCCAATCCACCAGGAATGGTGTCTCCAGATCGTCTTTTCCACGTGTGGGCCCTCGCCGCGATAGAACCACAACCTGTTCTTCTCCTAACAGCTCACGTAGCGCCGTGATCTGGTAACGGTTGTAGCGGCTGATCCCACCTTTATCAAAAACGCCTGGGGTGAGGTAAAGGACTTTCATTGGAAACGCTTCCTTATAACCTTTGCGGGAATCCCTGTGGCTATAGCGTTTGGGGGAATCTCACCACAGAGGAGCGATTGCGCCCCTAACCAAGCGTTCTGGCCAATGGTAGAGCCAGGCAGAACCACGGAATTCAAGCCGACCGCAGCATTGTCTCCGATCACAACCGGGGAACAAATCAGGGCCTGCTCCTCCGGCGAAACTAATCCCACGAATTTCCAAACTGTATCCGGTGCGCCAAACCCTGTGAGGTCACGATAATGGTGGGAAAGCGAGTACACCTTAGCCCCCGCTGCAATTGTTAGGCAGTTGCCTATCTGAAGCCCCCCATGTCCCTGCAGTAAAACGAATGGTGCAATATGAACTCTTTCACCAATCACCACTTCCCCCTCCCGGTATCGGAAATATGGATTTGGCTTACGGTACACCAGCCTGCCGTTATCGGGAAGAGGGCCAGCCACGATGATCACATAATCATCTATCCAACAGTAATCCCCGATATGCACCCAAGACGGTGAATAAATTCGAACGCCTATGCCGAAGCGCACTCCTTTTCCCAGAGAGCCGAGCCGGCATTTCCAGTAGAGATAGCGCAGCCGCGAACCAAGGGGGCCGGGCAACCAGCCAACAACCCATTCAATTATGCCCCATGCCTGGTCTTGCAGAATCTTTGATACGTATTGGAATGTGATTTTTGTAACTTTCATATTTGAACAGCGTATTTTATGCGGGAAAATGGCCACTGCACAAACCAGACAGCGAGCAGCGCCAAAGGCAACTGGCGTAAGAGGGGCCAATAAATAAAATCAGTGAGCCCCATTTCCGCGAGATTCAGCCAGGATATAAACAACATCCCAAAGATGACCGAAGCGGCAACCCCTCTCCCTGAACGAATCACCAGCCATTCATAATACTAGTCGAAGGACCACACCAATCAGAAACATACCTATGGGTACACCCAACGGGCCGAAGTTCCGATACAGGTCGCCTATCATAGTCACTGCAGTTCCTCCGACCCGGGGCCCGGATTGATAGATGTCCATGAAAGTCAGCGCTATAGTCGGCCGGTCAGGCCAGAGGATTCGCGGGATTGGACTATACAGGATGGGCAATAGAGAAGCGCCATGCAGATATGGCACTGTCTGCGGCGTATAAAGCAGGATGATCAGAAAATTATCCAGCACCAAACGGTTCGCATACTCTTGAGCCGCAAACCTGAAAAGATTTTCGGCAGGACGATACCACATTTGCTCCCATGCTTGGGTAACTATCGTTGAAAGGCGCTCTGGTGGCACAAACAAGCCATAACTTAATGCCACCTCGCGGAAAGCTGCTACATACGCCACAGCGAACAGTCCGATGATGACGAAAAGAATAACAGTTCTCCAATGCGGTGCCCGACCAGCTCCGTAAGTTGTTGCGATTACCAATACGCAACCGAGCTCAAAAAAAGCGAACTTGTAACCCCCGATCAGTGCAAATCCAAGTTCGCTCAGTAAACTTATCCAGCAGAGAACACGGAGTTTTAGGGAAGGATATCTCGTCCTATATCGCAAAATCCACGACCCCAGCAAGCCGAATAATCGCAAGTTGCTAATGAACATTGCAACACCCAGGGCAGGCAGATCACCTCCCAGTGACGCGTTCACGTATATTCCTCCGCCAAACCGGATCAAAAGTAAGGACGCGATAGAACCCGCCAGCCAGAGCAACGTTAATCGTTCGACGGCACCTGGGGATGCCCAGTTATAAGAGATGCGCGGTAGATGCTTAGCCAGAATCCTGCCGATTCTACTTTTGTAGCCCCACCATGCAAATAGATAGCCAATGATCGCGTAAACCAACGCTATCTCCAAAATGGGAAATATACCCGTCCCCAGGACGCTTAACCTCGGTTCAACATAGATTAGGTTGCTTCCTTCGGCGATCAACCAGGCGCGTATGCCGAAATGCAAACACATCCCTATCCCTAGCATATAGAAGGGTTGAACCCATTCAGTGCTGCTCGTGAGAAGAAAAGAAAATATCACAAGAAAGAATAAGCCTAATATCAATAGGGCAATTCTAACGGGAAACGAGACCTCCATAACCAACAGCAAGATAGTTACAGCCGCCAATATCCAGCAAACCAAGGCGCCAAGTAGCAAGGAGCGCCTGAATCGCCTTTGGTGGCCTGACAAAGCGAGTTGTTTAACAGATAACCCGGAATTTGTCATGGCATCTCTTCCAGCCGAAACATTACCAACTCATCGAACTGAGCGCGACCTGAGTTATTCCAGTTCAGCAAGAACACTTCAAATGCGCTCGTATTGGGAGCCGGCCGCGCAATTCCAGCCCAGTAGGTCCACTCGGGCAGTGAAGATGAATGCGGATTGACCACATAACTGTACGCCAATCCGCCCCCGGTCCAGTAGCGACCCAAGTTCGCTCTTGCGTCTATGGTTCTGACCCAACTGCCTTGCACATAAAGCCCGTCCGACACGGGGCACCTCAGCGACCTCAGCCCCGTCGTCCGGACTTGATCTGTATTGCGCAACTCTACCACCTGTGTCGTGCTACCGTTTCGCTCAGCCATGACGATTCCCACATTCTCCGCTGACTGGTTGGGGTAATTGGGATAAGGAAACCCTGCCGGCAACAAGCCATTTGCCGGAGCATCCCATTCAAATCCGGCATTAGGAACCAGGTTGATCACCTCGGCAAATTGAAGCCAGTGATCTCCCGTTGCGACCCATCTACTGCCTGCAACGAGACCCGACGGGACTCGCCAGAACAGGATCACCGGCACAAGGACCCCATCCTCCAGTAGATCTTCATCCAGATTGTAACCAAGCAGTATCCATCGGCCGGACCCAGGCGTTTTGTCCCAGACCCAATCGCTTGGTCCACCACCTGGCGGCCGATAGAACACTTCCTCTCCCTGGGGTAAGGCCTGATTAACCGGATATTCGGGCTTCAGTTCCACCAATCTGCTTCGCCAAGTCCGTGCGCGATCAGAGTCGCCCCGCTCCTCGGCTGCCTCAATCATCTTTAGGTAGGCGATGACAAGCCTGGGATTGGCCCGCAATGCCTCCTCATACAACGGCCAGGCTCTATCTTCATCACCTTGCTTCTCAAGCGACAGCGCCTGGAGCAGAAAGGCTTCTCCTCTTCGTTCAGGGGATAGCGCATTAGGACCACTAACCGCCAGGGCTACCCTTGACCAGGCAACTGCCTCCTCCGGCTGGTTTGTCCTCCAATAATACTTGCTTGCTCGTAAAGCCCACTGTGCCTGATCAGGCCTCTGTTGCCAACGCCGGGCGTATTCCAATGCGAGAGCCCGTTCCAGTTCCAATTCGTATGCCTCGTATACTTGTTGGTCAAGTTCGGGCAATCGGCATGTCAATGCCTGGCGAAGGTACTTTACGGTATCTCCTGCATTTCCTTGACGCATCGCCTGACGCGCCAGGTAAAGGGACTCCAAGCGCCATTGCTCTTCAGTCAGTGGTTGGGAACGCGACAAGCCCTGGGCTTTTTTCCAGGCAGCGTCACCTATTTCCCATTCACCGCTCCGATAAGCCAACTCGCCCAAACGCACATAAATTGAACCCTCGCCAGGAAGCAGGGAGGCTGCGCGTATCAGCAGATCCAAGCTTGCCGAGTGTGCATTTTTATCGCTTTTCGTGATAACACGGACCAAAACCACATTGGCGGCGTTATAGTAAAGGTGCCCGATAGCCTCGCGGGTGTTCAGCGCTGCATAGAGGCAAAAAATGAACACCAAAGTCCATGCGACACGCCGGTTGGTTCGCCAGAGTAACCTTTTCCCTCCCGCTATGTTACCTCTTTAGCAATGAAAGAGCCTGGACAAAAGAAGATACGCACTGATCGTAAGAGTGAGATTCCATGGTACGTCTCGCCTGAGCGCCGAGCCTTGCGCAAAGTTCTCTGTTCGTTGCAAGCTCTTCAATATATTTCGCGAGAATCTCCACCTCTCCCACAGGAAACACAAACCCGTTTTCACCGTGGCGCACCAGATCATAACCTGCCCCTACCTGGTCAGAGACGATGACCGGAAGGCCGCAGACCATCGCCTCATTGACCGAAAGCCCCCAACACTCACGCGCCGCTGGATGAACGAAAACATCTGCTATGCTGTAGAACATGGGTAATTCACTATATGGACGGAATCCTGGAAGGATGACGTCCAAGTCTTGTTTAGAGATAAAATCTTCCACCAGAGGCCGCTGCGGGCCATCCCCGACTAATACGAACTTGCATTGAAGCCCCTTTCTGTTAAGGAGGGCTGCTGCTCTCAAGAAATCTAATGGCCGCTCACGCTCCTCAAAGCGCAAGATAGCCAACGCCACGAATGCTTTGGCATCAATCCCCCAGCGCTGCCGAACCTCCTCCCGCCGCAAGCGATATTCTTCACAAAGCCTTGATATATACTCGTTGTCGACCGTGTACGGTGCGAGAAAAATACGCTCTGATGGCACTCCATAAGCCTTTAAAAAATCCGCTGCCAGCGAGCTCAACGGCAGAAAGCCTTTCATCAGCCGATATAAGAACGGCAGCAACCATCGCGAAAGTAAGCGCTTCGCCGCTGAACGTCCGTACAACGGAGTAGAATCGGATCGGTAAAAGAGCGGCGTTCCAGACAAAACCGCTGCGACGATAGCGGCCAGAAAGACTGATCCTCTATGCCCCTCCACTACCACAGCATCATACTTCGAAGACAGGATCTCTCTGACTAAAAGTGCTATTCCACGCAGAGACTGACCCAACAAACGGAATTGGTAACCCTCAAGAATGGGGATGTCCCACTGCAAAACCACACCACTATCTTTTTCGCGAACACACCCAAGTCCAAGATCTGACCAATAATACACAATCAGATCAATCAGAGGATGACGAGCGAGTTTAGCAAAAAGAGGACCTTCCCATTGCGTAGGGTGCCCGCTCACTATGGCCAGGCTGTATCGTCTGGTCATGTCACGTCGCCGAGAGTCTGCCATCTTTTCCGCCTCGCCTATTTCACAAGCCTTATCGCCTTGGTCCTGAATGAGACAACCCGCGATTTGAGCGACCTAAAAGCCCTGGCAAAGGTTTGCATCTCAGCATTGTCAGGCATACGCAGCAAGAAAATCCCCACGGGAAATAAAGCAAGTGCAACCCCTTTTATAAACAGGTTTGCAGCAGCAAATTCTGGCTGGGAGATAATTCTGCTTACTAAAAGCGCCGCTCCGGCGAGCACGAGCAGTTTCAACATTCGTACGTACTCAAAAGGGGCGGGGAAGAATCGCCGGCTAAACCACAGAGTGACTATTGCTAACCCACTAAAGGTGAGGAACGTTGTGACGGCTGCTCCGAGTATGCCCCAGGAGGGAATGGTCAGCAAGCACAGAGCAATGGTGGCTATGGCAAATATCACTGTAATTGCTGAAATCAGGTCCGTTCTCTTTGCAATATGCAGCCCCGTCTGGAATAGATTTGCCATGCCAAAAGCAACCGTTCCGAACGCTATCCAGGGGATAACTTCCGAAGAACTAACATACTCAGCCCCTGTCAGTAAACTGGTGAGTTCTTTCGCGAAAACAGAAATCGCGGTTGCTAAGAACAAAGACGCGGCGAGCATATACGTTGAAACACGAGCAAGAAGAGCCTGGCTCTTTTGGGTGCCTACGAGAGAATAGATGATCGGGGGCCACGCCGTGCTGAACGGAACGATAATAAAGTTAACCATCTTGCCGATGCGGTAACCGGCCTCATATATCCCTACAGGGGCAAGGCCTATAAGCAGGCGCAGGATATAGCGATCGGCGAGATCTAAAATTCCAGTCGCAAAGAGCCCTGGGATTAAAGGCAAAGAGTAGCCCAGGAGAATCTTCAGCAATTTAAGAGAAAAGGCCCCTTCCAGTGCTTGCCGGATTAGCAAGAGCCCCACGATGCCCGAAACGCAGGATGCGATGAGCATAGCACTGAGGGCTCCCCGGACACCCCAGCCCGCGACCACAATTAGATAGTAGGCTGCTGCGATCTGAACAAGGAGCTGGCTGACATTCAATATGGCGTAAGATCCAGCGCGCTCGTGCAATCTGAGCACGATTCCGGCGAAAGACCAGAGCGAATCACTAATCACGAGAATTGCCAACAGCTGCACTGCCCAGCCCAAAGCACCATCTCCAAAAAGCCAAAAGGCCCATCTGTTTGCACTGCTTAACAAGATGAATGTCAGCAACCCTCCCCAAATCAGCAAGAAAAATAGCGCTGTGCTCAGGATTCGTCTATGAGGGAACCGTGTCGTTATTTGCGAATCACCTGCGAAGCGAGAGATAGCTGGCGTAAGGCCCAAAGTATAGAGAATGCCCAAAAAGAGTTGGGCCAACATGAATACTGAAATGATGCCATACGATTCCGCCGGCAAGTGGTGCGTATAGAGCGGGAGCAAGAGGAAGGCTATAAGCTGCCGGCCAACCATTGCAGCACCATACCAGGCACTTTGCAGGGTCAGGCGCTTTAGCAGGTTAAGCATTTTCTCCCCTTGTCAAGTCGCCAAAGTCCGGTTTTCTCGCGTAGAAGTTGAGAAAATAAGCAAAGCGGCGAACTCGGTTGTTTCGTGAGATTGCGAATGCAACAGGTTTGAAGACAAATCCTCTAACAAAGACAATAAGTAATCGCAACAGTGCTTCGTGCCAGGAGATTTCTGCATCTTGCAACCCCCTTGCCAGTCTTTTGATCAATCTCCTATAATCGTTCCAGGTACACCTGAGAAGCATATACTGCGGTTTGACACGCTCAATCAGGAACCCTGCCTGGCATAGGAATTGAGATAAAGTGTCCAAAGAAAAATGGTAAAAATGCCTCGGCACCTCAAGTGGAAACCACTCGGCTTGGAAAATGCCGAAGTCATAGCACTCAATATTTGGAACGCTGATCAGCAACTGTCCTCCCGGTTTTAAAATGCGGTAGACCTCTGACAACAGTTCTTTCGGATTGGCGACATGTTCAAGTACCTGGTACATGGTAACAATATCAAAGTGTTCGGATGGAAACCGCATTTGTTCAAGTGTGCCTACGAAGACCTGTAAACCAGCGGCTTGTGCATATCTGGCTGCAGCCTCATTTGGCTCTACACCCCATGCGTCCCAACCCGCCAGCTGATAAAGCCGGACTGAGCGGCCGTTACCACATCCGATATCTAAAAGACGCCCCCCTGGTATGTACCGCACGTCCAGCCCAACCCAGAGCGCGACCAAATTTCCCAGTTGACGGATAATTAACCTCTTAATTCCATGCTGTTTATCGCGTTCCAGAGCAAGCAGTTTGATTCGTTCACGGAAACTCAACTTGCCAGGTAGCGGACTGTGCGCTCCGTAATCAGGCGGGTAATACTCCATTGCAGTCGCTGGAGAAGGCCGTGGATTCAAATAAACCAACCCGCAGTGACGACAACGGACGATGCCGAAAACGGCTTGGCCCACAGCCACAGAGAACAGGGGCGCATAGTCATCCGCACCGCAGAGAGCGCAAGCAGTGTACTCAATCTCCAGTCTATCGGTCGCCATCGTTCTTTCTCACACTGTTGCTATTATGCCTCCAGAGTTCGTATGAGGACCGACAGAGCCCATATTCTCACCCAAGGTACATCCTTGCGCCTGAAAAGCCTCTGCACCTCGCTGATGACCAGCAGACTTGACAACGAGTTCATCGGCAAAGCCCCGGTGTCCGACACAAAAGAAGCCATTTCATTTGTTATCCACCTTCCGAATGGAAACGAAAACCCCATCTTATCTCGGCGTTTTCGCACCAGAAGAGGCAAATCCACCCCTAATGCATCAACCAGAAAGGCCTTTGGGCCATAGCCATAGCGATGCACCCACTCTGGCAGCCGCAACACAGCTTCTACAAGCCGATGGTCCAGCAGAGGGACTCGCACTTCCAAGGAATGCGCCATGCTCATCACGTCGGTATCGCGCAGCAATTGGTTGTGCGTGTATGTTCTCAATTCGACTTGACTCACCCATCGGAACAAATCCAAATGGCCATCCGTTCTTTCCCTCACATACGCCACAGGATCAAAGGCCTGCAAGGCTGCCTGCCAGACTTCGGGTGTCACCAGAGCGCGAACCTCGCTGGGGGAGAAGAGCCCCCGCCGCACAAGATACGCGCTGGCTGGAGAGGCGGGGCGATCCAGCGCATCGGCCACTTTCCTCCAGCGCTCATCCAGGCCAAACCACTTTATGGCCTTCTGGGCCAGGAAGGACGCTGCCGGCACACGCTGTGCAACGTGCAATGCCTTTACCATCTGAGGCACACCCCGAAACGTGTTCGGATACCCGCCGAATAACTCGTCTCCTCCCAGGCCGGATAGGGCCACCGTCAACCCTGCTTCGCGGGCCGTCTTGGAAACGAAATACGTGTTGACACCGTCCACGGTGGGCTGATCCATAGCGCGGAAGATGTTGTCCAGTTCGTTCAAAACGTCCTGTGCCGTAATTACCCTCTCGTAATGCTCCGCACCCACTGCTTCCGCCATTGCCCTAGCATAGGGCGCCTCACTATAATCCTTCTCCTCGAACACTATTGAGCACGTGCGGATGGGCCCACTCGTTGCCCGCCGCATCAGCGCGACCACTGAGCTGGAGTCCAGCCCGCCGCTCAGGAATGCCCCCAACGGTACATCACTCACCAGGTGCGAGCGCACCGCATCCTCCAAATGGAACCGAACTTGCTCAACCGCCTCCTCGTAACTGCGAGGTTCTACCGTGTCGGCTGGCAACCTCCAGTAGGGCCGAATCTCCACACGCCCATCTTGCCAGGTCAGCGTGGAGGCTGGTGGCAGGGCCCAGATGCCCTCATAGATCGTCCACGGGTTCGGCACCGAGCCAAACATTAGATAGCCCACCAACCCCGCCGGGCTGATCTCCCGGCTGAGCAGCCCCGATGCCTGCAACGCTTTCAATTCCGAGGCGAACAGCAACATCCCATCCACCTGGGCATAATACAGCGGCTTTATGCCGAGACGATCGCGAGCCAGAAAGAGCGAGGGTTTTCCACCGCGCAAATCCAGGATGGCGAAGGCGAACATTCCCCGCAGCCGCTGCACCACCTCTGCACCCCAGGCCTCATAACCATGCAGAATAACTTCTGTATCGCTACGGGAGCGGAAAGCAAAACCTAAGCGTTCTAATTCTGGGCGTATTTCATCGGTGTTATAAATTTCGCCGTTGTAGGTGATCCACACCGTGCCCTCGGCGTTAGACATGGGCATGTGGCCAGCAGGGGTTAGATCTCGTATCGCCAGGCGGCGATTGGCCAGCCCCACACGGCCATCAGGGGAGATGTACAGCCCCGCGTCATCGGGGCCGCGATGAACCATTGCGTCCCTTATGGCCAGCAGGCGCTCTTGCAGGTCAGGGAGTGTTCGGTTTGGGTTCAGGGCAATGCCGGCGATACCGCACATGGTGTATCCTTTGTTTAATTGACACAACCGGCCTCGGCCAACTTGGCACGGATGCCCGCCGCCTTCTCCCGCGCGCCGCTCCACGTACCTTCCGCAGCGCACCCCTTCCCGAAGCAGGGAATGCAGACCTTCATCGCACAGCATCACGAACAGGCCATAGCCGCCCGGCTGCCGTGAACCTTTTCCCGGAGAGGCCGGGGCCTCTTCGCCCCGCAGAGGCTGGCCTTCGAGGCGAGCATGGGCATCTTCACTGCGTGCCCCCGGCACAGCTCTGGTAGGTTCAGCGTGCCGGTTTCCTTGGTCCCACGCGGGACCGGTAGTCGCTCCCCTGAGTAGTGCTCGGTGGTATCATCGGAGCCAGATTCCGACGGAGGTGGGCCCGATGAATCGAAAGCCCCATTCTCAGAACCCTCCCTGTCCTCGCTGTGGGGCCACCCACGTGATCAAGAACGGCAGCAAGGGTGGGCGGCCCCGTTGGGTGTGCCGGAACTGCGGACGCTCCTTTGGCCCCACCCTGGGCACGGCGATGGATCGCTTGCGCGCCACCCCGACGGAAGTGGCGCGCACCCTGTTGGTGGTGATGCGCCGGGGGAGTCTGAGCGCCGCTGAAGAGATCACCGGCCACAAGGTGGAGA
>Ga0272449_1002849_pt1 | contig 15550 bp, 12 predicted proteins | sample YNPCB0241_FD_198679 | JGI IMG/M metagenome (GOLD analysis project Ga0272449, IMG submission 198679) | Hot spring sediment microbial communities from Yellowstone National Park, WY, United States - YNP-CB-024-1 | ecosystem: Environmental > Aquatic > Thermal springs > Hot (42-90C) > Sediment...
CTGCCCTCACCCCTCCCCCAACCCCCTCCCCTCTCCCGCCGGGGCGGGAGAGGGGAGGGGGTGGCGGCGCAGCCGCCGGGGGTGGGGTGAGGGCGGCGAAGGCCGACCACCGGCCGCAGGCCCAAGAAGGTGACTTCCAGTCACCGCCTGAATAAGCGACATCGGAGGACTCCGATGCTTCCAAACCTGCGTGTTTATCACCGTCCGGCAACTCTGGACGAGGCCATCCGGTTGATCGGACCTCCCGCCGTTGTGCCGCTGGGTGGGGGGACGGTTCTGCTCCCCGCCCGCGACCCCGCTGTGGAGGGAGTCGTGGACCTGAGCGGACTGGGCCTGACCTACATCCGGGCTGGAGCGGACGGAATCCGCATCGGCGCCACGACGCCCCTCCAGCACCTGCTGGAATCCCCCCCACTGGCCGACCTGACTCGTGGCCACATCGGGCCGGTGCTCCGGCTGACCGCCTCCCGTAACCTGCGCGGCCAGGCCACGGTCGGCGGGACGGTGGCATCCGGTGGGCCGGAGAACCCGTTTCTGGTCCTCCTGCTGGCCCTGGATGCCGGATTGACGGTCTATCAGCCCGAAGCGTCCTCTCTCTCGCTGGCGGCGTTTCTGGAGGACCGGGACACCCTTCTGCGGCGGGGAGTTCTGATCACCGAGTTGTTCATCCCGACCCCCCGTGCACCCTGCGGTCTGGGGTTTGCCCATGTGGGCCGCACGCCCCGGGACCGGCCCATCGTCTGCGCGGCGGTGTTCCTGCACCTGGACGGGGGAGTCTGCGGGGAGGTCCATCTGGCCCTGGGCGGGGTGGCGGAGCGCCCCCTGCGCGCCCGGGACGCGGAGAAGTCCCTCCAGGGCCGCCCGCCGACGCCGGAGAATATCCAGGAGGCCGCCATCCGGGCCGCCGCTCCCCTGAACCCGCCCGGCGATTTTCGCGGCAGCAGCGAGTACCGCCGGGCCATGGCAGAGGTCCTGGCCCGCCGCGCATTATCGGAGGCCGCGGGCCTGTAGGGGCAACCCTTGCGGTTGGGCGGATGTAGGGGCGACCCTTGCGGTCGCCCCCCTTGCGGTCGCCCCCCTTGCGGTCGCCCCCCTTGCGGTTGCCCCACCCTTGCGGTCGCCCCCAATGGGGCAGGGGCATTCGGGGCAGGGGCAAGCCCTGCCCCTACGAGACGGGAATAAACGACGGGAATAAACGATGAAGGGGCCACGCGTCGTCTTTATGGGCAGTCCCGCCTTCGCCGTCCCCTCGCTGGAGGCGCTGGCAGGGACATATCCCGTCGTCGGTGTGGTCACCCAGCCGGACCGGCCTGCCGGACGGGGTTCCCGTCTCCGCCCCCCGCCGGTCAAGGTGACGGCGGAACGCCTGGGCCTGCCCGTCTTTCAGCCCGAAAAGGTCGCCGCGCCCGATGCGCTGGAGCATCTGCGCGCATGGGCGCCGGATATCATCGTCGTCGCGGCCTTCGGGCAGATTCTCCCCCCGGAACTCCTCTCCCTTCCGCCCCACGGCTGTCTCAACCTCCACGCATCGCTGCTCCCCCGCTGGCGGGGCGCGGCCCCCATCGCTGCCGCCATCCTGGCCGGGGACACGGTCACCGGGGTCACGTTGATGCAGATGGACGAGGGGGTGGATACGGGGCCCATTCTGGCCCGGCGGGAAGAGATCATCCGGCCCGACGATACGACGGGCAGCCTCACTGAACGGCTGGCCCGCGTGGCGGCGGAATTGCTGATGGAGGTGCTGCCGGACTACCTGGCCGGGAAGGTCCGACCGGTCCCTCAGCCGGAAGCGGGTGTCACTTATTGCCGCCCGCTGAAGAAGGCGGACGGGCGTCTGGACTGGACGCGCCCGGCGATGGAACTGGAGCGACGGGTGCGGGCCATGACCCCGTGGCCGGGGGCGTTCACCTTCTGGGAGGGGCAGATGGTGAAGGTCCTGCGAGCCGCTCCTCTCCCTGACTGGTCGGGGCCGGGATTGCCGGGAACGGTCGTCCCGCTGGGGGAGGGGGCCGCCGTCGTGACCGGTCAGGGGGCGCTGCAACTCCTGGAGGTTCAGATGGCGGGGAAGAACCCGATGCCCATAGAGGCCTTTCTGAGGGGCCGGCGGGGTTTCATCGGAGCCGTGCTGGGATAAATGGGAAGAGACCAATGCTCTGGCGGGCCAGGCGTTCTGAAGATGCCTGGCCCATCGGTTTCTGGGGAAAGGCTATCTTCTTTTAGAACGCGGAGTGGTACGCATCTTGTCCGTTTTGTGGTATACTTTAATTAAGGAGTTACGACGAGTTATCCTTGACCTGTCCTGATCTCCCCGGCCCCTGCAGTTTGGCCTTAAAGAAATATTTTTCGTTGCGGCGGCTGCGCCGCCGCAACAAAAAATAATCTTCTTTTTGGACTGGGTGGAGGCGGCCAGGGGCCTATGCAGGGAGGCCATGGGCAACAAAGCCGATGTGGAAAGGACAGGAGAAGGGGCGGAAAAGCAGATTTTGAAGCCGCCCCTTGTGGGTAGCGGGGGTCATTGCAGCAGTGGCGCTGCTGCAACGAAAATGTCCGTTGTATACCGCAACCGAAGGAGGGACCGTGGAGAGAATCCGGGTATTCATCGTGGACGATCACCCTTTCTTTCGGGAAGGGTTGCGAAGGGTGATTGCCACTGAGGAAGACCTGGAGGTGATCGGGGAGGCGTCGGACGGCGAAGAGGCCGTAGAGGCAGTATCCCGTCTGTTGCCGCATGTGGTCATTATGGACGTCAATCTTCCCCGCATCAATGGGCTGGAGGCCACCCGCCGGATCAAGGACGCGCATCCAGAAATCGGCGTGGTGATTCTCACTGCCTACGACGACGAGGAGCAGGTGTACCATGCAGTACGGGCCGGGGCCTCCGCGTACCATTCCAAAGACGTCAGCCCTCAGGAACTGGTGAGGACGGTCCGCCACGTCCACGCGGGCCGGTACGTGCTGCGTCAGGTGGTCCTGGGCTCTGATCGGGAACTGGGGCGGTGGTTGCGGGAGCGGTACCGGCAGTTTGGCGGCGACATTTCCGATGAGCGATACCTGGCTCCCCTCTCCAGTCGGGAAATGGAGGTGTTGCGCCTGATGGTGGCCGGAATGAGCAACAAAGAAATTGCCTACCGCCTGGGCATCAGTCACCAGACGGTGAAAAACCATGTCACGGCGATTCTGAACAAACTGGGCGTCGCCGACCGCACTCAGGCCACCGTCTACGCCTTGCGGCATGGATGGATCCCCCTGCGGTCAACAGATCGGTGACTGGACTCAATTCCTCTATAGTGACCATCTCCTTTCAGCCTCTGGGTAGAAAGGGCCAGGTTCCGACGGGCATTTCCGTACTGGAGGCCGCCCGCCGACTGGGCGTGGGCCTCAGCGCCGTCTGCGGTGGTGCCGGAGTCTGCGGCACATGCCGGGTGGTGGTCCCCCCGGAGGGCCAGGACGCCCTCTCTCCCCTCTCCGACACAGAGCGCGCGCGGCTGGGCGATGAGGACATCGCCCGCGGTGTCCGGCTGGCCTGCCGGGCGTTCATCCGCCACTCCCTCCAGGTCTTTGTTCCCCCCGAATCCCTCACCGCCAGCCAGCGCACTCAGGTGGAGGGCCGCCAGACGCCCGTGCGGGTAGACCCCGTGGTCGTCCCCGCCGACCTGCAACTTTCCCCTCCAACCCTCTCCGACCTGCGCAGCGACGCGGAGCGCATCCGGGAGGGCCTGGGCCGCCCTGTCCGCCTGGACCTGGAGGTCCTGCGCCGTTCTCCCCCGTCCCTGAGGGAATGGGGCTGGGCCGTCCGTGCCGTCCTGCGGGGCGACGAGGTGGTGGCCCTTCTGCCCCCCGGTGCCCCGCTGATCGGTGTGGCGGTGGACCTGGGGACGACGAAACTGGCCGGGTATCTGCTGAATCTGGAGACGGGGGAAACCCTGGCCAGCGTCGGGGCCATGAACCCCCAACTGGCCTACGGGGAGGACGTGATGACCCGCATCACCTACGCCCTGCATGAACCGGAGGGGGCGGAACGCCTGCGACAGGCGGCGGTAGAGGGACTGTCCCAACTGGTCAGGGACCTCTGTGCCCAGGCGGGCGTCCCACCGGAGCACGTGGTGGAGGCGGTGGTGGTGGGCAACACGGCCATGCACCACCTCTTCCTGGGCCTTCCCACCCGTCCGCTGGGGCTGGCCCCCTACGTCCCGGTGGAGAGCGGGCCCCTGGATGTCCGGGCCCGGGATGTCGGGCTCCCGCTGGCCCCGGGAGCGATGGTCCACCTTCTACCCAACGTCGCCGGCTTTGTCGGCGCGGACCACGTGGCGGCCCTGCTGGCGACCCGGATGGACGAGGCCGACCGCCCGACCATGTTGCTGGACATTGGTACCAATACAGAAATTGGCCTCTCCGTTGGAGGGGACCTGTTCTCCTGCTCCGCCGCATCGGGGCCGGCCTTTGAGGGCGCGCACATTCGCTTCGGGATGCGGGCGGCCCCCGGGGCGCTGGAGCGGGTGCGGATTATTGAAGGCCGGGTGTACTGGGAGACGGTGGAGGGGGCCCCTCCAGTAGGTATCTGCGGCTCCGGCATCCTGGACGCGGTGGCCGAACTGCGGGGCGCGGGCTTCCTGAACGGGCGTGGCGGTTGGGCCAATAGCGACTGTCCCCCGTTCCTTCCAGGCGACAACGGCCCGGAGTTCGTCCTGGTACCGGCGGAGGCCTCAGGCCTGGGGCGGGCCATCACCATCAGCCGGAAGGACGTGGGGGAGATTCAACTGGCCAAGGCGGCCATCGCGGCGGGCTGGCAGATTCTGCTGGAAGAGGCCGGCATCCGGGAGTCCGAACTGGCGCGGGTGCTGGTGGCCGGCGCGTTCGGGACATATATTGACATCGGGCATGCCGTTGCCATCGGGTTGCTCCCGCGCCTTCCGCTGGACCGGTTTGAGCAGGTGGGGAACGTGGCCGGGACGGGGGCGCGGATGGCGCTCCTTTCCCGTGCCGAGCGGGAGCGGGCGGCCCGCCTTGCCCGCCAGGTCCACTACGTGGAACTGACCGTTCACCCGTCCTTCCGGGAGCGATTCGCCCAGGCCTTGCAGTTGTGACGACGGACGACAGACCACGGACGACGGAAGGTGGCGCAGGCTGTCAGCCTGCCAAAGTGGCGCAGGCTTTAGCCGTTGCCAGGGACCTGCGAAGCGGACGGAATTGCTTAGTCGGCTGTCAGCCTGCCAAAGTGGCGCAGGCTTTAGCCTGCAGTAGCACAGGCTTTTAGCCTGCAGTAGCACAGGCTTTTAGCCTGCAGTAGCACAGGCTTTAGCCTGCAGTAGCACAGGCTTTTAGCCTGTGAAAAGGAGGGATGGTTCAATTTTCCGGGGAAATATGTTGACACTTTTTACGGGCGTTAAAATTCCGCCTGGCCCTCACCCCACCCCCTTGCCCCCTCCCCTCTCCCGCTCGCCTTCGGCGGCGGGCGAGGGGAGGGGGAGAAATTGGGGTTTTGCGGCGGGCGGCGAAGCCGCCCGCCGCAAAACCCCTCTTCAATCCCCCCTCTCCCCTGGCCGCAGGCCAGGGGGAGAGGGGGGACAAAGGGGGGTGAGGGGCAAGGAGATTTGGAGATGCAGCAAGTGTCAACCAATTCTGAACCATCCCGAAAAGGAGATGAGAAAATGAGACAGTGGTTGAGATGGGTATGGGTAGCGGTATGGATACTGGCCCTGGTTGGACCGGTCGCGGCCCAGGAGGAGCGGACCGTCTATGTGCTCACGGTGGACGGTGCCATCACGGCGACCGTCAACGACTACATCGCGCGCGGCATCCGGCTGGCGGAGCAGGACCGGGCCGACGCGGTGGTCATCCGGCTGAATACCCCCGGCGGCGACCTGAATTCCACAACAAAGATTATGGAGCAACTGGAGAACGCCCGGGTACCGGTCATCGTCTACGTATGGCCGCGCGGGGGGATGGCCGCCTCCGCCGGGACCCTCATCCTTCTGGCCGCACACGGCGCAGCAATGGCTCCCCGCACCACCATCGGCGCGGCCCATCCGGTCACCGTACCCGGCGCTGAGGAGGCGGTCAGCCCGGAGATGATAGAGAAGGTGGTCAACGTGATGGCCGAGCATGCCGCCCTCTTCGCCAAACGGCGCGGCGAGGCGGCGGTGGAGTGGGCTGAGCGAGCCATCCGGGAGAGCGCCACCGCCGGGCCCGAGGAGGCGCTGGAGATGGGCGTGATTGACCTCATCGCCGCCGACATGGACGAGTTGCTCCGGGGCTTTGACGGTCGGACGGTCACCCTGGGGGATGGGATGACGGTCACGTTCCACACTGCCGACGCCACCATTCGGGAAATCCCCCTCTCCCCGATAGAGCGGCTGCTGCAGGTGCTGATCAACCCCAACGTCGCCTTCATCCTGCTCACCATCGGTGTACAGGCCATCCTGATAGAACTCGCCTCGCCGGGCGGGTGGGTGGCGGGTTTCATCGGCGTTCTCTGTCTGGCCCTGGCGGCCTACGCGATGGGCGTTCTCCCCTTCAACTGGCTCGGGCTGGTGCTCCTGGGCGCGGCCATCGTCCTCTTCATTCTGGACATCAAGGCCCCGACGCACGGTGCCCTCACTGCCGCCGGGACGGCAACCTTCATCGCAGGCGCGCTGATCCTGTTCAACGTGCCCCTTTCTCCCTACGGCCAGATTTCTCTGCCGCTGGTCATCGCCGTTGGGATTCTGACGGCGCTCTTCTTTGCGTTCGTGGTCGCCAAGGCCCTGCAGGCCCAGAAGCCCCGCTCCGTCACCGGACGGGAGGGACTGGTCGGGCGGACCGCGGTCGCCAGGGGGCGTCTGGACCCGGAGGGGTGGGTGCTGGCGGCGGGGGAACTCTGGCGGGCCGTGGCGGAGGACGGATCGGTGGAGGAGGGGGAGGAGGTGGTGGTCACGAAAGTAGAAGGGCTCCGGCTGCGCGTGCGTCGGCGGAATCAGTGAAACCACGAGGACGCAAAGGACGCAAAGTTCCGCTGTTTTCATCGCGGAGACCGCAGAGTACGCAGAGGAATATTTGTTATGCAAGAAAACCTCTGCGCCCTTTGCGTTCTTTGCGGTTTATTTTGACGAATGAGACTGGACCCATCGGCCATAGAAGCGCTGTTGTTTGACCTGGACGGCACCCTCCTGGATTCGGACGACGAGGGGGTGGAGGCGCTGGCCCGCTGGCTGGAGCGGCTGCGGGTGCGGAACGCCCGTCATCGGGCGCGCCGTATCGTCATGCGGATGGAGACGCCGGTCAACGCGCTGCTGACCGCGCTGGACGTTGTGGGGCTGGATACCCCTTTGCTGGGATTTTCCGAATGGTTGCGCCATCGGCGGCACCGGACGACCCCCCGCTTCCGTATTGTCCCCGGCGCGGAGGAGGCGCTCCGTCTCCTTGCCCGTTCCTACCGGCTGGCCATCGTCACCACGAGGGGCCGGAAGGACGCATGGGCCTTCCTGGAGAGTTTCGGCCTCTCCAACCTCTTTGAGGCGGTCATCACCCGGGAGTCCACCTGGCGGCTCAAGCCCCATGCGGCCCCCATTCGCTACGCGGCCGGGCGGTTGGACCTTCCACCCCACCGCTGCGCGATGGTGGGCGATACCCCGGTGGACATGCGCGCCGCCCGTCAGGCGGGGGCCTGGGCCATCGGCGTCCTCTGTGGCTTCGGTGAAAAGGACGAACTGGAACGGGCGGGTGCCCATCTGATTCTCCCCTCTCCGGCGGACCTGCCGTCGGTGCTTCTGGGAGGAGGAACATGCACGACCAGCGTCGCCCCGTACTGAGCGTAGAAGAAGCCCTGGAGCAGATTCTGGCGACGGTGCGGGTTCTGGAGCCCGAACGGGTGCCCATTCTGGAGGCACTGGGACGGGTGCTGGCGGAGGAAGTAGCGGCCGACCGGGACATTCCCCCGCTCCCCAACTCGGCGATGGATGGCTACGCCGTCCGCGCCGCCGATGTGGCCGGGGTACCGGCCCGCCTGCGGGTGATCGCGGAGGCCCCGGCGGGTCGCCTCTGCCCGGTGGAAGTGGGGCCGGGCACTGCCATCCGCATCATGACCGGCGCGCCCATCCCGGCGGGCGCCGACGCCGTCGTCCCCTTTGAGCACACCCGTATGGTGCAGGATTCATCCTGCACCGCGGCTGGCGAATGGGTGGAAGTCCTGCGGGAGGTCCGCCCCGGGGCCAACGTCCGGGAGGCCGGGGAGGACGTGCGCGCGGGCCAGGTTGTCCTCACCCCGGGCCGCGTCCTGCGCCCGCAGGAGATTGGCATGCTGGCCGCGCTGGGCCGGACCGAGGTCGCCGTCATCCGGCGGCCCCGGGTGGCGATTCTGGCCACCGGCGATGAGGTTGTCCCGCCCTGGGAGACCCCCGGCCCGGGCCAGATTCGGGACGCCAACTCCTACACCGTCGCCGCACAGGTGCGCAAGTACGGCGGCGTCCCCCTCATCCTGGGCATCGTCCGGGATGAGGAGGGACTGGTCCGGAAGGGCGTCCGCCGGGCGCTGGCGGAACGGGCCGACCTCATCGTCACGTCCGGCGGCGTCTCCATCGGCGATTTTGACCTGGTCAAGCAGGTGCTGGCGGCGGAGGGGGAGATGCGTTTCTGGTCGCTGAACATGAAGCCTGGGCGGCCCCTGGCCTTCGGCGTCGTCAGTGGGGTCCCGCTGGTCGGCCTGCCGGGCAACCCCGTCTCCGCGATGATTGCTACGGAACTCTTCGTCCGCCCCGCGGTTCTGAAGATGCAGGGGTTCACCGAATGGCCCTGGCCCGAACTGCGGGCCCGTCTGACCGACCCCATCGTCCGCAAAGATGGCCGTCGCCACTACCTGCGGGTGCGCCTGCGGGAGACGGACGAGGGCTGGGAGGCTACCCTCACCGGCGACCAGGGCTCCGGCATCCTCTCCTCGCTGGTCCAGGCCGACGGTCTGGCCGTCATCCCGGAGGACGTGGACCACCTGCCCGCCGGGTCGGAAGTGCGGGTGCTGAGGATTTGATGGCTGATTCGTGATTGCTGAGGGTGGAATTGTGGAGACATACCGCCGCCTGAAGGAGTCTCAGGCACGTCTTGCCTGCTGGCAGGATGTGCTGAACAAAATCTGGGAAATTCGGGCTCGCCTGGTGGCCCAACGTGGAGGACAGCCACTGCCGCCCCCAGAAGAGGTCATCCGGGAAATGCGAGAGGACCGGGATGTCCAGATTTCTGTCCGTGAAACGTGAAAAGCGGGCTCCCTGTTCGGATATAGACCTGACCTGCTGGCGGGAGTACGAGCATATCTGGACGGACTCTCTCTGGCTCATTGACGCGCGCGACCGGACCGGCGGCCATCAACTGGATTACCACGGCAACTTCGTCCCTCAGATTGCCACCCAGACCTACCTGCGCTACACGCGGGAGGACGACATCGTCCTGGACCTCTTTCTGGGCTCGGGGACCAGTGCGATAGAGGCGGTGCGGCTGAACCGCCGCTTCGTCGGTGTGGAGTTGAACCCCGACCTGGTGGACTACGTGCGGGGGAAAATCCCGGCAGACCTGCTGGACCGGCGCATCCACATCCTGGCAGGGGATAGCACCCAGGAGGAGACGGCCCGGCGGGTGCGGGAGGTTCTGGGGACGATGGGCGCCGATCGCGCGCATCTGCTCATCCTGCACCCGCCTTACCACGACATCATCCGCTTCTCCGGCCTCTCCGCCGACCTCTCCAACGCGCCGGACCTGGAGACGTTTCTGGATCGGTTTGAGGCCGTTGCCCGGCACGGGTTTGACCTGCTGGCGCCGGGCCGCTTCGCCGTCCTGGTCATCGGCGACAAATACGCGCGGGGCGAACTGGTCCCGCTGGGGTTCTACTGTATGGAGCGTTGCCAGCGGGTGGGCTTTCGGCCCAAAGCGATTGTGGTCAAGAACATCACCGGCAACGAGCGGGGCAAGGGGAAAGCCACCAACCTCTGGCGCTATCGCGCCCTGGCCGGAGGATACTACATTTTTAAGCACGAGTACGTCATGATTTTTGTCCGGCCGTAGACACTGACCACGGACCACTGACAACTGATGGCTGACGACTGACGGCTGACGGCTAACGACTGACCCCTCACGGCTATGATGTTTGACTTTCTCACCCACCTCCCCCTTCCCACCTACCGGGCCGCGCTGATGGTGGGGGTACTTTTGGGGACCACGCTGACCTTCTGGACCGGGCGCCGGAACGGATTGGCCGCGATGGTCGTGGTGGACGGCATGCTGGCGGCGGCTGTGGGTGGCCTGCTCGTGGGGCGTCTGGCCTACGTCGCGGCGCATCTGCCGTACTTCCGGGAGCACCCGACGGCCGCGCTGGCGCTCTGGCAGGGGGGCCTCTCCGCGCCGGGGGTGGTGGCGGGCGGGGTGATGGGCGCGGGGGTACTGGCCCGCCTCCGGGGGCAGTCCCCCCGGCTCCTCTGGGACGTGCTGGCGCCGGGCGCGGCGGTCGTCGTCATCGCCGCGTACCTGGGCTGCCTGCGGGCCGGTTGCGCCTGTGGTCGGGAGACCTGGCCCGGCGACGGCCTCCTCTGGACCCTCAGCGCGGACCTCCCCGACCTCTACGGCCTGCGCGCGCCGCGCGTCGCCGTGCCCGTGCTGGGGATGGGGTGGGGGGCCCTGATGCTGGTTTTGACTCTCTGGATGGCGCGCGAAGGCCGGGCAACCACACCGGGGGCAACCGCAAGGGTTGCCCCTGCATGGCTGGCCCTGTACGGCCTGGGGGAATTCGCTCTGGGGTTTCTGCGGGGGGATACGGCCCCGCTCATCGGCGGCCTCTCGGCCCTCCAGTGGGCCGGCCTGGGTTTCCTGGGGGTCGGCATCGCGCTGGGAGTGCGGATTTTTCCAGGCAGTCAGGGGGCCGATGGGAGATGATCCAGCGCCTGGGCCAGGTCGGCGAGAATGTCCTGGACGGCCTCAATCCCCACTGAGATGCGCACCATCCCGTCGGTGATGCCCAGGGCGGCCCGCTCCTCCGGGCTGAGACTGCGGTGGGAGGAGTGGGCCGGGTAGAGCACCAGCGTCTGGACGTCGCCCAGGGAGGTGGCGGGGATGCAGAGACGGAGGCGGTCCATGAACCGGAAGACCTCCTCTCGTCCGGCGTCCTTCAGTTCAAAGGTCACAATGCCACCGCAGCCCCGGCCCCCGAAGAGGCGCGCGGCCCGTTCGTGCTGGGGGTGGGAGGGGAGGCCCGGGTAGAGGACCCACCTGACGCGGGGGTGGGATTCCAGCCAGCGGGCGACAGCCAGCGCATTGGCGCACTGTCGCTGGACCCGCAGGACCAGCGTCCGCAGGCCCCGCAGGAGAAGCCAGGCCTCCATTGGTCCCAGATTGGCCCCCGTCGTCTTCAGGACGTCCATCAGCGCCTCCCGTCGCGCCGCCGACGTGACCACCACGCCCGCCAGCACGTCCCCGTGGCCGCCCAGGTATTTCGTCGCGCTGTGGATGACCAGATCGGCCCCCAGGGCCAGCGGGCGGACCAGGTACGGGGTGGCGAAGGTGTTATCCACCAGCAGCGCCGCGCCGTGCCGGTGGGCGATATCCGCCAGCGCGGGCAGGTCGGCGACCTTCAGCAGGGGGTTGGAGACGGTCTCCACCAGCAGGGCGACGGGGCGGAGTTCAGCGCAGGCCGCCTCCACTGCTGCCAGGTCCGTCACCTCCACGAACCGGACCGTGACCCCCTGCGAGCGCAGGAGGCGGTCCAGGAGCACGTAGGTGGCGCCGTAGAGGTCGCGGGCCGCCACCACCGCCGTCCCGGCCCGTGCACCGACGGCCAGGAGCGCCGCGTGGATGGCCGCCATGCCGGAGGCGAAGGCCACCGCGTCTCCCCGTCCTCCAGCGCGGCCACCGCCTCCTCCAGCGCGGCGACGGTCGGGTTCCCGTGCCGGGTGTAGACGTAGCCCCCGGCAGCAAAGGCCTCATCCAGGTCCTCCATCCGCTCGTACGAGTAGGTGACGGAGGGATGGATGGGAGGAACGGTGGGAATGTAGGGGCAACCCTTGCGGTTGCCCTTCTTGCGGTTGCCCTTCTTGCGGTTGCCCTTCTTGCGGTTGCCCCCCTTGCGATCGCCCTCAACGCGCCCGGCGTGCACTGCGCGGGTTTCCAGCGCCAGGTCAGCGAGGCCTTCCCTGTTCATTCCCCCTCCAGCCACGCCAGTGGGTCGTCGGTCTGAACCTGCATCCGACCCGAGGGGGCCGGGAGATACTCCAGCGGCCCCTGGGGGACAAAGGGGTCTATCTGCAGATAGCCTGCGTCCATGAACTCCCAGATGACCTGGAAGGGCGCCTTCCCCGGCACCCATTTTTCCACGATAAAGACGCCGTGACCGGGCAGGATGGTGAAGGCGACCGGACGGGGGTCCTCCGGATTTTGCAGGCATGTTGCCCGTCGGAAGGTCTCCACGATGCCCTCCGCCTGCGCACCGGTCCCGCAGGAGACCGGATAGCACTGATAGGGGAGGGCCATCGGGACGTATTCCACGTACTGGGGGTCGTAGGCGGCCACTCCCCGATGGCCGTGGAGTTTGGAGCGGGTCACCGGCACCTCCTGGACCCCCTCCGGCGTTTCCCAGCGGACCCGGGGCAGCGACTCATCCATCGCGAACATTTCCACGGCCTCGGAGGAAGGGGGGTCATTCCGTTTGCCTTCCACCGGTCGGTACAGGGCCCCTTTCCGGTCGGGTCGGACGCCCACGATGACCGCCAGGTCGTCCTCCGAAATCTGGCGCTTGTCCACGGGACGGGCACTTCCGGTCACCGTCGCGACCAGTGCGCCCAGTTGGGGGTCCCAGGTGGCGAAGCATCCCTCGCTGTACTGCTCTGCGACGGCGTCGGAGACCGCGGGGACGTGGACCAGGTCAGCGATACGGACCATTTCCGTGAAGAAGTCCCGCTGGCTCAATTGACGGGCCGCCTCGGCCATTGCGGCCGGGGTGCTCAGCGCCCGCCACGCTTCGGCGGGGATCGGCGGCTCCACCCGGGTGTGATGGGTCACCTCCTCCACGCTGACCGCGGTGACCAGACGCAGGACCAGGTCGTCATAGAACGGGTCGGGCTCTGTGGCCCGGCAGCACGGGTAGGCCCCGACCAGGTCAAAGGGGTAGGCGACCGCGGGCTGGTCGTCACCCACAAAGAGGAGGATGCGCAGGCACTTGGCCCGGGCCTGGAGGAGCCGCTCCAGCGCCAGCAGAGGCCCTCCCCGTCGTCCCTGCTCCCAGAGGACCCGCCCGGCCTCCGGTGCCAGCCCGGGGAACGTGAACTCCGCCGGGTCCGGTTCGGGGCGGGCGAGAGCCCGCCGGAAGTGGTCCAGGAGGCGGCGGAATTCCCGCTTTGTCGCGTGGACCAGCGTCACGACGGTGGGCGTCCGGGAGAGGCGAAATCGGCGCCGCGCGGTGAGGAGGAGGGATTGCCGCCAGCCAATCGGTTCAGCGAACGGCGCGGTCGTCAGCAACAGGTCGGTCTTCTCGTCGGGGGCGTCTTGGACCACGTCCCCCCGATGACGGAAGCGGTCCAGCAGACGGTCCACGGCCCCCTCTAACAGCGCGGTCATGGAGAGACCAGGGACGAAAGCGATCCGGACGTTCCGGCGCAACCAGGGATGTGTGGCCGTAGAGGTGATCCAACTCATCGGTCTCCTTCTCCCATTGCAGGAGTTTCCTCCCATCCCTCCAGATGGAACTGGCGGGTGAACCAATCGCCCAGGGACGGGAATAGAGCACTGAGGTAGACGAAGAGGCGGACCTGGAAGGGGATGATAACCTCCGGGGTGCGGCGGCGGATGGCGCGCAGGATGGCCCGTGCGACCGCCTCCGGCGGAATCTTGGCCGAAATCCACGGCACCCGCAGATGGGCGATCATCGGCGTATCCACCCGCCCGGGGAAGACGGTGGTAACGGCGATGCCGTAGGGGCGCAGTTCCTGCCGCAGGATGTCCCCCAGACCGGCGACGGCGAACTTCGCCGCCACGTAGGGGCCGTCCGGCGGGATGCCCTTTTTGCCGTCGGCGGAGGAGACAAGGATAATGTGGCCGCTCCGACGGGCGACCATGTGGGGGAGGACAGCCAGAACGGCGTGGAGGACGCCGTAGAAGTTCACCGCCATAGACCGCTCCACGTCGGCGACGGTCATGGTCAGAACGGGGGCGCGGATGTAGGCACCAGCGCAGGCGGCCAGGATGTCCACCTGGCCCCATCGGGCGACCGTTTCCCCCACCGCGCGCTCCACTTCTTCCTGCCGGGTGACATCGGCGGGGAGGACCAGGGCTTCCTGCCCCATCCCCTCAATCTCCCGGGCGACCTCCCGGAGATGTTCTTCCCGGCGGGCCACCAGCGCCAGGCGGGCCCCCTGCCGGGCCAGGAGGAGGGCCGTCGCCCGACCGATGCCGCTGGATGCGCCCGTCACCATTGCAACGCGATGCTGGAGCGAATGTCGGGCCATGGTGACCTCCGATGGGAAAGGTGGGGTGTAACTACACGCCGATGGGAATCGTCCTCCTCGGTCACTTCGTGCCTGTTGTCGGTCTCCGCCGGCTCAACTTTGGCCTTTTTGCCCATGGCCCTCTGAATGGGCCCCTGACCGCCTTCACAGATATAAAAAGAAGATTATTTTTCGTTGCGGCGGCGAAGCCGCCGCAACGAAAAAATTTTCTTTTCATTCTTTTGCCTCGCGGGAGGCGGGTTTTGGAGATTTTCCCGCCTCCGCTCGGAAAAAGGCCAAACTTCAGAATATTGAGAGACCAGGTCGGCAGAGGCCAACCATCGGCCGCAGGCCCTGGCTACTAAATAAAGGATGGGTGACGGCAGTACAGTGCCGCTCCCCATCCCTTATCTCTACGGAGGGCTTTTAGAATCCGTGGAGCGCCCCCGGCGCGACTCGAACGCGCAGCCAACGGATCCGAAGTCCGTTGCTCTATCCAGTTGAGCTACGGGGGCACACAAAAATAGCACGGCAATGCCGTGCCTATCGTGGGGTGGATGGTGGGACTCGAACCCACAGTCTCCTGGGCCACAACCAGGTGCCCTAACCCTTGGGCCACACCCACCGTGTGTTATTATTGTACCACAAATGGCGGATTTGACAACCCGACCGGGACGGAGATAATATAGAAGTGATGCCCCTTACCGTTGAGGCTCACTCTCACCCATCGGCCTTTGACGTGCTGGCGGACGAGTGGACGGCATTGCTGCGCCGCTCCGCCACCGATGTACCATTTCTCACGCCGTCCTACCAGCGGGCCTGGTGGCGCCATCTGGCGGAAGTGGAGACCCGGCGGACCCCGCCCTCCCTGTGCCTGGTGACGGTCCGGGACGGCGCCGAACTGATCGGAATCGTCCCCCTCTGCCAGGCCGACCGCCCGGAAGGTCCCACACTGCAGTGGGTCGGCTGCGTGGAGGTCTCCGACTATCTGGACGCCGTCGTCGTGGCCGGGCGGGAGGCCGAAGTGTGGGCCGCCGTCCTGGACGGGCTGACCGGTCCGGCCGCGCCCGAATGGGAGCGGATGGACCTCTGCAACGTCCCGGTGGCCTCCCCGACGCTCCAGG
>Ga0272449_1002851_pt1 | contig 15547 bp, 14 predicted proteins | sample YNPCB0241_FD_198679 | JGI IMG/M metagenome (GOLD analysis project Ga0272449, IMG submission 198679) | Hot spring sediment microbial communities from Yellowstone National Park, WY, United States - YNP-CB-024-1 | ecosystem: Environmental > Aquatic > Thermal springs > Hot (42-90C) > Sediment...
TATCGATTACTTACCAAGGTAAAAATATTGCCGAGGTCCTTGAGATGTCTGTTAATGAAGCTTTAAGTTTCTTCAGAAAAATTCCTCCAATTGAAAGGAAGCTAAAAACGCTTCAAGATGTTGGCCTTGGATATATTGCTTTGGGTCAACCCTCGCCTACTTTATCTGGAGGAGAAGCCCAAAGAATAAAATTAGCCAAAGAGCTTTCAAAAACTGAAAGCGGAGGAACTCTTTACATTTTGGACGAACCAACTGTTGGACTTCATTTTGACGATGTAATTAAACTTCTTAAGGTTTTAAGAAGACTCGTTGATCGAAAAAATACTGTTATTGTAATTGAGCATAATTTAACAGTAATTAGAAATGCGGATTGGATTATTGATCTTGGGCCAGAAGGAGGAGAGAAGGGTGGAAAAATTGTTGCCCAGGGGACTCCAGAAGAAGTCGCTAAAAACCCCAATTCTTTCACTGGAAGATATTTAAAAAGAGTAATTTTTGATAAAGAGATTTTATAAAAAAAAATCCCCTTGCAAATGGTGATATTTTTTGTTAAACTTTAAAATTAAAAAATAATAGCGGGGACTGGTGTAATGGCTAACACGCTCGCTTTGGGAGCGAGTGATTCGCGGTTCAAGTCCGCGGTCCCCGAAAATTGAATTTTCATGTCAAAGAAAGTCCTTTTAATTGAAGACGATCCATTTATTTCCGAGATTTATATCTCAAATCTTCAAAGCGAAGGAATTGATGTTGATATTGCTTCGGATGGAAAAACAGGGCTTGAAAAGATCGAAAAAGAAAATCCCGATTTAATAATCCTTGATTTACTTTTGCCAGATATAAATGGGTTTGAAATTTTAAAAAGGGTTTCAAAAAAACCAAAGAAACCTCCAGTAATTATCCTGACAAACTTAGTTGATGGAGAAAATATTGAGCATGGAAAGAAAATGGGAGCGGTAGCTTATTTTAACAAAACCGCTCTTTTCCCAAAAGAAATGGTAAAAAAAGTTAAAGAAATTCTTGAATTAAAATCGCGAGAGTAGTTTAGTGGTAAAACGGTTCCCTTCCAAGGAACAGTCGGGGGTTCGATTCCCCTCTCTCGCTCTGTCGCCTCGCGCCTTTGGCGCTCGGCTCCCAATGGGGAGAAAAATCTCCCCTCTTGCGCTCGCTCAAAAAATAAAATTTTTCGCTCGCTGTCACCCCTCTTAGAGGAAGATTTTTCTTATCCCCTCTCTCGCTCTGTCGCCTCGCGCCTTTGGCGCTCGGCTCCCCAAGGGAAAACCGAGGTTTTCCCTTCTGGCGCTTGTTTTCTCCGCTTTGATTTGAAAACTTCGCTCTACCCCTTTCCTAGAGGTGAAATCTCTAGTTTCCAGATCTTCTCCTATCCGATAAATTATATTTTCACCGGTCTGACCCGTGGTTTTTGGCCCGGGCTTTTTTTCTTTAAAATCAAAAAGGCCCCAAGGAATCCTTGGGGCCACCAGACGATTTTTTTTATAAATCCTTACTTTACCTTTTCCTTAAGCCCTTTTCCGGGCTTGAATTTGGGAACAATCCTTTCGGGAATAGTAATAGTTTCTCCTGTCTTTGGATTTCTTCCTGTTCTGGATTTCTTTTGAACTGTTAAAAAGGTGCCAAAACCAGCCAAAGCAACTTTTTCTTTCTTTGCTAAAGCTTCGGCAATAATATCAAGAATTCCATCAAGAGCTGCGGTAGCATCTTTTTTTGAAAGCTTTGTCTTTTCTACCAGCTTCTCTACAAGTTGTTGCTTGTTCATGTTTTTTTAATTTTTCGACCTTTTTTAAAGTTCTATATAGAATTTTAAAGCTTTTTTCAAGGTTTGGCAAGGGGAATATTATCTTGCGTACTCAATAATTCTTGATTCTCTAATTAAAACTACCTTTATTTCTCCAGGATATTCAACTTCTTCTTCAATCTTTTTAGCAATTTCTCGGGCTAAATTTCTTCCTTCAAGCTCATCTACTTCTTTAGCATCAACAAACACTCTTAATTCCCGTCCAGCTTCAACTACCCAAGCTTTCTTTATTTCAGGAAAACTTTTGGCTACTTTTTCAAGGCTTTCTATTCTTTGGAAATAAAACTCTTCGGTTTCTTTCCGTGCTCCAGGTCTTGAAGAAGAAATCGCATCAGCAACTTGAACTAAAACGGCTTCAATAGATGAAAATGGGTACTCAAAATGATGAGCTTTAATTGCTTCGATTACCTCTTTTTCTATTCCAAATTTTTCTAAAATTTTTGCTCCTATTTCCACATGAGATCCTTCCACTTTTTGGTCGACCGCTTTACCAATATCATGCAAAAGCCCAGCCTTCTTTGCAATTTTTGGATCTCCGCCAATCTCCTGAGCTAATCTTTCGGCTAAAATAGCTACTTCTACAGAGTGGGCTAAAACATTTTGCCCAAAACTTTGCCTTAATTTAAGCTTTCCCAAAAGCTGATGAATTTCTGATGGGAGGTCAAAAATTTGAAGTTCCTGAGCCGTTTCTCTTCCAATCCTTTCTAAAATTTCTGGAAGCTTTTTCTCTATGTTTTCAACTTCTTTTTCAATCCTTGATGGCTGAATTCTTCCATCTTTAATTAAATTTTCAAGAACAATTTTAGCAATTTCCCTCCGTTGAGGGTCAAACGAAGAAAGAAAAACAACGCCCGGAGTGTCATCAATAATAATCTGAACTCCGGTTTTCTCTTCAAAAGTCCTCACATTTCTTCCTTCTTTCCCAATGATTCTCCCCTTTAAATCATCACTTGGCAAAGCAACCTGAGTAGTGGTAAGCTCATTCAAAAATGAAGGCAAACTTTTTTGAATTACTGAAGCTAAAATTTCTTTAGCCCTACTTTGATATTTCAAATATCCTTCTTTTTCAAGCTTTGAAATTCGAGAAAGTAAATCTTCTTTAAATTCCTTCTCAATCTTCTCAAAAAGAAGCTTTTTGGCTTCTTCCTTGGTCAATCCACTTATTTTTTCTAATGCTTTCCTTCTCTCCTCTTCAAGACTCTCAAGTCTTCTTTTGAGTTCTCGGGCTTTTTCAAGATTCTCAGCAAGCTCCTTTTTTTGTTTTGGAAGGAGCATCTTTTCTTCCTCAAGTTTTAATCTTTCTCTTTCAATTCTTAGTTCTCGTTTTTTAAGTTCTGCCCTCTCCTCATCAAGCCTTCTTTTGCCATCCTCAATAATTCTCATTGCTTCCTCTTTTGCCCTCAAAATAATTTTTTCTGCCTGATTTTCTGCTTGAGTTAATTTTTCTCTTATTTTTTGCTCCAAAACCCGGGCATCAAGAGAGGCAAGTCTCTTTCTTGAAAGATATCCCAAAACCGCTCCAATTCCAAAAGCGGCGCTTGAAAGAATAATATAAAGAGGGTCAAAATTCATAGATTTTAAAAAAATGATATCATATTGCGAATTTTGTGTCAAAAGAATATAATTTAAAAAGTTTTATGAAAAAAGTAGTCCTTGTAATTTGCGACGGCTGGGGAGTGGCTCCTCCAAGCGAGGGAAACGCACCAATGCAAGCTAATCTTACTTTTTTAAGGAGCATCGAAAAATATTATCCATTTACCATTTTGCATGCTTCGGGAATCAATGTTGGTCTTCCCTGGTGGGAAGAGGGAAATAGCGAGGTTGGGCATTTAACCATTGGAAGTGGGAAGGTTATTTATCATTATCTCCCAAGAATAATCCTTTCAATTCAAGATGGGAGTTTTTTCCAAAATCCGGCATTACTTCGAGCAATAAATCATGCCAAAAAAAACAAGTCAAAGCTTCATTTAATGGGGCTGGTTTCTTCGGGAGGTGTTCATAGCTATATTGATCACTTTTACGGACTTCTTGATCTTTGTCAAAAAGAAAAAGTTGAAAAAGTATATTTACATTTTTTCACTGATGGCCGAGATACCCTGCCCAAAGAAGCAAAAACATTCTTGCCAATGCTTCTTCAAAGAATTAGAGCCCAAGAGGTAGGAACTTTAGCAACCTTGCATGGAAGATGTTATAGCATGGATCGCGATAGAAATTGGGATAGGACCGAGAAAAGCTATCGATGTTTGGTTTTTGGAGAAGGAGCTCAGGCACCTGACCCAATAAAGTATATTGAAGAATGCTATCAAAAAGGGCTTACCGATGAATTTATTCCCCCCGCAGTAGTTGATCCAAAGGGCATAATTGAATCAAATGATGCTATCATTTTCTTCAACTTTAGAGAGGATAGAGCAAGACAACTGACGATGGCATTTCTTGATGAAAATTTTAATTATTTTGAAAGAAAAAAGCTCCAAAATATTCACTTTACCGGAATGACTCGATATCTTGATCTCAAAAACCTCGATGTTGCTTTCGAGCCACCCGAAATTGGTTTAACACTTGGTGAAATCCTCTCTCAAAACAATCTTCTTCAATGGAGAATTGCTGAAACTGAAAAATATGCTCATGTGACTTATTTTTTTAATGGACTTCGAGAGGAGCCCTTCAAGGGCGAGGAAAGAAAACTAATTCCTTCAAGAGGTGGACCTCATTATGACAAATCCCCTGAAATGCAGGCAAGGGCAATTACCGAGGAAGCTCTCTCAAAAATCAAATTAAAAAAATATCACTTTATTTTAATAAACTTTGCCAACCCTGATATGGTAGGACATACGGGTAATTTAAAAGCGGCGATAAAAACGGCTGAGGTTCTTGATGAGTGTTTTTCAAAGATAGTACCTTTAGCTCTTGAATCAGAATATGTAGTTTTAATTACTGCTGACCATGGAAATTTTGAAGAGATGCTTGATCCAAGAACCGGAGAAGTTTTAACCGAACATTCCTCAAACCCAGTTCCTTTTTATTTAGTTGATCCAGAAATGAAAAAAACTCTCCCTTCAAAAATTGAAATTTTTCAATTGAAAAAGGCTGGTGGTTTTCTTTTTGACATCGCTCCAACAGTCCTAGATTATCTTGAAATACCAAAACCCAATGAAATGCCTGGCGTCTCTTTAAAAAAGATTCTTTCGGTGTAAGGTTTTCTAACTTGAGTAAAGCTCCTCAAATTTTCGGAGAACTTTTTTAAATAAAATTCTTTGATAAAAGTAATCCTTAAGTGAAGGGAGATCTAATTTTTGGGCTTCCTCTACCGAAGGGAAATTCTTTAAAATTTGATTGATTTTGTCCTCAATTTCTTCTTGAGAAACTTTAATATCTTCTTCCTTTGCAATTTGAGCGATTACCAATTCCTCTTTTAGTCTCTTTTGGGCTGCTTCAGTAAGTCCTTCTTTGAGTTTCTCTTCGCTTAAATTGAGCTGAAGCAAGTATTCAGAAAAAGGAAGCCCGTTTTCTTCCACTCTAGCTTTTAACTCCTCAAGAAGTATCTCTTTTTCTTTTTCAATCATTATCTCAGGTAAATCAATTTTTGAAATTTGAACAATTTTTGAAATAACTTCTGAGGCCCATCTTGTCTTTTCGGCTTCTTCTTTTTCAATTAAGAGGCCCTCTTTAATACTTTCTTTTAATTTTTCAAGATTCTCAAAATTGCCAAGACTTCGAGCAAATTCATCATCCAAGGTAGGTAGTTCTCTTTGAAATACTGCCTTCACTTTAATTTTAAATTCAAGATTTTTTCCCGCCCATTTTTTTTGCCAAAAATCTTCCGGAATTTTAATAGAAAATTCTTTTTCCTCATTTTCTTTAAGACCTAAAAGATTCTCTTCAAAACCTTGAACCATTTTCCTTTCACCTAAAATAATCCGTTGATTCTTTATATCGCCATTTTCAATTTTTACGCCCCCTGATCTAATTTCTCCATCAATCAATATTTCATCACCTTTCTGGGCTCCGGTAGTTTTTCGAACAAGTTTTGCTCGAGATCTTTGAATATCTTTTAGGACCTCTTCGAGTTCTGCTGGCAAAACTTTAATTTCTCTCTTTTTTGTAGTCTTTACCACATCCTTCCAGCCCTGAATGCTTACTTTTGGAAAAATAAAAAATTCAAAAGTAGCTTCAATTTTTGTCTCGTCAATTTTTTTGAAAAAAATTTGTGGTTGACTAATAATTTGTAAATCAAACTCTTCTTGGGCTTTTTCTAAAACCTCTCTCGATACTATTTTGGCAACCTCATTTAAAATCTCTTCCCTCGAAAGACTATCTTTCAAAATCTCTTTTGGTACAAAACCCTTCCTAAATCCTGGAATTTCTACATTTTTTCCTAAGCTTTCCAAGGCTTTTTCGAAAAAAGAAGTTGATTCCTTTTGATCAAAAGAGGTCTCAAGTTTTACTTTTGATTTTGGAAAATAATCAATTTTAATTCCCATAAAAACTTATTTTTTTTGCCCTTTTTGGGGATAAATAATCTCATCAATTATCCCGTAATTTTTTGCCTCTTCTGCGGTAAGATAAAATTCTCTATCAGTATCTCTCTCAATCTTTTTTATTGGCTGGCCGGTGTGTTTAGCCAAAATCTGATTAAGTCTATTTTTAATACTTATGATGTGCCTTGCGGAAATTTCAATTTCAACTGCCTGCCCTCCCGCCTCTCCCATAACTTGATGAAGCATAATTTCAGAATTTGGAAGGGCGAATCTTTTCCCTTTTTCTCCTGCGGCCAAAAGTACCGCAGCCATTGAAGCTGCCATGCCAATACAAATGGTTGAAATCGGACAACTAACATATTGAAGGGTATCATAAATCGCAAGTCCTGCGGTCACTAGTCCTCCGGGGCTATTAATATAAAGCTTTATTTCACGCTTTGGATCTTGGCTTTCAAGAAATAAAAGTTGAGCGATAATTGTATTGGCAACTAAATCATTTATTGGACCACCAAGAAAAACAATTCTTTCCTTAAGAAGCCTTGAGTAAATATCATAAGCTCTTTCTCCATATGGAGTTTTTTCAATAATTGTTGGGATGATTGTCATAGATAATTTTTTGAAATTTTTAGACCTTTAAAGTTGTTTCTTTCTTTTGACTAAGTTTTGGAGGTTTTGGCAAAATTACTAGCTCTCCATCCTTGGCATCTATTTTTACTTTGCTTGATGGTTGAATTTTGCCTTCAATAATTAATTGAGAGAGCGGATTTAAAATAGTTACCTGAATCACTCGCTTTAAAGGTCTTGCTCCAAATCGGACATCATAACCCTTTTTTGCCAAAACTTTCTTTGCTTTTTGTGTTACCTGCAATGTTATCTCCTTCTCCTTTAGTCTTTCTTCAATTCTTTTTATTTGAAGATCAACGATTTTCTCAACATCTTCTGGAGAAAGATAATTAAAAATCACAATTTCGTCAATTCGATTTAAAAATTCGGGCCTGAAATATTCTTTCAGTTTTTCTTCAATTTTTTCTTGAAGCTCTTTTTTGTCCAAAATTCTCTCTGATTTTTTTAAGTCAAACCCAAATTTACTTGCTTTAAAAATTTCTTCGGACCCAATGTTTGAGGTCATGATTAAAATTGTGTTTTTAAAGTTAACCGTTCTTCCTTTAGAATCGGTAAGTCTTCCTTCGTCGAAAATTTGAAGCAAAATATTAAAAATATCAGGATGAGCTTTTTCAATTTCGTCAAAAAGTACTACTGAATACGGTCTTCTTCTTATCTTTTCGGTTAACTGCCCTCCCTCTTCATAACCTACATAGCCAGGGGGTGCCCCAATAAGTTTTGCTACTGCGTGCTTTTCCATGTATTCTGACATATCGAGGCGGATCAATGCATTTTCAGTATTAAAAAGAACTTCAGCTAAAGCTTTAGCAAGTTCTGTTTTACCAACGCCAGTTGGGCCAAGAAAGAGGAAAACTCCAGTTGGTTTTTTCTCATCCGCTAAATCTGCTCTTGAACGTCGAATGGCATTAGCCACTGCTTTTACTGCTTCTTCTTGGTCAATAACTCTTTTATGAATCTCTTCTTCAAGATGGAGTAATTTTTGGCTTTCTTCTTCTAAAATTTTAGTTACTGGAATACCTGTCCATCGAGCAACAATCTTTGCAATATCTTCTTCGGTAACTTCTTCCCTTAAAAGTCTATGCTCGCTTGGATATTTTTGAAGCTCTTTTTCAAGCTTTAAAAGCTTTTTTTTGAGCTCGGGAATTTTAGCGTAACGAATTTCAGCTACTTTATGAAGCTCTCCATATCTTTCCGCTCTTTCGCTTTCTTCTTTTAATTTTTCAATTTCTTTTTTTGTAAGCTTTATCTCATCAATAATCTTTTTTTCTGCAAGCCATTGAAGTTCAATCCTATCTTTTTCCTCTTTAAGATTAGCAAGTTCTTTTTCAACTTCTTTGAGCCTTTCCTGTGATTTTTTATCTTTTTCTTTCTTCAGGGCTTCTTTCTCGATCTCAAGTTTCATAATTTTCCGTTTAAGTTCGTCAAGTTCTGCCGGTTCAGATTCAAGTTCAAGCCTCAAAGCAGCTGCGGCTTCATCGATTAAATCGATAGCTTTATCTGGTAAAAATCTATCGGTAATATACCTACTTGAGAGTTTTGCTGCTGCCACTAAAGCTGAGTCTTTGATTTTAACACCATGATGAAGTTCGTATTTTTCTTTAATTCCTCTTAAAATAGCAATAGTATCATCAACTGAGGGCTCTTGGACATAAACTGGCTGGAATCTTCTCTCGAGTGCTGGATCCTTTTCAATATATTTTTGATATTCTTTTAAAGTAGTTGCCCCAATAGCTCTAAGTTCTCCTTTAGCTAAAGCGGGCTTAAGAAGGTTTGAAGCATCGATTGCTCCTTCAGCAGCTCCAGCACCTACTAAAGTGTGAAGCTCATCGATAAAAATAATGTACTTTCCTGCTTGTCTTTTAAGTTCACGAAGGAGTGCCTTCACTCTGTCTTCAAACTCCCCACGATATTTTGTTCCTGCAATTAAACCTCCAAGGTCCAAAGTGATAATCCTTTTATCTTTAAGACTTTCGGGAACGTCCCCACTGGCAATTCTTTGAGCAAGCCCTTCAACGATTGCAGTTTTACCAACTCCAGCTTCTCCAATTAAAACTGGATTATTTTTCGTCCTTCGAGAGAGGATTTGAATTACCCTCCTTATTTCTTCTTCTCTGCCAATAACTGGATCAAGTTTCTTTTCTTGGGCAAGACGGGTTAAATCAATTGTATATTTTTCCAAAATTCTATACTTTGTTTCTGGGGTCTGATCAGTAACTCTCTGACCTCCTCTAATTTCCTGCAGTGCGGACATGGCGCTTTGATAATCAATTCCATAAAGGAGGTCTCTTGCTCGATTGGGCACTTTTAGAATTGCCAAGAAAAGATGTTCCACAGAAATATATTCATCTCCCATTTGAGTTGCAATCCGCTTTGATTCCTCCAAAACTCGAGCGAAATCTTGAGTGAGATAAGGCTGACTAAATGAGGTTGGGCCAAAAACTCGAGGCAGAATGTAAAGAGCATTTTCAATTCTTTGAATAATTAATTTTGGATCTTGGTTTAACTTTTTGATCAAAATACTCACCGTCCCTTCTTCTTCCTCAAGGAGTGCCAAAAGCAAATGCAAAACATCAATTTGCTGGTGGTTTTTTTCGGCGGCAATTGCTTGAGATCTTTGAAGTGCCTCCTGAGCTTTTATGGTAAATTTTTCACCATTTGGCATAAATTTATCTTTCCCCTAAAGTTACCGGTACTAGTTTTTCTTTCCCTTTTCTTAAAATTTTAAGCAAAATGGTATCTCCGGGTTTATATTTATAAATTACTTCATTTAATGGATTCTCTTTGGTAAGTTTTTGGCCATTAATTTCCAAAATAATATCATTTTCCTGAAGTCCTGCTTTGTCTGCCGGGCTTCCGGGAACAATAGCTATTCCTTTTTCATCTCTCACAATTAATGCTCCATAATTTACTGGGAGATTATATTTTGAAGCAAGTTCTTCATCAATTTGTTGCCAAATTATACCCAAAAATGGATACCTTATTTTCCCTTCTTTTTTCACTTCTTCAATAACTTTTTTGGCTCGATTGATTGGAATAGCAAATCCAATATTTTGAGCTTCTGGTGCCATAGCTACATTTATCCCAATAACTTCTCCTTTTAGGTTTAAAAGTGGCCCACCTGAATTTCCAAGATTGATCGCCGCATCAGTTTGAATTGCTTCTTTTATTCTCTCAACTCTTCCGCTAGATCCTTGGGCAACAATATCTCGTTTGAGCCCGGAAATTATTCCCAAAGAAACAGTATTTGGTAACTCCCCAAGGGCATAACCAATAGCAATTACTTTTTGTCCCACTTCGAGTTTATCTGAATCTCCAAGCGGAAGTGGCTGAAGACTCTTTTCCTCTATCTTTAAAATAGCCAAATCATATACTTGATCTCGTGCCAAAATCTTTGCCTTATACTCCTTGCCATTTGAAAGAATCACTGTATAGTCAACGTTCTCCTCTTCTACTACATGATAATTGGTTAAAATTAGTCCATCGGATGAAACAATAAAACCACTTCCGCCTCCAATTTTTCTCTTTTCAGTACCTTCTTGTTGAAGCTCGGGAATTTGAAATTCTGGAAAAAATTCAAAAGGAGAAAACCAGCGTTCTTTGAAAATAGGAACGTCTTTGGTTAAAACAATACTTACTACCGAAGGGGTAACTTTTTTTACCACATTAATTATTGCCTCTTCTTCTGACAAAACCGGCCTCTCAACAATCTTGGGAGTAGGCTCTTCTGGCTTTACTTTTGGGGAGGTTTTTGAAAATTGACTTCCAATTAGTCCTCCAACAAAACCAGAAATAATTGAAATTACAAGTGCTATAACTAAGATCTTTTTTGGATTCATAATCTTTTAATTTAATTTATACTTCATTTCCAAAAAAATGACAAGAGGATTTTTAAATACTCATTTCCCTGAGTGCTTTAATTCTTTCTTCAATTGGGGGGTGGGTTGAAAATAATTTTGCAAGTGTTCCGCCTCGAAAGGGATTTGAAATCCATAAATGAGCAGTACCTTGTGAGGCCCCTTTCATTGAATAAGGATAGGAAGCAATTTTCTCTAAGGCCCTAGCAAGACCCTCAGGATATCTTGTAATTAAAGCTCCGGTGGCATCGGCCAAAAATTCTCTTTTTCTTGAAATAGCAAAATGGATTAACTGAGCGGCCAAAGGAGCTAAAATTGCAGCCAAAATTGCAAAAATAAATAGAATTGCTTGAGAAGCATCTCTTTCCCTTTTTTCTCTGGCAAAACCAAATCTACTCATTCTCAAGAAAAAATCAGATAAAATTGCTACAAAACCAACCAAGGTAACCGTAATTGTTTGCAAAAGCATATCTTTATTGCCAATATGTGCCAATTCATGAGCGATCACTCCTTCAAGCTCTGATCTTTCCAGTCTTTCTAAAAGTCCCCGAGTAACTGCTATTGCTGCATGATTTTTATCTCTCCCGGTAGCAAAGGCATTTGGTTGATCTTCATCAAGAATATAAATTTTTGGCAAAGGAAGTCCTGCGCCAATACAAAGATTTTCAACAATTCGATAGAGTTCTGGGTTATCTTTTTTTTCAATCGGTCTTGCTCTTGTCATTGCCAAAACAATTTTGTCTGAATACCAGTAAGAAATGAAGCTTTGAAAAGTAGCTAAAATTACTGCAAGATACAAAATAAAAGGCGAGTTAAAAACTTGAGAAAAAAGCCAACCCAAAAAAATAATAAAAATAAAAAAGGAAGTCATCAAAATCCAAGTTTTCCTCACGTTTTTTTCTGCTTGAGTGTAGAGTGTTGGCATATTAAAAGTTTAAAACTCTTTGTTAATTTAAGATTTTCTTTTTTAGTGCTAAATCCTCAATTAGAATTTCACTTCTGGCTTCTCTCTTTCTTCTGGAGCTGAAATTTCAAAAAGATCCATTTTCTTGAAACCAAAAATTGAAGCGATAATATTCGTTGGGAAACTTTCAATTGCGATATTTAAGTCTCTTACATTGGCATTATAAAATCTTCTGGCATACATTATTTTGTCTTCTGTATCCGCAAGTTCTTTTTGCAATTCAAGAAAATTTTGTGAAGCTTTCAAATCTGGATAATTTTCAGCTACCGCAAACAAGGTTTTTAGTGTCTCAGCTAAATAATTTTCTGCTTCTGCCAATTTTCTTACATCTCCTCCTTCTCTTACCCCCATTGCTTTTGCTCTTGCCTCTGTTACCTTTTCAAAAACTTCCTTTTCATGAGCTGCATAACCTTTTACTGTCTCTACCAAATTTGGAATCAAATCGTATCTTCTTTTTAACTGAACATCAATATCCGCCCAGGCCTCTTTTGCTCTATTTTTTAAAACAACAAGTTTATTGTAGCTTGAAATCAACCATCCCAGAAAAATTACAAAAATAATAAGAAATATTAAAAGTGGTGTCATTTTTGTATATTTTATTTTTGACCTTTATTCAGTGATCTTCTCTTCAAGAACAATTTCTGGATTTTTCTTGGCTTTTTGAAGATTATTTAAAAGCAAACTAAACATTTCTTCAAATTCAACCAATTCTCTTTTTCTTTTATAGGGATTTGCAAAAGATAAAATCTGTTGGTAGACAAAGGGGTGCCATTTATCCATCTCTTTCAATTTCTGAGCAATTTCCGAAATTAAAAAGTTGGCTTCAAGCACCTTTTGGGACCTTTTCTCTCTTTCTTCTTGAGCTTCCTCAAGGGGTTTCTCCAAGAAAGTGTCGCATTTTTTTAAAATAGACTCCATACTACTACCTCTCAATCTTTCTTCTTTTTCATATCCAATTCCTAAAGTCACATAATAAGCTTGTTCTATTGAATCTGTCAAGACTGGTTCTGTTTCTAAAATTTTCGGATTTTCTTTAAGATATTGCCGGTAAATATTTAAGGCAACATAAGATTTTTCGCGAATGTTCAATTCCTTTTCGATATTAAAGTTCATCATCAAATTAGCCAATTTTTCTGGCACAACAATTACTGGTAATTCTTTTAAATCTAATTTTTGAGCTGCTAAAAATCGGTGCTGGCCATCTAAAATCACATATTTCCCTTTTTTTTCAGCAACAATTAAGGGGGTAATAAAACCAACTCTTTCTATCGAAGAGATTAAATGTTTGATGTGATAATTGCTTGGCTTTCTTTGATGTTCAACTACTTCAAGTAGATCTATTGGAAGAATTTTGAAAACCAAATCTTGATTATGTTTTGGATCTTTAAAACAAAATTCATTCTTTGTTTCTTTTTTCTTTGTCATAATTTTTTATTTGATTTTTTTACCTTGGCGGAGGGGGTGGGATTCGAACCCACAAGCCAGAAAACTGGCACTGGTTTTCAAGACCAGCTCCTTACCGGTTCGGACACCCCTCCTTGTCGCCTCGCTAACGCTCGGCTCCCCAAGGGAAAACCAAGGTTTTCCCCTCTGGCGCTCGTTTTCTCCGCTTTGCTTTGAAAACTTCGCTCTACCCCCTTCCTAGAGGTAAAAATCTCTAAAGTACAATCTTTCCTCTTTCCAGAGCTTATATCTTTTTTAAAATTTTTTGCGGAGGAGGTGGGACTCGAACCCACATGCGGCTTTTTAGAGCCGCCCGAGTTTAGCAAACTCGTGCACTACCCTTATGCGACTCCTCCAAATACTTTATTTTACCCTATTTTGTTAAAAAATTCCAATATTTTTTAAATTCCTTCTTCTCTTAGCTTTTCGATTAATTCCTTTTGTTTTTTGGTCAATTTTTTGGGAATTTTTATTTCTACCTTAAGATAAAGGTTTCCCCTTTCTCTGCCACCAAATTTTGGAAGGCCAAAACCCTTTAAAGTGATAAGTTTGCCGGGCGATGTGCCCGGGGGAATTTTTACTTCCACTATTCCATCTAAGGTGGGCACTTCAACTTTTCCTCCAAGGACTGCCTGAGAAAAATTAATTTTAACTTTTGAATATAAATGCTCTCCCCTTCTCTCAAAAAGCGGGTGAGGTCTTATATGAAACTCCACATAGAGATCTCCAGGTTCTCCTCCTCTGCCATAGGCTTCTCCTTCTCCCTTAATCTTTATCCTCTCCCCGTCTTCCACTCCTTTTGGAATTTGAATCGTAATTTTCTTTGAAGATTTTATTTTGCCTCTGCCTTTACACAAACTACACTTTGTTTTTGGAATATTTCCTGTTCCGTTGCATTGGGGGCAGGTGTTTTTGCGGGTAAAAGTTCCCAAAAACGTTCGATGGATCTCTTCAACTATTCCCTTTCCATTACATGATGGGCACACCAAATATTCACTTGAAGGTTCGCCGCCCTTTCCCTGACATCTTGGACAAATATTCCATTTAAAAAGTTCTATTTCTCTTTCTCCCCCCTCAAGAACTTCTTCTAAAGATATTTCCAAATCTATAAGAATATCTCTCCCTCTTGTTTTCCTTCGCTTAAAAGGTACCCCAAAAATGTCCTCAAAAATATCTTCGAAGGCATCGACTTTGAACTCATTAAAATCGAAGCCCCCAAAATCGTACTCAAAACCAAAGGGTTGCCAAGTTTCCTCAAAAGGCATTTCCCCAAATCCACTTTTCCTCATCGCATCATATTTAGCCCTTTTTTCCTTGTCACTCAGAACTTGATAGGCTTCATTAATTTCTTTAAATTTCTCAGCATCCCCTCCTTTATCTGGGTGATATTTGTGAGCCAATCTATAGTAAGCTTCTCTTATCTCCTCCTCAGAGGCATCTTCGGAAACTCCTAAAATTTTATAGTAATCTTTCATAAAGTTAATTTTTCAACTTCTCTTTGAGTTTTCACTACCTCAAAAAATGAGATCTTTTTCAAAATTATAAAGAAAAAAACTATAATTGGCAAGGCAAAAAAAGAAAGAAAAGCAAAAATAGTCCTAAAAACTAGAAATAAAAATAGCAAAATTCCTGTGGTTCCAAATTTTTGAAATGTGGTGCTTGTTTCAGAAATTTTCTTTTGCAAAAACAAATAAATTACTTCTTTGAGTTCTTCGTTTCCTTGAAGTTTTACCCCAAAAACTTCGCTAAGTTTTTCTCGTTCTTCCTCTAAAATAGCCCCCTTTATAAGGGGAAAAATCAAAGATTCTTTGGAGTAATTTTTAATGGCATTTTCCAAAAATTCATCGACAGTCATTTTACTAAAATCTCCGCCAATAAAATTTGATAGGGGTTTGGTAATTAACCCAAAAAGAAGGTTATAAAGTTTTTTGGAAAGAGTAAATTTTCCACCAAAAATGTTTGGAGAAAGAAAGAAAAATAATGAAGCAATTAAAGCGAGACTCAAAAGAAATGGCGGTGTCCCCTTTTTTAATATTTCAAAAAAATCAATCTTTAAAAAAAGGTCTTTTGCTTTTTGAAAAGAAAAATAACTCCAAAGAGTAAAAAGAAAACTTAAGATGGCAAAAAGCGCGCCAAGGACGTTCATTTTTGTAAAGAAAAAAAATGAAAGCGTGCTTAAAAAAATCATTAAAAGAAAAATGTTTAAAGGAACTCCAAGGGCTAGCAAAGAAAATGAAAGAAAAAGAAAAATGAAAGAAAAAATCCACAAAATAAAAAGAGAAAGCTCAAAAGAATCTTGCCAAAAAAAATATTTAGTTAAAAAAATAAAAAAGAAAGATGAAAAAAGGAAGCTCAACGATAAAATAATTCT
>Ga0272449_1002853_pt1 | contig 15543 bp, 13 predicted proteins | sample YNPCB0241_FD_198679 | JGI IMG/M metagenome (GOLD analysis project Ga0272449, IMG submission 198679) | Hot spring sediment microbial communities from Yellowstone National Park, WY, United States - YNP-CB-024-1 | ecosystem: Environmental > Aquatic > Thermal springs > Hot (42-90C) > Sediment...
TTCCCACCAATATGGTAACGAAACGACAACTGGGCATCTTCCTTTCCGCTATCGCTGGCCTGATCCTGCTCTGGGTCGGCGTCATAGACCGCATCGGGATGGGGGAATGGGGCGGCTTCGGGCCGCTCCAGCGGATCGGCCTGGGCGGCGGGCTCCTCCTCCTGGCCGTCGGCCTCACCCTCATCCGTATCGGCAACCGCCCGGCATGAAAAGAAAACCACCAAGACACAAAGACACGAAGAATCTCTTAATTGTTAATTTTTTAATTGTTAATTTTCCTCCGTGCCTTCGTGTCTTCGTGGTTACCCTTCCACAACCCTGGAGGCAGAAATGACCATCATCGGGAAAATCGCCGTCATCGGCGGGGGGAGTACCTACACGCCGGAGTTCGTGGACGGCTTCATCGTCCACCGGGATGAGGTCCAGGTAGAGGAAATCGCGCTCCACGACATCAGCCCGGAGCGGCTGGAGGTCGTCGGTGGGCTGGTGGAGCGAATGGTCCGCCACGCCGACCTCCCCACCCGCATCACGCGGACGACGGACCGGGCGGCCGCGCTGGATGGGGCGGCCTTCGTCATCTCCCAGATTCGGGTGGGCGGGATGGCCGCGCGCATCCGGGACGAGAAAATCCCCCTGGCCCACGGCGTCGTCGGGCAGGAAACCACGGGGCCAGGCGGCACGCTGAAGGCCTGGCGCACCATCCCGGTCATCCTGGACATCGCGCGGGAGATGGAACGGCGGGCGCGGGATGCCTGGCTGATCAACTTCACCAACCCGTCGGGCATCATCACAGAGACGCTGCTGAAGTTCACGCCCCTGAAGGTAGTGGGCCTCTGCAATAACCCCATCAACTTCACCCGCCTCATCGCGGGCCTCTTCGGTGTCCCCGACGAGGCGGTCTTCCTGGAGTGGGTGGGGCTGAACCACGTCAACTGGATCCGGCGCGTCTACGTCGGGGGCCGGGACGTCTCCGCCGAATTGATGGCGCGGGTGCGGGAGGGGCTTCCCTTCTACCCCTTTGACGCCGACCTGGTGGAGGCCCTGGGCGTCTTCCCCACCTGGTACCTGCAGTACTACTACTACCCCGACCGGAAGGTGGAGGAGATGCGCCGGGCCGGGAAGACGCGCGGCGAGGTGGTGCTGGAAGTGGAGCAGGACCTGCTCCGGAAGTATGCTGACCCGAACCTGGTCGTCAAGCCACCGGAACTGAGCCAGCGGGGCGGCGCGCTCTACTCCGAGGCGGCGGTGCGCCTCATCCTCTCGCTGGTGCTGGACCGGCGGGACGTGCAGATTGTGGACGTCCGCAACGGCGGGGCCATCCCCGACCTCCCCGCCGACGGGGTGGTGGAGGTCCCCTGCGTCGTCGGGGCGCACGGCATCACCCCGCTGCGGATGGAGCCCCTCCCGGAGACCGTCCGGCCTCTCTGCCAGACGGTGAAAGCCTGGGAGACCTGGACGGTGGAGGCCGGAGTGATCGGCTCCCGCCGCGCCGCGCTGATGGCGATGGTCACCAACCCGCTGGTACGCTCCGTGGACCTGGCTCGGACGCTGCTGGAGGAGATGCTGGAAGCCAACCGGGAATACCTGCCGCAGTTCTTCTGACAGGGAGCAGGAGCGCAGGTCGCAGGTAGGGCAAGGCATGCCTTGCCAGAGAGGGAATATGAACTCTGATTCCGACGTCATGGAGTTACTATGAACATCATTGTCACCGGTTCCATCGCTTATGATTATCTGATGCGCTTTCCAGGCCGTTTCGTGGAGCACATCCTGCCCGACCAACTCCACCGCATCTCCCTCAGTTTCCTGGTGGACGACATGCGCCGCCAGTGGGGCGGGTGCGCGGCCAACATCGCCTACAACCTGGCCCTCCTGGGCGAGCGCCCCTACCTGATGGGCACCGTCGGGCAGGACTTCTCCGAATACCGGCAGTGGTTGGAAGCCCACGGGGTGGATACCTCCCTCACCCGCGAGGAGCCCGACCTCTTCACCGCCTCCTTTTTCGCCAACACCGACCTGGACGGGAACCAGATTTGCAGTTTCTACATTGGGGCGATGGCCCGGGCGCGGGAACTCTCCTTCCATACTCTGAACCTCCACCCCATAGACCTGGTCGTGATTTCCCCTAACGACCCCCAGGCGATGGTCCGCTACGTGGCCGAGTGCCAGGAACTGGGCATTCCCTACCTCTACGACCCCAGCCAGCAGATCATTCGCCTGAGCGGGGAGGAGTTGCGCGCGGGGCTTTTCGGCTGTGATCTGCTGGTGGTCAACGGCTACGAGTTTGAGATGCTCCGCCAGAAAACCGGCCTGAGCACCGAAGAGATTTGCGCGGCGCCCGCGCGCGCCTGCGTGGTGACCTGTGGAGCCGACGGCTCCCACATCTGGGCCGACGGCCGCCTCTACGAGATTCCCGCCGTCCCGCCCCGCCACATTGCTGACCCCACCGGCGTGGGGGATGCCTACCGGGCCGGCCTGATCAAAGGGCTGGCCCTGGGCCTCCCCTGGGACCTGGCCGGGCGGATGGGGAGCCTGGCCGCCACCTACGCCCTGGAGACCCCTGGCGGCCAGGGCCACTTCTACACCCCCGCCGACTTCGTCCGCCGCTTCCGGGAGCATTTTGACGACGGGGGGAGATTGGACGGCCTGCTGGCTGAATAGCCAGACGAAAGACGACGGACAACAGTGATCAGCAGGCCTGGCCACTGATATTTTGAAACCAGGACACAGATAAACACGGGTTGAACGGATGGACACGGATACACACCCGTGAAAACCCGTCCCATCCGTGCCCATCCGTGTCCCATGTCTTACATTTTGCTTTTACTTTTCACTCATCCCACCATAAAGGAGCCACCTATGCCGATAGACCACGACATCAAAGACCTGAACCTGGCCCCGGCAGGCCGGCTGCGCATAGAGTGGGCGGAGCGGGAGATGCCCGTCCTCCGCCTCATCCGGGAACGGTTCGCGGCGGAGAAGCCCCTGAAGGGCGTCCGTCTCTCCGCCTGCCTGCACATCACCACCGAGACGGCCAACCTGGCCCGCACTCTCCAGGCCGGCGGCGCGGAGGTCGTCCTCACCGCCTCCAACCCCCTCTCTACCCAGGACGACGTCGCCGCGGCCCTGGTCTCCTACTACGAAATCCCCGTCTTCGCCATTAAGGGGGAGGATAACGAGACCTACTACAAGCACATCCACGCCGCGCTGGACCACAAGCCCCACATCACGATGGACGACGGGGCGGACCTGGTGAGCACCCTCCACAAGGAGCGGACCGACCTCATCGGCAACGTCATCGGCGGGACGGAGGAGACGACGACCGGGGTCATCCGGCTGCGCGCGATGGCCCGCCAGGGCGTCCTGCGCTACCCCATCATCGCCGTCAACGACGCGCTCACCAAGCACCTCTTTGACAACCGCTACGGCACGGGGCAATCCACGATGGACGGCATCATCCGTGCCACCAACATCCTCATCGCCGGGAAGACCGTCGTCGTCGCCGGATACGGGTGGTGCAGCCGGGGCATTGCGATGCGCGCCAAAGGGCTGGGGGCCAACGTCATCATCACTGAGGTGGACCCGCTGAAGGCGCTGGAGGCGGTGATGGATGGCTACCGGGTGATGCCGATGCGGGAGGCCGCCCCCCAGGGGGACATCTTCATCACCTCCACCGGCGACATCAACGTCATTGACCGGCAGCACTTTGAGGTGATGAAGGACGGGGCCATCCTGGCCAACTCCGGCCACTTCAACGTGGAGATCAACATCCCGGCGCTGGAGAAACTGGCCGTGGGGCCGCCGCGCCGGGTGCGCCCCTTCGTGGACGAGTACACCCTGCCCGACGGCCGCCGCCTCTACCTGCTGGCGGAGGGGCGGCTGGTCAACCTGGCCGCCGCCGAGGGCCACCCCAGCGCGGTGATGGACATGTCCTTCGCCAACCAGGCCCTCTGCGCGGCCTACATCCTCCGCAATGCCGAGCGGTTGGAGCGCACCGTCTACCCCGTCCCCGAGGAGATTGACCGGGAGATTGCCCGCCTGAAACTCCAGGCCATGGGCGTGGAGATAGACGTCCTGACGCCGGAGCAGGAGCGCTACCTGGCCTCCTGGGAAGAGGGCACGTAGTGTGACAGCGCAGATTCATCCTGCACCGCCACGCAGGATAAGGACGCAGGGCTCCTGAGAGCCCTGCGTCCTTTGTTTCCTCAGTTCATGCCATCTGTTGCGCCACCAGTTCCACCACATCCAGCACCCGGATGCGGATTTTCTCCTGCCGGGCCGCGCCGGCCAGGGTCCGCTTGCACTGCTGGCAGGCGGAGAGGAGCACTTTCGCTCCCGTCGCCTGGGCCTCGCCGATGCGCCGCCGGGCGACCGCCGTGACCAGGTCCTTATCCGCCATCTCCACGTCCCCGCCGCCGCCGCAGCAGAGGGAGTACTGGTGGTGATGCTCCATCTCCACCAGCGCGACGCCGGGGACGGCCCGGATGACCTCCCGGGGCGCCTCGTACACCCCGCTGGTCCGCCCCAGGTCGCAGGGGTCGTGGTACGTCACCGTCTCCTCCAGCGGCCTCAGCGGGATGCGTCCGTCCGTCAGGAGTTCCACCAGCAGTTCCGTCAGGTGCAGGACCTCAAACCCCAGCGGCTCGCCCAGGACGCGGGGATAGTCGTGCTTCCAGGTGTGGTAGCAGGACGGGCAGGCCGCGATCAGCCGCCGCGCGCCGGTCCGGCGGACGGCCTCCAGGTTGTGGCGCATGGTCTCCACCGCCGCGTCGCCCATTCCGGCGATGACCAGCGGGAATCCACAGCACCACTCCTCCCCACCCAGCGTCAGGTAGTCCACCTCCGCCTTCTCCAATACCTGCACCGCGTTCTGCGGGATGGAGTAGGACTGGGGGTAGAACGAGGCGACGCACCCCACGAAGAAGACCACCTCCGCCCGCGTCTTCTTGCCGACCCCCTCCGGGATTTGGGGCAGGTTCTGGCTCCAGATGAGCCGGTTGGCGTTGTCGTCCCCGGAGATGTTGTGGGCATTCAGGAAGGTCTCCCGGAGACGGTCAAAGACCGCCGGGTAGGTGCCCTGCCGGACCAGGTCCCGGCGCATGGCAATCCACAACTCCCGGGTCTGGATGTTTGCCGGGCAGACGACGGCGCAGCGGCCGCAGAGGGTGCAGTCGTACGTGCCGGTGGCGTGGGCCTGGAGCGCCTCCGGCCTGGGCGGACGGGGGCCGAAGAGGCGGGCCCGCAGGCCGTACTGCCCCCGGACAAACCGCCGCACTGCCTCAATCTTGCGCAACGGGGTGATGGCATCCAGGTCCGGCTTCTCGGTGTAGGTGGGACACCACTGGACGCACTCCCCGCAGCGGGTACAGGCGTCCAGCGCCATCAGTTGCTGGAAGGTGAAGAGGGAAAGGTCAGGCCGGGACATGGGCAGTACCTCCGTGCGCCATCGCGGTTTCCTGCTGGACCCCACCTACTGTTGCCACCAGGGCCGTGGCGACAGCGTGCAGAAACTTGGAGTACGGGATGGTGACGATGACCACCGAGGTCAGCAGGCCGTGGCCCAGGAAGAGCCATTCGGAGAGCATCTCCCAGGGCAGGTCCCATCCCGAGACCAGGCGGGACAGAGGGTAACCGATGAAGGCCAGATAGGGAGCGGGCCCATCGTATCCAGCATTCAGACGGACAATCTCCGCGATCCAACCGGTGAGCAGGATCAGCCCCAGCCCCACCACCATCCAGGTGTCCATAGAACCGGTCCGGAGTTGGGCCGGACGGGCCAGGTACCGGCGGACAATGTAGAAGGCCAGCCCGACCGTCATCAGCACGCCGCCGATTTCGTTCAGGAGCGCCGTGACCGGATGGTCGGCGGTGTACCACATCGCGATCCAGGGGACATGGCCCAGATGGAAGAGGTGGTAGAGGACTTTCTCGGAGAGCGCGGCCAGCCCGGAGAGAGTCATCAGGAGCAGGAAGCCGTTCAGCAAGAAGAAATGACTGAGCCAGCGCCAGCGGCTGGTCCGCCAGAGGCGGCGGTTGAACCAGGCCTCGGTGATGAAGGCCTTCAAGATAACGGGGAACCGACGGCTGAAGACCGCCCGCAGCGTTCTCCCCAGCAGAATAAGGAACTTTCGCCCGGCTGAAGCGGCGCCGACTCCTTCCACCCGTCCCTGGAGCCAGATACCCACCACGTCGGCCAGGCCGACCAGAAAGAGGACCATAAGGGGGAGATGGATGACCCAGAACAGGGTTTCAACGTCCACGGAGCACCTCCGCCTGGCGGCGCGTCCGCACCTGCGGCCCACTCAACTCCGCGGAAGACGTGGGCCGCAGGAGCGCCATGGGGTAGGATGTTAGCCCAGGAACGCCTTGTACTTGGCCGCTTCCTCTTCTATGAAGGCGCGGAATTCGGGGGAATCCGCCCGGAAGAGGTTGTTCAGTTCCGCCGGGTTGGACATCTCAATTTTGACCAGCCAGCCCTGGTCAAAGGGGGACCGGTTGATCAGCGAGGGCTCAAATTCCAGTTCCTCGTTGACGGCGACAATCTTGCCGCTGACGAGGGCCGGGACGCGCCCCACCCACTTGCCGGACTCCATAGACATGAAGGTCTGGCCCTGGGTGACGGCCTTCCCCACCGGGGGGATTTCCACGTAGACAATCTCTTTGGCGATGCGCTGACCGAAGTCAGTCATGCCCTGGGTGACGACGTTGCCCTCCACCCGTGCCCAGTTGTGCTGCCTGTCGTAGTAGAGGTCGTCGGGGAATTCAACGCCAGCAATCTGCATGGTGTACCTCCGTTTGGTGATGTGCAGGGACGATGTGCCGTATAAAGACCTCACGCGTGAGCGCGTTGCAGGTGAGTCGGGACGACATCCCGTCTGAAGACTTCCTCCTGCGCTTCCCGACGATGGAAAGGCAGTCATCCAGACGTGTATAGGAGTCCATTGTTCCCCCCTTTCCCCGGGGAAACAACGACAAACAGGCCCGATATCGGGCGACAGCCACCTGACATGACACAGGTGAACCCATTGGATACAATCATATTCCCGGTACACTGAATTGTCAAGCACAATCCTGGCGGAAGAGTTGCAGGGTGAGACGGGACAATGATCCATCCGATGGATGACGTTTATCCTTGCCGGCACAGGGCCAGGCCAGATCACCTCTGCTTGCCCCCGGTCATTTGTCTTCCTCCACCTTTCGGCTATAATGGGAAACAACCTGCACGCGGAGGAGCGCATGCGAGGCGTTCGCTGTCAGCGATGCGGCCATATGTTTTCCCTCTCCAGGGAGCAGGTCCTGGCGGCCTTGGAGAGGGTGAGCGAAAAGGGCGAGACTCATTACAGGGTGGAGTGCCCCCGGTGCCGCCATCTGGTGAAGGTGCCCCGGGGTGACCTGGAACGGATGCGGCCGCGCCCGGTAGAGCCCAGCGCAGACGTGAGCGCAGGCGAACGGGAGTAACTCCGGCAAACGGAATATGCAATACGCAAGATGACCACTGCGGTTCTCCGGCGAGTTGAGCAGGGGCTGCTGCCCTTCCACCCCCTGCGCCATATGGGGCAGGTGGCGGACCTGATGAACGAGGTGTTTGCCGGGGAGTTGGGGCCGTGGGCCCGTCAGACCCTGCGCCGGATGCAGCGCATCGCCCGCTGGGGCATGCTGGGGTTCCTGATCTGGGGCATGGACCTGGAACAGGAATCACCGGGCTTCGTCTGGGTGGAGGATGGGCGGGTGGTGGGCAACATCTCGTTCCGGCGGGCCGCCGCGGCGGGTGGCTGGATGATCGGCAACGTCGCTGTCCATCCCCGGTGGCGGGGGCGCTCCATCGGTCGGGCGCTGGTGGAAGCCGCGCTGGAAGAGATCGCGAATCGGGGCGGCACATGGGTCGGGTTGGAGGTACGGGCGGATAATGCCGCCGCTCGCCACCTCTACGAACGCCTGGGATTTGAACCGGTCGGGGAGTCACTGGAACTGCTCCGCCCGGAGGGCCTGCCCTGGCCGGGCACCGCTCTGCACCCCCTGCCGGTGCGGCGGGCCAGCGCGGCCGAAAGCCACGCTCTCTACCTGCTGGCCCGCGACGGCCTGACCCGGATCCACCAGGAAGTGCTGGAAATCCGCCCCTCTGCCTACCGGGCTGGCTGGGAGCCCCGGGTCTCTGCCTGGCTGGAGGGCCGCAATGAAGACTGGTGGGTGTTGAAAGACGAAGGAGGTCTGACTGGCGCCCTGCGCCTGACCGCGTACCGCTCGTGGCGCTGGCACGAAGTGGAAGTCCTGGTCCGACCGCCGCGAATGGACGACCTGGGCGGTCCACTGGTGGCGACAGCGCTCCGCTTCCTGGCCCGCCGTCCTTTATGGGAGACGGTCACCACCCTGCCGGGGGGGCGGATGCGGCTGGAGACCTTCTTCGCCGATGCCGGATTCCGTCCGCTTCGCCGCCTGCTCCAGATGCGGCGGATGCTGGGCACCCCGGTGAACATTCGGACTGTAGAGAGGGTGCAGGACGTGCACCCTGCACCCTCTTCCTGATGACAGGCAGGATGGGGGCTGGCGGTACAGCCGCCAGCCTCCATCCCCCTATTCCTCCGCGAAGTCCCCGCCGGGGATGGGCACCTGGCGGAGAATCTCCTCCACCATCTGCTCGGCGGTCAAGTCCCGCATCCGGGCAGTGGGCCCGACGATCTTGTAGCACAGGCTTTAGCCTGTACGTAGTGCAGGCTCGTCAGCCTGTAACCGGCCCGACGGCCGGCGCTACGTCTCCTCCGCGAAATCCCCACCGGGGACGGGCACCTGGCGAAGAATCTCCTCCACCACCTGCTCGGCGGTCACGTCCCGCATCCGGGCAGTGGGCCCGACAATCACCCGATGGCCCAGGGCAGGGACAGCCAGCGCCTTTATGTCATCCGGGAGGACGAAGTCCCGCCCGTAGATGGCGGCCCGGGCCTGCCCGGCCCGGTAGAGGGTCAGGCTCCCGCGCGGGCTGGCCCCCAGATAGACATCGGGGTACTGGCGGGTGCGGCGGGTCAGGTCCACGATGTACCGTTTCAGCCGGGGGGCCACGTAGACGGACCGGACGGCCTCCTGGGCCTCCAGCAACTCCTCCACTGATGCCACCTGCTCCAGGTCCTCTATGGGATGGCGGAACTGTTGCCGTTCCAGAATGCGGATCTCGTCCTCGGCCTCCGGGTAGCCCAAACGGATGCGCATCAGGAAGCGGTCCAGTTGCGCCTCGGGCAGGGGGAAGGTCCCCTCGTACTCTATAGGGTTCTGCGTCGCCAGCACCATAAAGGGACGGGGCAGGGGACGGGTGACGCCGTCCACGGTGACTTGCCGCTCCTCCATGGCTTCTAGGAGCGCGGCCTGGGTCTTGGGGGTAGCCCGGTTGATCTCGTCGGCCAGGACAATCTGGGCCATAATGGGGCCGGGGCGGAACTCAAACTGGCGGGTGGCCTGGTTGTAGATGGAGACCCCGGTGACGTCGCTGGGGAGCATATCGGGCGTGAACTGGATGCGGCTGAAGGAGCAGCCCAGGGAGCGGGCGATGCTGCGGGCCAGCATCGTCTTGCCCGTGCCGGGGACGTCCTCAATGAGCAGGTGGCCCTGGCAGAGCAAGCCGATGACGGCCAGTTCCACCGCCTCCCGCTTGCCCACGATGACCCGTTCTACGTTGGCGATGAGACGTTCGGCGAAAGATTGGACGGAAGACATGGCGTGAAGGCGTGAAACGTGAAACGTAAAACGTAAAAAAGGGGACGGCCTGCCTGCAGACCGCCCCCCTGAATGTATGACTGGCGGCCTCTCTTTACCGTCTGATGGTGCGCATTCGGGGATCCAAAGCATCCCGGAGGGCGTCGCCGACCAGGTTCCAGGCCAGGACGAACAACACCAGAGCCAGGCCGGGCCACACAACGATGTACCAGTAATCGGCCAGACTGGTGATCCAGTTGCGCGCGAAACTCAGCAACTGGCCCCAGTCCGCGTAGCCAATCTCCACACCAATCCCGAGGAATGCCAGTGCCGCAAAACTCAGCACGTAGGAGCCGATGTCCATAGAGGCGACCACCAGGGTGGGGAAAATCGCGTTGGGCACAATGTGGCGGAAGAGAATCCGGTAGTCCCGGGCTCCTACCGCACGAGCGGCCAGCACAAACTCCCGCTCTTTGATGGAAAGAATGTCCCCGCGGATCAATCGGCTATATCCCATCCAGCCGAACCCGATCAGGGCGATGACCGCCGGGTAGATGCTCTTCCCGAAGCGGGGTACCAGGATGGTGGCCAGGATCAGCGCGGCCATCAGGAACGGGAGCGTCAAAAAGATGTCCACAATCCGCATCAGGATGTTATCTATGATGCCCCCATAGTAGGCGGAAATGGAACCGACCAGAACTCCGATGATCAGGGTCGCCAGAGTGATCGTGATCCCGACCCGAAAGGCCGTCCGGGTTCCCCAGATCACGCCGTAGAAGATGTCCCACTGGCCGCTGGCGGTGCCCAAAATATGCACCCACCGGTCGGTCTTCATCACGAACCGCCACCAGAAGGGCAGAGGGGGTGGATTATGCTTCCACTCCGAGCCCATCGGGCGAGGGTCCGGGCTGAAGCCATCCCGGGGGATCCGATAGGGGTCTCGGGGATTTGCCGGTGGAGCAATCAGCGGGGCCGCGATGGCCACGAGGGCAAAGATGGCCAGCAATACCAGGCCCGCAATTGCTGCAGGGGTGGTGACCAGTGCCCGCAGGGCACGATAGTTATCCGGCCCCACCAGGCGCTCCAACCAGCCGATTTTTCGCAGTGGGGGAAATTCTGAACCCTGGCTCAGACGTTCTTTCATGGATTCTCCTCCAAAAACTCACTCCAGACGGACTCGCGGATCTATCACTGCATACAGGATGTCCACGATCAGGTTGGCGAGGATGAGAATGGTGCCGTTAAAGAGAGCAAATCCCAGCACAGTGATGACGTCCAACTGGATGGCGGCCTGGGCGGCGGCGGACCCAATGCCCGGATAGTTGAACACTGTTTCGGTAATCACGACCCCGCCCAGGAGCCCGGCCACCATCAGTCCGGCGAGAGTAACAACAGGGATCAGGGCATTCGGACGAGCATGACGGTTGATCACCAACCGCTCCGGCAATCCCTTCGCCCGCGCGGTCCGAATATAATCCTGTCCCAGGACTTCCAGCATAGAAGAGCGGGTTACCCGCAGCAGAAGCGCCCAGTTCAGGTACGAGAGGGTCAGCACAGGGAGAATCAAATGTTTTAAGGCATCCCAGAAGATGTCAAACCGCAGGTTCAACAAGGCGTCTATCGTGTAAAGATGAGTATACTGGTGAAATTGACCGGAGTTGATGACCGCCGACGCCCAATCCGAAATTCGGCCCGGCGGGAACCATTTCAACTTCGCATAGAAAATCATCAGAACCAGCAGACCGAAAACAAAGGTGGGGAAAGACCAGCCAATGATGCTGAAGACCCGGGCAACCTGGTCAAAGAAGCGATTGTGGCGCACGGCAGACTGGACGCCCAGCCAGATGCCCACGCCGATGATCGGGACGACGGCCCAGAGGGCCAGTTCGGCGGTTGCCGGGAAGCGCTGGGCGATCAGGCTGGCCACCGGCTGGGAACCTACCCGGGAATAGCCCAGGTCACCCCGCAGGATTCCACCCACGCGCTTTCCCGTCACCGGGTCAATCCGGCCCACCAGCCAGTGCCAGTACTGAACGTAAATGGGCTGATCCAGCCCATATCGCTTGATAATCCCCTCTACCGCCCCTTCTGTATGGGGAATTTCCCGCACGTAGAGGGCTGAGCGCTCCACCGGGCTGAGAAACTGCAACAGGCCAAAAATGATCACCGTCACTCCGAACAGCAAGACCGGCAACAGCAACAGTCGGCGGATGATATAAGCCGTCATAAGGAGTCTCCTCAACAAGGAAGATCGGGGCAGGGGTGGATTCTCCACCCCTGCCCCAGAGGGCGCAACTACTTCTTGGAGAGGGCGTAGAAGTACTGGCCCGGATAGATGGGGTTGTAGTACCAGCCCTCCACCCAGCGCTGCTCATAGCGGCGGCCCGTCGCCACAGCCAGGATGATCTGAGGAGCCAGGTCGTAGACCTTCTGGTTGAGTTCCTGGTAGATGGCGTGCCGCTTGGCCGGGTCGGTCTCCATGACGCCCTTGTTGATCAGCGCCTTGAATTCCTCTACTACATCGGCGGGCAGGCTCTGCCGGCGGCCGTAGGTGCCGATCAGGTACGGCACGTACCAGTTGTGCGGGTCATGGATGTCCTCCAGCCAGCCACTGATGAACAGCGGCAGGGTCCGGGCCCGCTGGTTGCGCAGGAACGTCGGCCATGGGAGACCCACAATCTCCACCTGGAACTTGTTGTTCACCTGGGACAGGTTGGAAGCCAGGATCTCCGCCACGGTCTGCCGGACCACGTTGCCGGTGTTGTAGGCCACCTGCATCCGGAAGCCGACGTTCCAGACGTCATCTTCATCCTCTCCAGCCGGTTTGCCATCCTTATCCACGTCGGCCAGTTTGAACTCCTCGGCGCACTTCTCCAGGTCATAGGTGTAGTGCGGCCCGTTGGGGTCATAGCCGATCATCCCGGGGATGGCAATCCCGGTGGACTGGATGCCCTCACCGACCAGCGCGTCCTGGATGTAGGTGTCCCAGTCAAAGCAGTAGTTGAAGGCCTTGCGGATGTGGACGTCGCTGAAGAAGTCCGGCGGGATGCCGTTGCCATCCAGTTTGCCGCTGCCGACGAAGGGGTTCCCGCCCTCAGGGACATTGATGTTAAAGTTCAGGAAGACATCGGTGCGGCTGACCGTCGGGAAGCCGATGTAGAGGCGGAAGGGGCCGTCCCCAACTACTTCACAGGGCTCAAAGGCACCCTTCTCGTTGTTCCACACGCACTTCTCGCCCACCATCGGGTCCACCTGGCTGACGTCCTGCCGGTTCACCGCCACCCAGTCCGCGTCGCCGGCCTGGAACATCGCGAAACGGGTGCCCCACTCATCCACCTTCTTGATGACCACGCGGGCCAGTTTTGCCGGACCGCTCGGGCCGCCCTCCCAGGCCGGTTCGGTACGCCAGTAGTTGTCGTTCCGCACCAGCACAATCTCCTGGCCGGGGGTCCAGTGATCCAGTTTGAAGGGCCCGGTGCCGTTGGCGATGGAGGTGAAGGGGTCGTTCTCCGAGGTGATGGCGTAGAAGTTCGCCCAGGTATCGCAGGAGCCGTCCCAACCGCCCTTCTCCACGACCCACTCCTTATCCATAATGGAGCCCCAGGTCTGGGCAATGGTGGCCAGGAACGGGCCCCAGGGCTGGGCCAACTGGAAGGTCACGGTGCCGGCCGCGTTGTCGGCTGCGATCCGTGCCTTCACCGCCTCGCAGACTCCCTTCAGGATGGCCGGATCCACGGCTTTCATGGCATCTACATTGTCGTATAATTCGCCAGGAGCCTCGGCCAGTTCCTCCTCAGAGATACCGTCCTGGATCGCCTCCAGGCCCAACTTCTGCGCCACCTCCACCACAACGGAGATGTCGTCAACCCCCGTCCCGAAGAAGGGCTCGGTCAACAGCCACTGGGGGGAGGCGGTACCGCCCTGCAGAATCCCCCGCTGGAAAGAATAGGCCACGTCCTCGGGGGTGAGGTCGCCACCCTCGTGGAATTTGACCCCCTGGCGGATGGTGAAGGTGTAGGTCTTCCCGTCATCGGAGATCTTCCAGTCCGTCGCCAGTTGAGGGATGAACTCCATCGCGCTGTCCTTCTTGTAGAAGATCAGCCCCTCATAGACGTTCTGGAGAATCTCCCCACCCGCCGTCTCGTAAGCCAGCGCGGGATCCAGCGTCTCCGGCTCGCCAAAGACCGCCACAACATACGTGGTGGGATCTTTGGACTTGAATTCTTTGGGCGGGGGCGGCGTGGGGGTCACCACAACCTCTTTGGGCACTTCCACCGTGACGGTCACGGTGGCGGGCTTGCAGGAGGTGACCACCAGCGCGGCCAGCACGGCCACAATGGCCACGAGAGACCACTTCTTGGACATCTTCCTCCTCCTTAATCTTGGAATGTGAATGATTGGGATGGAACTGTAATGGGATGGTTGGGAACGGTTCCTCGCCTCACCGATAGGCACCACCTCCTTTCAGGAAACGGGTTCCGGAGCACCGGCGATATTGTAGAACTGCAGCATCTCCTCCCAGAAGAGGGTCCGTCCGTCCTCAAAGACAACGACGCGCTCCGCATGAGCGATTTCTCGCGCTTCCGGGGGAACATAGGCTCCGGCCACTGCGGGAACCGCCGGGAGGCCCGCCTTCCGCAACAGAAGCGCGCGCTCCCGGGCCCGGCGGATGTCGTCCCGGTCCACCGTCGCGGAAATCTCCAGCGCCAGCATCACCTCCGGCCGCTGGGGGTGATACCGGAGGCGCCCGGAAACGATGAGGTCCAGTTGGACCAGGTCCTCTATCTCTTTGGGCGTCAGGTACTGCTCCAGCAGGTCCTCTATATCCGTCGGCACCATCACCCGGATGGAACGGAGCCGGGAGCCAAAGTAGGCCGATGCCTTCTCCCGGTAATTCATCTCCAGATAGAAGCCCTTCAGCCGGGCCACATCGCTGCTGAGGGTCCGCAGGGAATCGGCCAGCGCGTTGACGGATCCGACCAGGTTCTCAACGGTGAGTTCCAGCCGGAGCAGGTGGTCGGAGATCCGCCGCTGGACCTCCACCAGTTCCTGGACGGTGGCCTCCAGACGGGCCAGCCGCTCCTCTACCGAGGCCAACCGCTCCTCGTGGCGCCGCTGGACCTCCACCAGTTCCTGGACGGCGGCCTCCAGGCGGGCCAACCGCTCCTCTACCGAGGCCAATCGCTCCTCGTGGCGCCGCTGGACCTCCACCAGTTCCTGGACGGTGGCCTCCAGACGGGCCAACCGCTCCTCTACCGAGGCCAATCGCTCCTCGTGTCGCCGCTGAACCTCCACCAGTTCCTGGACGGTGGCTTCCAGGCGGGTCAGCCGCTCCTCGCCCCGCCGGTGTGCCTCCACCAGTTCCTGGATGGTGGCTTCCAGGCGGACCAGCCGCTCCTCGCTCTGCCACTGAGCCTCGGCCAGCCCCTGGATCGCGGCCTCCACGCGGGTCAGACGTTCCTCGCCCCGCCGGTGCGCTTCCACCAGTTCCCGGATCGCCTCCGGCAACGAGAGCAGTTCCCGCGTCAGCACCACCTGGCGGACGCGCTCCAGCCACTCCGGGCGCTCCTCCAGCACCCGGAGCAGGTCCTCCCAGGTGATTTCGGCCGTCACGGTGCTTTTTGCGGTATCCGGCATTATCATCCCCTCCGCATCGGCCAGGGGGATGTCGTCTGTGTTCTGTCGTCCGTCGTCTGTGGTCTGTCGTCCGTCGTCTGTGGCCTGCGTCACACCCGATGGCAGGCCACCCAGTGGCCCGGCTTCACTTCCCGGTACTCCGGCTCCGCCTCGTAGCAGACGTCCATCGCCACCGGACAGCGGGTGTTGAAGTTGCAGCCTTTCGGCGGATTGGCCGGGCTGGGAATC
>Ga0272449_1002854_pt1 | contig 15530 bp, 14 predicted proteins | sample YNPCB0241_FD_198679 | JGI IMG/M metagenome (GOLD analysis project Ga0272449, IMG submission 198679) | Hot spring sediment microbial communities from Yellowstone National Park, WY, United States - YNP-CB-024-1 | ecosystem: Environmental > Aquatic > Thermal springs > Hot (42-90C) > Sediment...
AGACTCGACGAACTCGCGCTCAGGATCAGGCTCGCCGCCGAGATGGAGCGCACGGCCGACCTGTGGAGGATGAAGCTCGAAGAGGCGGAAGAACTCGCACGCAGGACCGGAGAAGCGGCGGAGCGGGCCCTGGCCCTCACGGCAGAGGCACAGCAGGCCGCCGAGCGGCTCCTGCAGGAAATTCCCGCCCGTGCCGCCGCACGGACCGAAGGGCTGCTCTCCGAGATCAGGGAGTCCGTCCTGCAGTCGGCGCAGGACGTACTGACCGAAGCGAGGAGCGCGGCGCTCTCCGCGGCGGCCGAGGCCAGGAACGCCGCCGCAGCCGCCCGCACCGCCGTCGAGCAGGTCGAGGCACTGCTCAGGAGTACACCGCCTCCCGGGCAGGGCCCCACCGACCACCCTGAGATCCTCAGCGAGATCCACACCACCGCGGAGGCGCTGCGCTCCGAGATCGAGCAGGCGTTCGCGGCCATGAAGCGCGGGTACGACGCGTCCATCTCCCGAATCGAGCGCGAACTCAGGGAGCGCGTCGACCGGTCCATCGCCGCCATGCACCGCGAGGACCGGGCGGACGGCCCGGTGGCGCACGATTCCGGGGAGGATGCCCTCCGGGAACTCCGCCGGCAGCTCGAAGCACTGAAGGCCGCGAGCCTCCACAGGACCCGCGCGGTCGAGGAGAGACAGGAGGAGCTCGCCGCGCAGGTCTCCCGGCTGAAACGGTGGACCGCCGCGGCCCTCCTCGCCGCCCTCGCGGCGGCCGGCGTCCTGTTCTTCGGCAGGGCGGCATCGGGCGAGCCCGTGCAGGTCCGGCCTCCCGAAGGCGTCGCAATCCCCGTCAGGATCGCGTCGAACATCACATCGATCGTCCCGGTCCCCGTCCCCTTCCTCCCCGTCGGCATCTCGCTGTGGACGGCCTCCGTCGAGGGGGAGATCCTGGGCCTGCCGGTCAAGGGCACCCTCAAGGGATACACCACGGCGGCCGGCTTCTTCGTCCCGATCTTCCAGAGGCACTCCATCCAGCAGACGAGGATCGACACGCCCGCCGGCAGCATCACCGTCCACGCGGGCATGGTCGGCAGGGACGTCTACGTCGAGGCCGACCCGACGAAGGGAACCGGCGCGTTCGCCGGCCTGGCGGCTCGCGGGAAGCTGACCGCCGAGGGGGCCATGTCGCTCCGGCAGGCCAGGTTCTCGGGCGAGATCGTGACCGGATGGACGGACGTGCGGGAGGCCGAGTCCGCCGTCCTGAAGGCGCTCGAGGAGAACCGGAGCCTCGGCGCGCAGGAGCGAGAGGCGCTGGCCCGGAAGGTCCGGGACGCCCTCGCCGCGGCGGCCCTCAGGCCGTTCCCCCCGTCGCCCGCCCCGGCGGCCTCCCGGCCCGAGCAGCAGGCGGCCCCGGACGACCCCCAGGTCCTCTGGGACGGCCGGACCGACCGGGACGCCGTCGAGGGGACCCTGACGGTCGTCGTGCCCAGGGGGCCCGACCGCCAGCAGGTCCGCGTCGTCGTGGTCGGCCCGTCCTCGACACGGACCGCCTACGAGGGCCTGCATGCGCCGGCCGACAGAGTCGTCGTCCGGATCTCCGAGCAGGCCCCCGTCGTCATCCAGGTGTACATCGACTTCCGGCTCGCGGCCGCCATCTCTTCCGGCAAGGATTCTTCCCCGCAGCCCGAGCAGTAATCGCAGGTCCCATTCCCACCCGGTCTTGATTCCGCACCCACCCCGTGCTATAATCCTGAACAAGTGACGCTCTTGTGGAGGTGGACAATGCTGCTCAGGAGCTACGTCCGTGCGCAGACGTTCGCCTGGAGGGCCCTCGACCGGATCCGGGACGAGCGCGGGCAGACCCTGACCGAATACGGCGTGCTCGCCGCGATCCTCATCGTCGGAGTGCTCGGCGCCGTTTACCTCCTCCGGGACAGGATCGTCGGAGTCTTCAACAGAATATCGAACGCCCTCCAGTAGCCCGAGGGTCCACGCGATGCGGCGGAGGTCGGGAGGCCAGCGCGGCCAGGCCCTCGTCGCGACGGCCGTGCTGCTCCCCGTGTTCCTCATGATGGGTACGGGAGCCATCGAGCTCGGCAACGTCTACGCCCAGAGCCTGGCCCTTGCAAGGGCGGCGGACAGTGCCGCAAGAGCGCTCGCCGAGAGGGTGTCGAGTTCCGACCTCCTGTCCGACCCGCCGCCCGACTGGATGCGCAGGGAGGCCGCACGGCTCGTCTCCGACGCCCTGGGAGGACAGGCCGCGCTCGACGCCGCGGACGTACTCTGGGGATCCCTCCCGCGGGTCACGGTCAACCGGGGGGACGGCCTCAGCGTGGAAGTACCGCTGCCGACGTTCGGAACGGGCAGGAGCACGCTCGTGTGGGGGGACCCGCACTCCTACTCGTACCTGTCCCCCACGTACCAGATGCTGTGGCGCTCCGCCGACTTCCAACCGGGCGTGTCCTACGGAGAGGGCGCCGTCTACCCGGGCTGGCAGTGGGCGAACCTGACGCACGGGCACGGATACGGGGACAGCGGTGCGTGGAGCTGGTGGTCGCAGACCATCTGGGGACTCGCCACCGGGCCCGGCTACACGTGGGTCTGGCTGTGCGCGAAGATCTGCATCCCGGTCCCCATCAAGGTGTGGGTCTCGGGCCTCGGGTTCTCGTGGCAGCCGTTCGTGGGAGACGCGTGGGTCGGCAGCGCCGGCAGGACGATGGGGTGGAACTACGAGGGCGCGTGGATCCCGGCAGACTGGGCGTCCTGGTGGTCCCGGAGGACCAGCACCGACGCGTTCCGGCACTGGGACAGGTGGCTGTCGGAATCCGGATTCCGGTGGGAGAGCGGCACCACGCTCCCCAACCGGCAGAGCGCGACCGTCGGCCCCTACGCCGTCTATCTCGGAGACAGCCCCTACGACACGACCGCGTGGCCGTCGAACCCCAACACCGTGCGGAGGACGATCGTCGTGTCGGCAACCGGCAGGTTCCGGGCGGCAACGCCCGTTCTCGGATACATCTTCGAAGGCCGCCCCTTCACGAGGACGGCCGTCAGGGACGTGGAGCGCAGGATGTAGGATGTTCCGGAGAGCGCGGGTCGTTCTGAACCGAAGGACGCAGGCAGGCCAGGCCGTGCTGGAAACGGCCCTCACCCTGCCCGTCTTCCTCCTCCTCACCCTGGGACTCGTCGACCTGGGACTCGTCTTCCAGCAGTACGCCGCCGTCGGGCACGCCGCCGAGGCGGGCGCGATGAGGGCCGCCGCACTCCTCTCCGCCGCCTCCTATCCCCTCCAGGGGAACATCCCCGGCGCGGTCGCCGACGAGGCACGCAGGGCCGCGCTCTCCTCCGCCCCAAACCTGCAGGCGTCCCGCGCCACCGTCGAGGTCGCCTGGGACGGTCCCGTGCAGACCGTGTCCAGGCCCGCTCCCCCCTACACCTTCGTCGTGACCGTCCCGGACGCCCCCAACGAGTACCGGCTGGTCGACCTCGGCCACACCCACGGGTTCGACTACTACCAGCCGCGGGTGTACGCGGTCGACGTGCAGGACACGTACCGGCCCGGCGTGTGGTACCTCGACAACACGGCGACCACGCAGTCCCGCTACTTCACGTTCCCCCACTCCCAGGGGTACTGGGACTACTCCGGTCCGTCCACCTGGCAGGGCTACCCGTGGGGGTTCTGGACGGGACCGATCTTCGGGCCCGCCGGGGTCGGGTGGGGCGGAGGCGTCTTCCTCCCGTTCCGGACCTACGCGCAGTCCGGCGGGAACTGGTGGGAGTGGAAGGGGACTTCGACCGCCGCACCGGGCGCCTGGGGCACGACCATCGGGTCCGTCTACGACGCCTGGCTCAGGACCTGGACCGACCCGTTCACCAACTACGACGCGAACAACGCGGCCTACTGGCAGGCGTTCCGCGGCACCTTCGAGAGGGCGGACCCCGTCGCCTACGTGGGCGACTACGCCCGCTACCGCGGTGACAGGACGTTCTCCGTCCGGAGCACGGACGGCACGCTCGAGGTCCTCTCCGCACGGTCCGTGCGCGTCTCGGTCCGCTACAGCGTCACCGCGTTCACCCCGCTCCTCCGCCCCTTCCTGGAGGGCAGGACGATCAGCAGGACCGCCCTCGCCAGGGCCGAGCGGCAGGAGGTGAGGTGAGGTGCTCCGGTCCGCGCGCGGGAGCGCCGCCGTCGAGGTCGCCATGGTCGCCCCCCTCGTCCTCCTCCTGCTGGGAGGCGCAGTCGACCTCGGGCTCGCCTACGTCCAGCGGGGCACGCTCGCCATGGCCGCAAAGGCCGGCGCCGAGGCCGCCGCGTTCGCCCTCGCGAACGGCCCGCTCGCCGGCGCGGCCGTCCCCCCGCAGGCCGTGCAGGCCGCCGAGAGCGCAGCCCGGTCGGCGGCCCGGGACCTCGACCCGGGCAGGATCGCAGTCCGTGTGGAGTGGGCCGGGGGATCCACCGTGCAGGTCCGCCAGCTACCCCCCTACCAGGTCCGACTCCCCATCCCCGTCGTCGAGAACGTCGACCAGATGGTCGACACCAGGCACACGCACGCGTACACGTGGTCCTCTCCGACCTTCTCGCAGAACCTGGCACAGCCCGTCTACCAGCCGGGGGTCTGGTACCTCGACCGCATCAACGGCGCGGTCTGGACCGGGTTCGGGTTCACCAGCCAGCACCCCTACCCCGACATGGTGAGCATCGCACTCTTCGGGTGGCCCCAGGGGCCCGCCTTCGGGCCCGCCTTCCCGGTCGGCTGGATGTGGGGGTGGTGGTCCACCGTCGCCGGCTTCTTCGACACCGGGTTCGCCTCCTGGGACGCGTGGAGGTGGACGAACGCCGTGTGGGCGGGAACGGCCGCCTACACCGCCGCCTGGCCGTACGACGCGTGGCGCCGCACCTTCACGGACGCCTTCGGAATACTCGACCGCTACTGGGACCGGAGCGGGCAGAGCGTGTACGGCGGCACCAGCGACGTCGGCGGCAACGTCTTCACCTTCACCTACGCCGTCCGCCGCCCCGACCGGGAAACGGACGTCCAGGCCCTGCCCGTCTACCAGACGGTGGAGCAGAGGCCGCTGAGGGTCACGCTGACCTACCCGTTCACGCCGGCCACGCCGATCCTCGCCTCCATCCTACGAGGACGGCTCCTCGGAGCCCGCGTGACGGTCACCGTGACGTCGGCGTACAGCTACCCGTAATCGACAAAGGAGGTCGAGGATGATCAGACTGCTCAGGAAACCGTCGGCACAGCCTCGTCCGGCCCCCGGACCTGCCCGGAGGAGGCTCTCGTACCGGTCCGGGCTCTCCCCACGCACACTCGTCATTGCAGGAGCCGCCGTGACGGCCCTCTCCCTCGCCGTCCTCCTGGCCGTCTCCTCGAGGTCGCCCGGCCCGCCTCCCCAGAGCGGAAGGATCGTGTTCGTCTCCGCCGCCCCCATCCCGGCCGGCGCTCCGATCGTGCCCCAGGCCGTGCGCATGCAGGCACTGCCGCCCGAGCGCGTCCCGGCGGGAGCGGTCAGCACACCCGACCGGCTCGCCGGCAGGGCGGCGAAGCGGCCCATCCCGGCGGGCGAGGTCATCACCGAGGACATGCTCGTGCCCGTCGAGGAGGCCCTCGGAGTCGCCGCCCTGCTGCCCGACGGCCTCCAGGCGTTCACCGTGGTCCTCCCGCAGGTCGACGCCGTCATGGGCCGCATCGCCCGCGGGAACCGGGTCGACGTCCTCGCGACGTTCCAGCAGCCCGCTCCCGCGACGAAGGTCCTGGCGAGGAACGTCGGCGTCATAGACGTCCAGACCATCGAGGTCCAGGCTCCCCCGACGACCTCGCCGGGAGGGCCCCAGCCGCAGCAGACCGTCAAGGCCCTGGCCGTCACGCTGGCCGTCCCGCCGGACAGCATCCCGGGGATCGTCCTCGGCCAGCACGCAGGCCGGCTCGCGCTCGTCGTCTACCCGGCGCGCGCTCCCGAGGAGACCGCCGCCGGAGGCTCGGTCGACGGCGCCAGCATCCCCGCGCTCGTCCAGGCCCTGATGCCGGCCGAAAAGAAGCAGGAATCCCGAGAGCCCGCACCGGCGGCGCGCGCCGCGTACACGCCACCTCCTCCGCCGCCCGCCCCGACCCTCCAGGTCCCGCCCCTGCCCTCGCAGGCGGTCGAGCGGCCGGCACCGGCGCCCGGAACGAAGCCCGAGCAGAAGCCCGCCCCGGCCCGGCAGGAGAAGAAGACCGGACCGGCAGGGCGGAGGGTCGAGGTCATCCGCGGGTCCCAGGTGCGGGTCGAGGTCGTCCCCGGCCGCGACGAGCAGCCCAGCGAGGAGAGCGCCGCGACGAGGAGCCGGCAGGAGGCACCCTCCACGGCCGTCCTCCAGGTGCAGCCCGGGCCCGTCCCCGGAACACCCCCTCCGCCCCCGCAGGTCCCCGAGGAGGTGAACCGGTGATGCGCCGCCTCCCCGCGGCCGCAGCCGTGCTGCTCGCCGCCGTGCTCCTCGCCCTCCCCCCGCGCGCCGACGCGGCCGCCTACAGGCTCCGCAGCCTCACCGTCACGGCGGGCGAGCGGGGCGCCGTCTACGTCGAGCTCGTCGCGACGGGCCCCCTCTCCGCGCGCCTCACGCGCAGGACCGGCTCCCTCGTCACGTTCTCGGTCTGGCCCCTCCTGCTCGACAGGCCGATCGTATACCCGGTGGGCAAGAACGGGATCGTCGAGGTCAGGCTCACCCAGATCGGGCCCGTGCTCGTCGCCGCCGCGGTCAGGACCTCCTCCGAGGTCTACGTCGAGATCACAGCCCACCCGTCCGAGAGGATCGTCGCCGGTCTCTTCCCCGTCTCGCAGGAGCCGGCGCTCGCGGCCGCGGCCCCGGAGAGCCCCAGGGCCCCCGTCCTGCCCGAGGCCCTGCCGGCTCCCGGTGAGGTCATCGCACTCGTCGAAGGGCGCGCCCGCCTCCTGAGCACACCGGGACTCGTCCGCGTGGCCGTCAGCAACCCGAAGGTCGCCGACGTCGTCACGGTCAGCGACAGGGAGACGATCCTCAACGGACTCGCCCCCGGAGAGGCGACCCTGTTCGTCTGGCTCCGTAACACGGCCCCGCTGTCCTACACCGTCCGGGTCGCACCCGCGAAGCCGGACCCGGACGACGTCCTCCTGAACGCCCTCAGAGCGCTCGCCCCGGAGACCGTCCGCATCGCGTTCGCCGGCAAGGCGCTCGTGGTCTCCGGCTTCGTCGACACGCAGCTCGAGAAGGAGCGCATCCTCGGCGCCGCCAGGGGCGCCATGAAGGACAGGGGCGAGGTCGTCGACCTCCTCGAGGTCCGGTCCCCCATCCAGGTCCAGCTCGGGGTCCGCATCGCCGAGATCAACCTCATGGCCCTGCGCGAGACGGGCCTCGAGTGGGGCATGTGGTGGCCCCCCCAGCAGCAGGAGGGGACGACGGTCGTGACCACCACGGCCCCCGCGCAGGGACCGCCCCCGACGTCGCCCTACCTGTTCCTGTTCACCACGAAGGGCGGGATCTTCCCCATCCAGCAGGGTGAGGTGTTCTTCCGGCTCGCCGCGCTCGCCCAGGAGGGGAAGGCGAACATCCTCGCCACCCCCAACGTCGTGACCGTCGCCGGCAAGGAGGCGAAGCTCGTCGTCGGAGGCCAGGTGCCCGTGCCGACCGGCCAGGGCAGCGTCGAGTTCAAGCCGTTCGGCGTGGTCCTCAACGCCACCCCGGAGGTCGACTCCGCAGGCCGCATCTCGCTCCGGCTCGAGGTCAGCTCGAGCGAGCTCGACTTCACCAGGACCGTACAGGTCGCGGGCGCCACCCTGCCCACGATGATCGACCGCCGGGTCACCACCCAGGTCTCGCTCCTCCCTGGAGAGACCCTGGGGATCGGCGGCCTCATCAGCCACATCACCCAGGAGCAGCTCAACAAGATCCCCATCCTCGGCGACCTGCCCGTCCTCGGAGCGCTGTTCCGCAGCCGCTCCTTCCAGGAACGCAAGACGGAGGTCGTCTTCTTCGTGACACCGCAGATCCTGGGCAGGGAGGGGGGAGGACGGTGAGGATCCTGCTCGCATCCGCGTCACCCGAGCTCGCCCCCGCCGTCGCCGGGGTGGGCGAGGTCGTGCACGTGCCCGTCGACGCGGCACCCGCGGAGGTGTCGAAGGGAGGGTTCGACGCCTGCGTGCTCGTCCCCGCATCCGCGCAGGACGTCGCGGCCGCGGCCTCCATCGCCTCGCACGGCATCCCGGTCGTCGCCGTCCTGCCCTACCCGGACGCCGAGCTCACACGCGCCCTCATGAAGGCCGGCGCGACCGACGTCCTGTTCGCGCCCTCGTCCGAGCAGGTCGCGGCGGCCCTGCGCACTCCGCGCACCCCCGCACCCGCCCCCCGCAGGTCCGGAGGCCCCGCGGGGATCGTCGCCGTCACGGGACCGCAGGGAGGGACCGGCAGGTCCACCGTCGCCCTCAACCTCGCCCTCCTCCTCGCCCAGCGCGGGCCGTCCACCGTGGTCCTCGCAGACCTCGTCCCCAACCACGGGATCCTGCACGTCCTCTGCAACCTCGAGCCCGCCGTCACCCTGGGGGACGTCGTCGGCCCTTCGGGGATCGACAGGGACGCCCTCGCGCAGGCGCTCGTCCCCTACGAGGAAGGGGTGCGCCTGCTCGCCGCCCCGCCCGCACCCGAAGGGTTCACCATGCACGAGCGGGACGCGGACGACCTCATGGACGCGCTCGCCCAGACGGCCGACTACGTCGTCGCGGACACCGAGCGGATCCTGCTGCCCCACACCTCCGCGGTGCTTGAGCGCGCCCACGTGGTCGTCTGCCTGTGCAGGATGACGGTGCCCGGCCTGCGCAACCTGCGCGCGTACATGCAGTCCCTGGTCCGCCGCCACATCCCGGTCCAGAAGGTGCTGACCGTCGGGCTCGCCCACGGCGGCATCTCCCAGAGGCAGGTCGAGGAAATCGTCGGGATCGAGCTCGCGGCCGTCCTCCCGTGGGACCCCGTCGCGGTCGCCGCGGAGAACGAGGGCGTCCCGGTCGTCCTCGGAGCTCCGAGGTCCAGGCTCGCCCGCGCCATCGCCCGCCTGGCCGACCTCGTCGTCGAGCGCCTCCAGGCGCCGGGAGTGGAAGCGGCGGCCGGAACGTAGCGGACCCGCGCAACGGGGCCGTGCACCGGCGGCCCCCGGAAGGAGGGTGAAGGGAAACCGTGGCAGTCGCGTTCCGAACGGCCGAATACGAGACGCTGAGGAAGAGGTGCTTCGACCGCCTCGTCGCGGAGGGCGCGCTCCACGAGGTGCCGGAGAGGGACCGCCCGGTCGTGATCGAGGGGCTCGTCTCCCAGTACCTGTTCGAGTTCCGGGCCTCCCTGCCGCGCGACGTCCGCGAGCGGCTCATCACCGAGATCCAGCAGGACGTGCTCGGGTACGGACCCATCACGCCCCTGCTCGAGGACGACGGCATCACCGAGATCATGGTGAACGGGCCGGGCCAGGTCTACGTCGAGAGGGACGGCCGCCTGGTCCTCACCGACATCAGGTTCCGGGACGACGAGCACGTCATGCGCGTCATCGAACGCATCGTCTCGCCCCTCGGAAGGCGCATCGACGAGTCTAGCCCCATGGTCGACGCCCGACTTCCCGACGGCAGCCGCGTCAACGCCATCATCCCCCCCATCTCCCTCGTAGGCCCCGTGCTGACCGTCCGGAAGTTCGTCAGGAAGAGGCTGGACGCCGCCGAGCTCGTCCGGCTCGGCGCCCTCACCCACCCGATGGTCGAGTTCCTCCGGCTCGCCGTCCGCGGCCGGCTCAACATCCTCGTCTCCGGGGGGACGAGCTCGGGCAAGACGACGATCCTGAACATGCTGTCCACGTTCATCCCCCCCGAAGAGCGTATCATTTCCATCGAAGACACGGCCGAGCTGCAGCTCCAGCACCCGCACTGGATCAGGCTCGAGACCCGCCCCCCGAACATCGAGGGGAGGGGCGAGGTGACCGCGCGCGACCTCGTGCGCAACGCGCTGCGGATGCGGCCCGACCGGATCATCGTCGGTGAGGTGCGGGGGGCCGAGGCGTTCGAGATGGTGCAGGCCATGAACACGGGTCACGAGGGCGGCATGAGCACGATCCACGCGAACACCGCGGAGGACGCCCTCGTCAAGCTCGGCAACTACATGCGGTACACCGGTATGGACATCTCGACCGAGGTGATCAACACGCAGATCGCGTCCGCCGTCCACCTCGTCATCCACGTCCACCGCTTCCCTGACGGCGCGCGCCGCGTGACCGGCATCACCGAGCTCGTCGAGAACAGGGGGGAGCGCATCGAGACGCGCACCCTCTGGACCTTCCGGAGGAACGACGACGGGTCGGGCACGCACGTGTGGTGCGGGGAGCACCCGAAGCTCGCCGCCGTGCTCGCCGAACGCGGGATCCGGGTCCCGAAGGAGGTGTTCTGTTGATTCCCCTCCTGCTCCTCGCCGCCATGGCCGCCGGGGCCTACGTCCTCTTCCGGAGGCGCACCGCGGCCGCAAGGATCGCCCGCAGGCTGCAGAGGTACGCCCGGGCCGAGGCCCTGGCGCTCGCACCCTCCCTCCCCGAGAGGCCGACGAGGTCCACGACCGACCGCATCGCCGACGCCGTCGCCCTCAGGGTCGAGCGGGCCCACCTCCCCCTCCGGCCCAGGGAGTACACGCTCCTCCTGCTCGCCTCCGGAGCGACCGCCGCCCTCGTGGGCTTCCTCGTCCGCGGCCCCGGGGGCGCCCTCGTGCTCGCCGCCGGAGCGGTCTGGGTCCTCTGGACCTGGCCCGCCCGCGTCGCCGAGAGGGCGCGCCGCGACTTCCTCGCCCAGCTGCCGGGCGCCCTGTCGGCCATGGCAGGCGCGCTCCGCGCCGGCCAGTCCCTCCCCCAGGCCATCCGCATCGTCGCCGAAGAGTTCCCGGACCCCGTCGGCCCCGAGTTCGCACGCGCCGCCCGGGCCATGCAGCTCGGCCAGACCGCATCCGAGGCCGTCCGCGGGATCAGGAGGAGGGTCGACGCCGACGAGGTCTCCTACCTCGAAGCGGCCATCGCCCTCCACCAGCAGACCGGGGCCGACCTCGGATACATCCTCGAGCGGACGGTCGAGGCCCTCAGGACGCGCATGGAGGCCGAGGCGGAGATGAGGGCCCTCACGAGCCAGGCGAGGTTCAGCGCAACGGTCCTGACGGGGATCCCCATCGTCGTCGGCGCGGCCCTGTACGTCATCGACAGGGACTACGGCCCGACGATGCTCGGCACGCCCGCCGGCAGGACCGTGGTCGCCGTCTCGGCCCTGCTCGTCCTGATCGGCCGCCGGATCATGCGCAGGATCACGGAGGTGCTCTAGCGGTGACGATCGTCCTCCTGCTCGCCGTCAACGCGGCCGTCTGGGGGTACGCCCTCTGGGCCGCCTCCGGAACGACCGCCGTCGAGACCCGGCTGGCACGGTACGCCGGCCGGCCCGGCGTCCTCCAGGAGCTCGCCTGGATGGGCAGGTCGCCCGTCGTCCGCCTCGCCGCCTCGTTCGCCCGGAGGAGGTCGGGCCGCACCGCCCGCAGGGCTGGCAGGTACTCGGAGGCCGAGATGCGGGCGGCGGGCATCACGCGCGAGAGACTCGAGGCCATGCGCTACGCGTTCGCCCTCGCCGCCGGCACCGGGACGGCCGCCGTCGGATTCGCACTCGGCGGCTCCGCGGCCGTCCTCCCCGCCGCCTCGCTCGGTGCGGCCGCCGGGTACGTCCTCCCGGGAGTCATGGCCGCCCAGGCGCTCGAGGCCCGCAGGAGGCAGATCCTCAGGGCCCTCCCCGACACCCTCGACCTCCTCTCCGTCGCCATGAACGCCGGCCTCTCGTTCGACCACGCCGTCGGCAGCGTCGCCTCCTCCAGGTCGGACCACCTCGCAAGGCTGCTCCGCACCTACCTCGACGAGGTCGGGCTCGGAAGGCCGCCGGCCGAGGCCCTCCTCGCCCTGGCCGACCGCAGCGGCACGAGCGAGGTGCGCCAGGTGGTCGCCCACGTCCTCCAGTCCCGGCGCTACGGGGCCGCCCTCGTCGACGTCCTCCGCGCCCAGGCCGACTACATGCGCAGGATCCTCAGGGCGCGCCAGAGGGAAAGGGCCGGCAGGGCGTCCGTCCAGATCGTCTTCCCGCTCGCCCTGTTCATCTTCCCGGCCACGTTCCTCCTCGTCGTCGCCCCTCTCGTCATGAGGCTGTTCGCTACCGGCCTCCTCTCCGGAGGGGGGAGGTGAGAAGAATGCCCGAAACTGCGAGCGCGATCGAGCCGCTCATCGCCGAGCTGTACGCGGTGTTCAGCCAGAGGCTCGCCCCCCTGCTGCTCGCCAGCATGGACAGGGAGATGGCCAGGCGCGAGGTCCGGATCTTCCTCGGAGATTCCCCGAGCTACACCGAGGGCCTGACGGAAGACCTGCGCACGCAGCTCGTCGACCGGCTGGCGTCCGAGCTCGCCGGGCTCGGCCCGCTCGATCCCCTGATGGAGGACCCGGACGTCACGGACATCATGGTCAACAGGCCGGACGCCGTCTACGCCGCGAGGGGAGGCACGATCTCCCGCGAGCCGGTCGCCTTCTGGGACGAAGCGCACCTCCGCCGCATCATCGAGCGGATCGCCCGCTGGGCCGGAAGGCGGGTCGGGCCCGACCAGCCCATCCTCGACGCGCGCCTCCCGGACGGGAACCGCGCCCACGCCGTCCTCCCGCCCATCGCGGTCGACGGCCCCGCGCTCACCATCCGGAAGTTCGTCCGCCGGTTCTTCTCGGCCTCCGAGCTCGTCCGCGCAGGCACCATCACCCAGGAGATGGCCGAGATGTTCCGCGTCCTCGTCGAGGACCGCGCCAACATCCTCGTCGCCGGCGCGCCGGGAGCAGGAAAGACCACCCTCCTCAACGTCCTCGGCTCGTTCATCCCCCACGACGAGCGGATCGTCACCATCGAGGACACGGCCGAGCTCCAGCTCCCGGTCGGCAACTGCGTCCGGCTCGAGGCCTACCCGGGAACGCCCGGCGCGCCCGAGGTCCCCATCCGCGAGCTCCTGAGGGCCGCGCTCCGCATGAGGCCCGACCGCATCATCGTCGGCGAGGTCCGGGGTGCCGAGGCGCTCGAGATGCTCCAGGCCATGCACGCAGGACACCGGGGCTCCTACTCCACCATCCACGCCTCCAGCTGCCGCAACGCCCTCGCCCGCCTCGAAGCCCTCGTCCTGCTCGCCGGGGTCGACTTCTCCGGCAGGGCCATCCGCGAGATGATCTCGCAGAGCCTCCACATGATCGTCTGGATGCAGCAGCTCCAGGACGGCAGGCGGATCGCCGCCGAGGTCGTCGAGGTCACGGGGATGGAGGGGGACACGATCCAGACCCAGCCGATCTTCAGGTTCAACCCCGCGCGCGGCAGGCACGAGTGGACCGGAATCGTCCCGACGATCTGGCGGAAGCTGACCGAAGAGTACGGCGCCGTCCCCCCGGTCTTCGAGAAGCTCCAGGGCAGGAGACAGGGAGGATGGTAGGGCAGAGGGCACGTCCGCAGGCCGTCCTGAGGTCCGGAGGCCGCGAGGTCGCGCGCGCCCGCGTCGCCCGGACCGTGCCGGCCCGCCTCCTCGGGTGGATCGGGACCGTCCCCCGCCCGCAGGAGGCGCTGTGGATCGAGCCGTGCGCCGCCGTCCACACGTTCGGGATGCGCGTCCCCATCGACGTCGCATTCGTCCGCCCGGACGGAAAGGTCCTCAGGGTCGTCCGCTCCTTGCAGCCCTGCCGCATCGTACTCTGCCCGGGAGCTGCCGCCGCGGTCGAGTTCCCCGAGGGCGGGGCTACAGGCGTCCACGAGGGAGACGTCCTCGAACTCGAAGAGATCGACCGCGCACCTGTATGACTCAAAAGGATCAGAATCGGGTATAATAAAAGCTTGAGAACAGATGAGCATCTCAGTAATCTGTTCGGGTGTGCCCTGCACGGGCCGGAAAGGAGGTGAGTTTGCGTGAAAGGAGAGCGCGGGTTCACGCTCATCGAGCTGCTCGTCGTCATCGCCATCGTCGTGATCCTGGCGGTCTTCCTCGTCCCCAGGCTGCTGGCAGCCCAGGACAGGGCCAGGAACGCGGCCGTCGCCGCGATCGTCCGCGACCTGCAGACGGCGGTCCAGGCGTACGAGGTGGACAACAACACCCCTCCGCAGTACGCCGCCACGGTCGGCTGCGGTACGCTCGCCGGTGACCTGGTCACGAGCGGGCACCTGCCGTCCGTTCCCAAGAACCCGTTCTCGGGCGCCAGCTGCGCCGATGCGGACACCGCCGGCAAGATCGAGTACACGTTCGACTCGACGACCGGGAAGTACACGATCAAAGGGTACGGTCGTGACGGTACGACGGTTGTCATTCAGGTCAGCAACTTCTAGCGGCCTTCCCGGAGGGCGCCCGGGAGAGTCTGGCATGTCGCTCGTGGAGGTCCTGGCGGCGACCGGGATCGCGCTCCTCACCGCCCTCTTCGTCTGGTTCGCCGCCTCGGACCTCGTCCCCCGGGCGCTGCACGCAGAGGCGAGGCTGCGCGCCGTGACCGCGGCCCGCTCGGTCGTCGAGCGGGCCGCGGCCGGTGCCCTCCCGTGCGGTCCTGCGCCGGAGTGCACGACCTCCTCCGCAGGGCTCACCCTCACCGTCAGGAGCGCCCCCGCCGGCCCTGCGCTCGTCCTCTACGAGGTCGAGGCCCGGCCCCGCGGTTCGACCGTGCTCCTGCGCGGTGAGGTGCCGCTCTTCGCGTTCTAGGATCCCCCGTACACGGACCACGCGGGGGAAAAACGAGGCGAAAAAACATGCGGATTTCGATCGCCATCCTCGCAAAGTCGGTCCTGGTGCACGCGGCGGGCCGCGAGACCACCGTGCCGGTTCCCGAGCCCGACACGGACGAGGCCTGGGCCAGAACCCTGAGGAGCGCGCTCCGCTCCCTCAGGGTCAGGCCGGGCCCTGCCGTCGTCGGGCTCCCGGGCGAGCGGGTCGCCGTCCTCCAGGCCTCCGGATCCGCCTCCGCGGCCGAGCTCCAGGTCGAGGCCGCACGGCTCCTCCAGATGCCCCCCGAGGGCCTGACGCTCGCCCGAGGGGGGCCGTCCGCCGTGGCGGTCCCGTCCGAGTACGTCGCGAGGACGACCGCGAGGCTCCGGCTCGCCGGCATCAGGCCCGTCCGCGCCGACGTCTCGGGTGCCGCCCTCCTGCGCGCCGCGAGGCTACAGGACGCGGCCGTGGTCGCCTACATCACGGGGAACGGCTGCGAGATCGCCGCGGGAAGCGCCAGGCTCGGCCTGATGGCCTGCAGGACCGTCCCCGCAGGGGACGTGGCCGTGGAGATCCTCCGGACCGCGTCCTACCTCTCGCGCGCCGGAGCCGCCCCGTCCACCATCGTGCTCGGCGGCGGCCCCCGCGAGATCCTCGAAGCGGCCGCCGGAGCGCTCACCCCGCACGGCATCCAGGTCCACGTCCGCTCCCGAAGGGACGACCTCCCGGTCGGCGCCGCCCTCGCGTCCCCCGGGTTCCCGGCCTTCAGCGTCCCCCTCCCGGG
>Ga0272449_1002856_pt1 | contig 15520 bp, 11 predicted proteins | sample YNPCB0241_FD_198679 | JGI IMG/M metagenome (GOLD analysis project Ga0272449, IMG submission 198679) | Hot spring sediment microbial communities from Yellowstone National Park, WY, United States - YNP-CB-024-1 | ecosystem: Environmental > Aquatic > Thermal springs > Hot (42-90C) > Sediment...
TCTTTAGTGCTTTTCTCCGGGGTGGACCCGAGTGGGCCCGACGTGGGCCGAGTCCCGAAAGGTGCTCGGCCGTTTATTCATCCTCTGTTCGATTTTCAATACGGGTCTAACGGACCGCGAATCATCGACACCCAGCTTCTCTCGGGCACTCTCCGGCGATTTCGTGGCCAGCAGTTTGTCTACGGCCTAAACGTGGCGGACGGAAGGATTAAAAGCTATCCGGTGATTGAACGGGGGGGTTCTGGGAAGAAGTTTACGGTGCGTTTTGTCCGCGGAAACCCGGATTATGGAAAGAATCGCCTTGTGGACAACGGTGACGGCACAATCACGGATTTAGCGACTGGCCTGATGTGGGAGAAGGGTGATAGCGGGAAGGGAATGACGTGGGGTGAGGCTTTGGAGTGGGCTCAGCAAAAGAACCGAAGCAAACATTTGGGGTATTCCGATTGGCGACTTCCTAATGCGAAGGAACTCCAAAGCATTGTGGATTATTTGCGTCCACAGGAGGAGCCGGGTGCCCCTGCGATCGCCGATATCTTTCAGTGCACATCGATTATCAACGAAGCCGGTAGAAAGGATTACCCCTATTACTGGACCTCCACAACTCACGAGTCGGTGCGACGCGGTGGTGCCGATGCTGTGTACATATGTTTCGGAGAGGGACTTGGGTACTTCGCACCGTTAGGAGCTTCTCGGGAACCGATTGACATTCACGGTCCTGGGGCTCAACGGTCTGATCCGAAAACAGGAGACCCCAAGGGATTTCCCCGTGGTCGTGGTCCCCAAGGGGATGTGGTCAGGATTCTAAATTTTGTACGCCTTGTCCGGACGGTGGACCGGGCGAGTTCAAGCAGCGGTCCAGGTTAAAGGGCTTTAGGACCGCGGGGACCAGGCTGGCCGTCTGGTGCTTGGTCTTCGCGGCATGTAGTTGGGAGCGGTAAGCGGCATCTGGTTTCTGGGCCGGAAAGAATTGCTGCCCACCCCGAACGTGGGTGGGAGTGGGCACCTTTTTGGCTTTGCAGGAGCCATGTCGCTTGAGGTGCGGATGGAAGCGGAAAATACTGCTGAGGGATATGGAAGTCTTACCACGGGAATCGTGGCCTCGGGAGTTAGCTAAGTCTTGCCCTTTTGTCCGAAGCATGAGGGGAGGTAGCTTTCTATCCGGGTCAGTATGCCGGGGGGGCCAATGGCTCGGCCGAAGACTCCGGAATGGCCGCCATAACCCTGCGTCCAGAGGTGTGGGATTCCCGTTCTTTCGTACAGGTATCTTTGCGGAAGGACGGCTTTTTCGCTCGGAGAGGTGAGGTGTGTGGGTGCGGGTTTTTGACCGCCGTGGGGGGTTCTCTCTTATTGAAGTGCTTGTAGTGATTGCCGTTGTGGGGATTTTAGTTGCCCTTCTCCTTCCGGCAATTCAAGCAGCCCGGGAGGCCGCCCGCCGGGCTCAGTGCAGCAACAATCTTAAGCAAATTGGCTTGGCTTGCCATCATTTCCAGGATGTCTATGGGCAATTACCTAACGGTGCTCGAGATGGTTATCATCGGGTGCAGGGAGAGGAAATCGATCCGTTCGATTGGTGCTGCCGGGCTCGAACGCACAAAGGCTTCAGTTGGTTGTACTTTATTCTGCCGTTTTTGGAAGCTAAAGCTGTCTACGAGTTGGCCACTCCTCAGGAGGACCCGCCCCCTATCCCCGACCGTGCCACGTTCAATCCGGGGGAGAACCGAGTGGCCCAGCAAGCCATTGCTGTCTATTACTGTCCTTCCCGTCGCAGTCCGATACCCTTGGGCTCCGGGTTGTTTTACCGGTCTGACTATGTCGGAAATGCCGGGGAGCGAGGCACCGCTCGGATCCGTGATCCAGGGAGCCGCGGGGAAAAAGGGCCGTTTAAGATGACCGACTTTGAAACGACGCGGCTGGAACTGATCAAAGATGGAACATCCAACACGATTTTGGTAGGGGAAAAAGCACTTCATCCGTTTGAGCATGGTAACGACGGGGGTGATAACGAGCGGTGGAATAACGCCGGGTGGGACGAGGATGTGGTACGGTTCGGGGCTGCGGTGAATTCTTCCGGATTGGCATATGGGCTTCCGCCAATTCCGGACAGCTCAGCTCCCCATCGGGTGGATGGCAGCTGGAGAGTGGTCACGGATCTTGGGGGGAGGAGATGGGGCCAATGGCATCCGTTTTTCGGTTCCAGTCATCCCGGCGGGGTAAACTTTTGCATGGCTGACGGAAGCGTCCGCCACGTTGCTTTCACGGTGGATGCAGAAGTGTTTCGTCGTTTAAGCTTGACGGGCTCGGGCGGCCACTTTCAGGTTCCTTAGCTTGAGTTTGTCACTTTTGGGAGGGGTTTCCTTTTCAGCGACAGTACTGAACCTTTATCATCCAACAGGGTGCGTCTTTGGAATAAATACAGGGGAGGGGTGGTAGGGCTCCAGAACCACGTTGGCCATCTGACGGATCGCTCGGTCTGGGATCTCCGGGTAAATCGGCAGGCACACTAGTTGCTGAAGAAGTCGCCTGGATTCGCCGAGCGGAGGAGCCAAGGGATGGTCTGGGGGAGCATCGATCACCGCAAGGCTATGGGTCCGGGCGGCATCAAAGCCGGCCCGTTGCAGGCGAGCAGTCACCCCCACGGGATCGTCCACCAAGATTGGGAAGACCCAGTGTGTGCGATTCTCCGCTTTCGCCCCCGGACAGAAAACATGCGGGGAAAGCAGCTCTAAGAGCATTTCTCCTTTCGCGGCTCGCTGGGCAAGCCGGCCCATGTCATATCTTTTCAACCGTCGCAACAGCAGGAGCATTAGGGGACCGCACGGCCGGTGTCGGATCTTTTGACGCCAATCATTGCCGGGAAATCCTCGGACAGCTGAGTGAATGATGTGATCGTAGTCGTAACCCATGAGCCGACAAGTGCTAACAAAGAGGGCAAATGGAACCGGCCGACAAACCACGCTGAACCATGCATACTTCAGTAGCCTTTGCAAATATTTCAACCGACTTTGCACGGGCCAACTTTGCTCGACAGCCCGCATCCGGGCGGCAAGTTGCGGATTTCGAATCCGGAATAGGGCACCTCCGAGGGCAGTAGCGGTCTTGATGGAACCAAAGCTGAACATACTAACATCGGCTTCCGGGTGCCCTCGGTAATGGAGGCCGGAATATGCCTGAGCACAGTCCTCGATGACCAGTAGGCCGTTTTCTTTTGCCCACCGGAGGATAGGTTCCATTCTTACTTGGCCACCAAAAAGATGAGCAACGACCACCGCCCGGGTCTTTTCCGATCGCAACTTCGGAAGTAAGTCTTCAAGCGGGGCCATCCGCTCGAGGTCGAGATCCACAGGCACTGGCACTAGTCGATGGAAACGAATGATCTCAGCCATATGCGGGATATTCACGGCCGTGATAAGAACTTCGCTTCCTTCCGGGAGCTTGAGGGCTTCCCAAAGGGCGTCGAAGCCGCTCCGCACAGAAAGAAAAGCCAATCCATCTCCATCAGGAGCCCAAAATTTTTCCAACTGCTCTCGGGCTTGGGCAGCGGGAAACGGTTTCAGACAGTAAAAGATTCCGGCAGCAATATCCGTCATGCGGATGTCGAAACGTTTTCGCGGCCACATCGAGAGACACTCCTGTTGGATGGGCGGAGCTATTGGCGAACAACGATTTTCGGCGAGCTTCGGTCTGCTCGCCCAGCCCATATGTAGTATACCGCCTTTTCCTCTCAGAATCAGGCCGGCGGTAATTGCCTGTGGTGCTTCGTTTTAGCCCGGCATTGTGTTCGAACGGCCAACGTTCGGTCGCCTCATGGTACCGGTAGCTGATTCCAGGGTATTACCTCCCTGTGAGGGTTCTTCCTTCCCTGGGAAAAAGGTTAGCTCTAATCCGTGCAAAACCCCAGGACAGTCACGGATCTCGGGAGGCAGGGGTTGGGAGCAGGGGAGATTACTGGTGGGCGGTCCCTGCTTTTCCTTCCTACTATGCCCTGGGGATCTCGGTTCGAGGGCAAAGAGAGCTTTCGGGGGTGCCCGGCTGTAAGGCATTTTGACGGCATCGACCCACGCCAGCATTAATGTGCCGGTGGGAATCCAGGAGGCATCCAAACCGGCAAGTGAGCAACCTTAGTCTCGGCCGCTGCAGATACTGGCAATCCCCAAGCCCGGTGGAACGGGGCCAAATTTCGTCCGACTACCTGGGAAAATCGCACAACCCACTCATCGATTTTCGCAAGGTCGTTTGTTAATCGGGGCTTCGGGGGCGAGTTCCGATAGGATGCGAAGACCTGCTTGTATGCCTTCCACCCAAACGTTTCCTGAAGTTGGAGATACGGGATCAATCCCAAGAAAGGATCGCGAGCAAACCGATCGAGAGAGGGGCCTTCCCGAAAGTATTCCTGAATTCGCTGCTCTCTATTGCGAAGTCCCGGATGCATGGCGGTTCGGTCGGTCATGCCGCAGACAGTTTCCAGTACGTAGACGCTGAAAAGGTTGCACGTTACCTCACCTACCTGAGAGAACGTCCAATCCGATTCCTGATGATTGTGGCCTATCTCGTGGAACAAGCCCCATCGCGGGTCGGTGTGCCGGGTGGGCGGTGCCACCAGCAGATCGGCCACGTCTAGGTGGGTCATGATAGGGTATCCTGCATGCATGTAGCCCGCACTGATTTGCCGGTCGGTCACGATCCTTTCGGGGCGAGGTCGCTCAGGATCCCTTGCAGCAAGCTCCGCACAAGCATCGAGCACCCGGTCCCAAAAGGCCAAAGTTGCTTCCGGATCCTGGACTTTTCTGGCAGCGGTGGTGGGCACCGTAAGGATGATCTTTGAGGACTCGAACTCTGCCCACGGAGCGGTTGGCTCCGACAGTATCTCCTTCCACCTGTGGATAGAGGTTTTTCCGCGGACAAATCGGGGAGCCTCCACCACACCGGAAAGCTCTATTGGGAATGGTTCCCGAGGACGTGCTCCGCGAAATTCGAAGTAAATCAGGCCTCCGTAAGGGCTGGCCACACGGGCAGTCTGGGAAGTCACGAGCTGACGAGTGACCACGGCAGGCATCCGGGTCCAACGAGGCAAATGCCATAGCTCGTCCGTGTGGCAACCGATCTGAACCACCAATCCTTGAGGCTGAAACCCTTCCGGCAATTCGAGGGTGATGACCTCACCGGGCGGTGCATAACAGCCGGTGCTTTGCCACCCGGGCTTGCCGGGATCAAGCCAGACCGCAAGTGTCCTCCGGGGTAGAGAACGAGGAACCCTTCCGGGAAAATCTGCTGGATGGGCGGGAATTTCGTCCACCGATAACCGCTGAACCCAGTGAGCAAACGCGATCATTCGCAACCGTTCCTCGACCATGAGGCGGGTAACCGGGCGATCGACTGTTGGCCGAGGTTGCTTATTTACATCTGCCAGTTCGCCAGCCTTTTGCCAGAACCATTTCTCTTCGGAAGGTAGAGAGCGTAGGGCTTGTTGGAAAGAGAAAAGGGCCTGCTCAATGTTCAGGTTTTCGGCCTCCTGCGAGCGGTTGCTCTTCGAAGGGGGCGACGCCGAGGAATGATACTGGGACTTGTGGAGATAGCGGCTCAGGAATTCGACAGCCTTCGCCGCATGGCAGAGCTCAGAAATTGGAGTTTTTGCATCGAAGCCCTGCGGAGATGTTCGTTGGATGGTTCCGTCTGTCCAAACCACCCCCGTTCGGCCCAACAGCTTGTTTGCGGGAAGGTCGTTCAAAGTCTTGCCGGGGTTTAGCTGCAGCCAACCCCATCCGGTTTCGGCGACGATGATTCCTCCGCCACTTTCGAGGAACTTTTCGAGATCAGGCAGGAGTTGCTGGGGAATCCGCGAGAGCTGACCGCAAAAGACCCGAGCACCTCTCAGGGCCTCTGGGAGTTCCGCTGGTGTGACCAACCGCGACTGGAACCCCCGGGAAACACACAACTCGTGGACGGCGGGGTGAGCGGCAAGTACTGCCACCGGCGGACCACCACACCACTTGATCGCGTTAAGAAAAAACTGGGCTGTGTCGGCGGTCCGGATTGCTTCCGCCCCGAAGTATCCATCATGGCCGAAGGCAACAATTCGGGCCTTTCCCCACCGAGCAGCAGCCACTACCGGGACCGCCAGACTTCCGCTGTTGCCTGTCACTACAACGAATGCATCCCTTCCAAAAACGGCCAACTGTCCGGGAACCCCGGGGGCTGCAATTTCAGACACATCTCGCAAAAGGGCGGCAAGATCCTCGCCAGCCTTTATCGGTCCTGCAGCAACAATCAATTCCAAAATCAATATCGTGAGAAAGGCCAGCTCCCAACAGCTTGGAAAGAGATTTGCCGTTGTTTTCCGTGAGATCCAATGGTGCACGTTGGAATCTCCGTCCATTTTGTATCCGGTTTATATGCAGGAACTCTTCCTCCAAATGTCCCCGTCACACGCCAACACGTTTGGGCTAAATTTGGGATGGCTCTTTTAACCCTAGGATGTCACCCACTAATACCCTCTTCTGGGGTTTCTGGACTATTAACAGTCGCAAGCTTCAGGCCCTCTAATAGAGATGACGAAACACTTTGGATCACCCCATTTTGGTAAATCGTTGCCTGCTTCGACACTGATTTTTCCAGTCGGTGGGGAAAAAATCCAACAAGAGTTCAGGCAAAGTGAAGAAAGTGACCATTTACCGGAATGGAGAATACTTACCGGAACGGAGCAAACCCGGGTAACGCTTGCCATAATCGTTGAAATGGTGGGCAGGTTCAGTTCGCGATGGCATCGTCACCACTAATGGGCGGTATGAATTTGTAACTCTTCAGCTTCTAACGACTTATGGCAAATATGCTCCAGTCCGGTAGAGTATTTCGTGGAAAAAAGCCGTGGGAACTCAAAACGAGATGGTCCCGCCGCAGCTGCCCCGGGAAGTCAGTCTGTCTCCTCTGGCAAAAGATGTTCTGTGGGGATAGTTCGCAACACCTCTTCCATGCTGGTCTCCCCCTGGGCGACCTTCAGGAGGGCGGCCCGGCGGAGGTCCAACATTCCTTGGCGGATTGCTTGCTGTCGGATTTCTCGCAAGGGGCGGCGTTCGAAAATCAGTGCCCGAATCTCCCGCGTGACCCGGATGATTTCGCCCACACCTGTCCGGCCCACAAATCCCTCAAAATGACAAGCCGGACATCCTTTGGCACTGTATATGTGTTCCCCCTGGCCAGGTTCAAGCCAACGACGCACTTCTTCGAAAGTATGGGGAGCCCCGGTTAATTCGTAAGCCACCTTACACTGGTCGCAAAGCCGCCGGACTAATCGCTGGGAAAGGGCACCGAGCATCGAAGCAGCAAGGAAATGGGGATTAACGCCCAAAGCTAGCAGGGAATTAATAGCTCCGGCTGCCACCGGAGCGTGCAAAGTAGCAAATACAAGGTGTCCGCTATTTGCCGCATGGACTGCAGTTTCCGCTGTGACCGGATCCCGGATTTCCCCGATCATAATGACGTCAGGGGCCTGGCGGAGGACACTGCGGAGTAACTCGGGGAAATCTAAGTCGATCTTGGGACGAACCTCCGATTGACGAATCCCCGGGAGTACAAGCTCCACAGGATCCTCGATGGTGTTAATCTTGCGAGTTCCGTCATTAAGGTAATGAAGGCAAGCATATAGGGTGGTAGTCTTGCCTGCCCCGGCAGGTCCTGTCACAAGGAAAAGACCCGCAGGGCTACTGAGGAGTAACAAAAGGTCATCCAAAACCCGCCGATGAAAGCCAAGGTTTTCTAAATGAAGCAGTCCCGCCTCGCACTCCAAGAGACGGATTGCCATATCCTCGCCCCAAAGGGTGGGGATGGTGTTGATGCGGAGATCGATTTTCATCCCGTGTTCTAACGTACAGACCCATCGGCCGTCTGCCGGTCTCATTTTTTGGTCCAGGGGCATTCCGGCCATGGCCTTAATGTGATTGATGTAGCGGATGATCTCCGCTCGGGTAACGGAGGCTACTGGTTTCAGAATCCCCAAATGACGGAGGGAAATTGTCCCACTGGCTTCCTCCGTGTTGAGAAAAAGATCGCTAGCCCGAAGCGAGGCTGCATAGCTGATCACGCGTAACACCGCTTGATCGGTGTCCAACCCTTCCAGATTCAGGGGTTCCACCGGAGTAAAGCGAGCTTCTTCACTCATGGCTCTGCCTTCCGGGCTAACTCCAAGGCTTCTGGTTCGTCCTGGGCCAAGTTGAGCACTAAGTCCAGCCTCATCATCTTGATCGTTTCCAAAACCCCTGGGGATAGGGAGTGAAGGATGAGCTTTCCGTTAGCTTCGCAGAACCGTTTATGAGCTACGAGCAGCCAGCTTAAGCCGCTGGAATCCACAAAATCGCTTTCTGAAAGATCGAGCAGTACAGTCCGCTTGTAGATATCCCGGCCACCAATTCGCACCAAGGGATCCTGGGGAGGTGCAGGGTCATAGCGAATTATACGAGAGGTGACCTTTAACCTAAGAATATCCCCGTCGTCAGAGACGAGTTTGATCTCCATGCTTTCACCTCCTCAGCACTGCTATGGAAATTCACAGAAAGCACTTCCGATTATGTCAGACTATTATGGCTTATCCAAGGGGGGAGGGCCTAGACCCACATTTCTGGGGCCCAACTAATCGGAGGCAAGGCAGGGGAGCTCTGGGGTCGCATAATGTCGTTAGAGTATCTCGGAGGAGTGTTATAAGGTAGATCCGGGATGAAATCAGGGTTTCCTAGTCCAACGGCTGGGGAAGCTGTTCCCGATAGGGCGGACCGAGGCCTGAGGAGAAGCTCAAAACTTCCCCCTTATACTTCCTCCAAAGTGTTAAATCAGGGTACGATTTGAGGAGCATTGGGCACGGAGCATGAACTGAGTTCCCCGACGCCGGCCGCAGGCCGCGGAATCACTTGAGTTGGCGGCACTACCACCCCACAGCTCAGGATGAATTGAACTGCTTCCTCCAAAGAAATCCCTAAATCGATGGTCTCGCTTTTTCTTACCTGCACAGTGAACCCGGTCATCGGCATGGGGGAAGTGGCAACAAGAACAGTGAGAATAGGTTCCCCCGCTGCGTCCTGAACATCTCGCATGCCCTCACTGGTGACAAATCCCAGGGCCCAGGAGCCCTTTCTCGGCCATTCTACAGCCACCACCCGGGAGGCGGTGATCCGCGGCTTTGAAAGCAGAAAGTCACTTACCTGCTTAGCCGCCGAGTATATTGTGCGAATCAGCGGAAGCCGAATCATGGTAGCCTCAAATTGGTTCCACAGAAGCCGTCCAACTTCCGCCGCCATTAGCTTACCGAGGAAATAAAGGACAAGGAGAAGCAAGCATGTAAAGGTCAGTGCTGTCTTCCACGGTTGCAAGTAAACCTTATCAACATAGATCCGATAGACAGCCTCAGCCGACGTTAATTCCTTCCGGGGGACGCCTAAGGCCAATAGTCGGTCATGGATGCTCTTAGGTACGTAGTCGCCATCTGGCAGCCGTTGATAAATCACTCCCTCCCGAACCGGATGAAGACGGTCGGCAGGATTTGGGGGCATCTGGCCACGTCCCGGCCAAAAATCTTCCTCTCGTCGGATGTCTTGGATTAGCCAAATAAGCACATCCCGGGTCGTTGCCCGCATCGGCTCGAATATGTACACCGCTACCAGCTGAAATACCCAAATCACAATGAGAACGGTTATGAGGGGAGGCAGAATCACCGCCAACCCGCGGAGAATGGCTGACCGTATGGGAGCAAGCCAGTGTGTTGGTCGCCCTTTCTTTGAGGCATCCTCGGTGCCCAAGCCAAGGGAACCTAATGCCTCGACACTGTTTTGATAGTCTGCCACTTAGGCCCTCCTAAACTTCGCAAGTCAATTTCCCAAGTCAAATTTCACGGACATGAAGAATTGCGGGTTCGGAAAAGTCGGATCGAAGGGGAACAGTTTATTAGTTCTAGGAACATCGAAGCATGGGTTATAAAATCCGAGCCTTTATTCTTCTCCACAGTTTCAGATCGCTCGTTAACTTGAGATTTAGCCCCGCAACTTACCACGATTCAACTTGTCGGGCAAGAAATGCGTTTAGTTCGAAAGTGCCTTACTGGGGCTGCTTCATGGACAGCGAACGACCGATTCTTTAGCGATGCGGCGTAACTCGGATGCCTGCGGGAAGTTATGCAGGCCAACAGCTTTCTGCGTTAGTTTTACAAAGCGACCTTCCAAAACATAGACTTTTTGACCGGAAATACCCATAAACCGCCGCACATCCAGCGGGGCACCCTCTTGAAGCTTTAGGGTTTACCGGCCCCAATCAAGGCAAGTTGATCCCTTCTTACCTTGCCAGACTAATCCATGCAAAGGACCCAAGGGCGTTCAGCGACGTTCTCCTTCAGCTTCAATCCTCGGGCAGGTTCGAGTTATGGAGGTTTCTTAAGGAGGCGATTATTGTCCCAAGGCAAAGCGGTGACACAAGGTTGGACAGCACCTTGCCCAACCAGCATTTTCCCGGTAACAGCCGGGAATAGACGCGACACCGCCTCCACAACTGAATTTCGTACGATGTGATCGAAATTCTACCTCTGATTTGAACATAGCACAGGTTAGGGGTAGGGCTGGAGTGACCCGGCGAAGCTTTTGGGCTCCCTTTCCCCCGCTATTATCTTGAGGCTAGTCGAAAGCAGGGGCTAGTGACCGGTCCGCCCTGGCCTGCACCCCTTTTGGTGCACTTCCCAGCCCATATTCACCCCAGGAATGAGGGATTAGATGATGACATAGGTTGCAAATTTTCTGATTTTCATTCTCGTTTTCGGCCGCGGTAGATCTGGCATCATTTCGAGTAATGGTCCGGCCCTAGCCCTCTATCCCAAAATTCTTCCAAAAGGGCAGTGGACACTCCGGACCCTCTGAATTAAGGAGCCTCTGAATTATTCGACTATGTTGGGGAGCGGTCACCAAAGAAACGTGGCAGGTAGTCAAGCAAGCAAGCAAGGAAGGAAACTATCCGCAGATTGGAGCTGACCTTCTAACGGAGTGATTGATTCAGGATTTCTCCTTCGAATTCCCATTTCCGAATATTTGCAGCGATCCAAGAGTAGGGCTCATTGTTGGAGGCAGCTACCGGGCCGACTTGGCCGGCAAATGTTGCGGTTTATCGTGATCGATCACACACATACAAGGAGTTATCCGGAGGGATTGCCAACTCGAAATCCGGAGTAGTTCCGGCCAAGAAAGACCGGGGCCAATCTGTGGATACTTTCTCCTCTAACTGGGCCGCATATTGTGGTTTAGGGAGCGAATGACATTGCCGGGGAATTATTCAGAGGCTCCGAATATAAAAAAGCGGCGGTTCCTCCATCGGAATCAGGAGGACCACAAATCCCTTGTGGTTTCTGGAAAAAGCCTACCGCGGCCAAAGGGTTTATTAGAAGCCGGTTTGAGACAACCCCGTCGTCAAACCGTTCCTCGGAGGTTTTCCCCGTTTTAGACCCATCGTACCTCCTCCATAAGGGTTATTTGACAGTGCGGGAGGCCCGGAATGCAAGTATCGGAGGCCACCCGGTAGCGTAGGGGAAGAACGACACACCTTTCCAATTGAGCAACAACCCAACTTTTGGACCACGGCCCGTTCGACAGAATCCTGGGCATGAGAATCTTTGGAAGCACTGCTCGCAGCTGCCAGCTGGTTCCGAGGGTTTCTGCTGGATACGGCAGTAAACGAGCAAGATGTGAGAATGTCCCCTGAAAGGGAGAGTGTCGCTTGACCAGGTGGGAAAACGATTCCGTGGAACCCTTCCTTGACGCAAGTTTGCCGGTTTTTCCCGGACTTTCAGGCAACCCACAATGCTTGGCGGTTTCATTAATAGCGGTTTTTTCGATGGGGGATGAATCCCTTTGAGCGGGGATGCCCCCGCCACTTGCTAACGGCCTTATGGTGTCGACTTCTCACACATACTTCGGAAGACTTTTTAGCAAAACCTCCTCACGACAATCCGTACGTCTGAGGTTCAAGGAGAAGCCCGGTTGGATCCTTATCGGCGGGGCCTCTAGCTCGAAAAAGTACCCGAGTGACCGGGGGCCACGGCCCGATGGGATGGTTGCCTATCTTTCTTCCTCAACGGTCTACCTTTTCAAACGCGGACCCGCATCCAGCCGCCCCACCCGAAACGGGCCTCTAGAAGCAATGCTCGCAGGGTAAGATCTAAAACCATCGCGTACCAGGCACCGCGAACGCCCAGCTGAAGAGCCGGAACCACGGTGTGGGGAAGGATCTCAAATGGCGGAAGGGCGAGAAAATAAGTTGCCGGAATTCGCACCCCCATAAACCCGATCAGGGAAATTGCCAACGTGATTCGCGTATCACCTGCTCCACGGAGGCCTGCACTGATGATCATGACCACGGCAAGAGGAACCATCCCTATTCCGATGATTCGCAAGAGGGGAGTGGCGGTCTGAGCAACTTCCTGCTGGGCCGAACCGACAAACAGATAGGGCAGCCAGGGTGCCAAAATAATCAAGGCAAGGCCTCCCATGCCCATGATCAGACATCCGAGATTGCGGGCAGTTTGAACGGCCTCCTTGGCCTTATCAGGTGCTCCTGCTCCCAAATATTGGCCCGCCAAGGTAGCCGCGGCGGCTTGGATTGCAATCCCTGGTAGAAAAACGACCGATTCAATACTGAGAGCCACACCATGAGCTGCGGTGGCCAAGGTGCCCAACCGATTAATCAGACTGAGGAACCATAATTGGCATCCGATCACTACCAGATTATCCACTCCTCCTGGGATTCCTACCCTCAGGATCCTTTTCACGAGGGAAAGGTCTAGCCTCCCAAATCGGAGTTGAAGCTTAAGGCCCTGCCGCCCCCGGAGAAGGAGAAATAGGAGGACCACGCTGCCGCCGATAAACCCGGAGGCCGTTCCTACCGCCAAACCCAACCAGCCCAGGACAGGTAAGGGACCAACTCCCAAACAAAGCCCCCAGCTTAGGGCGATGTTGAGGGTATTGACGATACCCATGACGATGAATCCTGTGAGCATATCCCCTGCCGCCCGGAGACAGCCGATGGCCACCGCTTCGAAGGCAATCAGAGGAATGCATGGGGTGACAATCCGAAGGTAAGTTTGAGCGGCTTTGCCGGCGGGGCCATCCAGTTGAAGGAAAGCCACGGCTTGAGGGATGAGTCCGGTGCCTACGACGGTAGCCGGGATCGACAGCAAAAGGGCCATTGCCAAGGCGTGATGAAACACCCGATTGGCTTGGTGAAAGTCGTTAGCCCCGACAGCTCGAGCGGTAATTGCCCCGGCCCCAACCGACAACGTGGAAAAAATTCCATAGATGAGCCACAGAAGGTATCCAATCACAGTCATTGCCGCAAGGTGCTCAGTGGCCAGGTAATGACCGCTGAGGAGCCGGTCCGAGAATCCAACCAGCATGGATAGGATCTGTTCACCGAGCACGGGGGCGGCAAGGACGAGAATTTGCCTGGGGAGATTATTCGAGGTCCTAACCGGAGGTTTGACGCTCGGCAAGTTCACAGAATCACGAATTGGGAGGTACCCTTCTATATCGCTCATCACGGGTCACGGAAGCTGGTCCGGATCGCCACAAAAGTAGTGATGAGCCCCACCGGGGCAAAGATATTTCTACCCATTGGCGGCCAAGATATTCCTTCCGCAGAATATTTTCCGAAAGAAGGACATCCAGGTCACCGGCAAAACAGCCTTTTAGTGCCGAGGTTCTCTGCCTGGTGAGCCGCACACTTTAACGAGCGGAGTCGAGACCGAACGCCACGGGACTCGAACAATCCGGATTGCCCCTGGGAAGCACCTTGGAGTCACTCCTTTCAAGTCTTCAGGGAGCCTTTACGAGGTCCAGTACATGAGCAAAAAGGAAATAACCCGGAACTGGACACACTGCCTTGAAATTTGGAAAACAGCCCTGTAAACGGGTACGGAGAGTTTTTCCCAACGTTTTGCCGGGCGTTGTTGCACCGTCGTAGGTTGAGGGGGCTATCTTAAGGCGGAAACTGGGAAAGAGGCAAATTAGCCGTAACTTCTTTTGAGCTCGAAAGGTAAGGCACCTCTCATTGCCGGCGGGCATTATAACCAAATGGGAATCGTCTGCGGTTATAGTCTCCGATGACCTCGTATAGGATGGCCAGCGGCTTCAGGCCGACATTGTGTGTTGGTAACCACCGGTTTCAAGCCCGCATAGTGGTGGTAATTTGAAGAGAGTCTCTATGGCCCCAGTTTTTTAGGGGTTTTGGCAAATGTGCTTCAGACGGGTTGGCTGCTAGGCTGGCAAAAGGACCTTTGGTGCTAACTCGAAGAAAGCTAGCGAGATTCGGAATTGGACGAATTACCCCCACGCCCTGGAGTGGGTCCGGAAGTCCGCTAATACTGGCCGAAAATCACCGGTCTTGGGTTGCTGCGTAATTTTGATTTTGGGCCTATCAGCTATAAGGGTTTCTCATAATCCATGGGCGGGGGCACCATTGCTTCTTGCTCTGCCATCCGCGGAAGAGTCGTGGCGACAGGCTTTCCGCTGGCTAGCAATGGGGGACACTAGGCGGGTATATAGCCATCTATAGGTGGGGAAACTGGCAGTTATCCCCCCAATAAGTGTGATCAACAATGCGTCAGTTGCATTCTTTTGCTGCATCAAAATGAGACAGGCGGACCGGGTCGGGCCGCATAGTCCCGGTCCGCCTGTCCAAACGGAAGTTCATCACTTCCGTGCCTTTGAGAACCGTGCTCTTCACGGGGGAGTGGGGATTAGGAGGCCCGGCTCTCAAAGGCTAGGCCTTTTTGCGGAGTGGGGGGATGCACTCCGCAGAGGCAGGCCCAAGCCTCGCACTTCACGTCCGGCAGTGTCCGAAGAGACCACCGGACTCTCTGGGGGGTGACTGCTCTGCATCCGCAGAGTCACTGTTGATTAAGTGCACGTGCCGTGCCAAAAGAAGAAAAACCGCTCAAAAATAAGAACGGCTTCTAGCCCCGGGCAGACGCCCCGGCTTTCCATTGGAGAGTTGTGTTCTGGGAAGGTTGGAGGAGTTATGAAGGCGGTCTTATTGCTGTTCTTTGCTACATTCGCTTTCGTTATTGGGGCGTGGTCTAGGCCGATCTCACGGGGACGTAAAGCCCGTGCGGCCTCTTCCGACCTACGGCAGCCGGGCACCGGCTTCTCCCCTTTTTTCCCTTTGGCAGGAAGAGGCTCGCCACATCGGTTGACAACTCACGCAGGCTAGTGAACCTCGGAGCTGGAAATGCGGGGATACTTGGGGCCTCGAGCCTCTTTTTGCAATCCCTTTTCCTAGCCCGGGGGTCCCAAAACTCGATTTCTGGATTTTGCCTGTAACGGGGGAAATTCTTCCAGGAAAGGGGTTCCTGAAGACAAAAGCCCCTTGGCAGACAATCTTGGGAAATCTCGGCCTTGCCGGTTTTTGCTGCAGTGCAACCCCGCTGCTAAGGGGGCCGCCACGGGCCCCGGCCAGTGCCCTTTTAGGTGAAAGCCCGGCTCCTTAGCGAAATCCTCTTGAGGGT
>Ga0272449_1002857_pt1 | contig 15519 bp, 10 predicted proteins | sample YNPCB0241_FD_198679 | JGI IMG/M metagenome (GOLD analysis project Ga0272449, IMG submission 198679) | Hot spring sediment microbial communities from Yellowstone National Park, WY, United States - YNP-CB-024-1 | ecosystem: Environmental > Aquatic > Thermal springs > Hot (42-90C) > Sediment...
AGGTTTCCAGGTTTCCGAAATGTCGTAAGGAGCCACCTTAATATCCAGCGATAATTTCTCAGCAAAAGTTTTCTGGTAGCCTTCAAAAGCCACCTTAAAAACCGACATAAAGGTCTGGAAGGTTTGTTCAAGTTTCTCAGCGATAATCTTTTCCTGCTCTCTGGCAAAATCTAAAATCATGCCGTTGGCTCTTTCAGCGATGATTCTGGCCAGTTCATTTCTTACTTCCAGGTAAAATTCGTAAAGCTTCCGTGGCAGATACTTAATATCACCAATATCATCCCCTACCTGGCACTGGTAGCTTTCGATAGCATCTAAGACTTCTCCCACCAAAGGGCTACTCTCGGGATCGAAAAATTTCGAAACATCATGTTTAGCTTCATCAACCGCTGAGACGGCAAATTCTGAAACGGCTTTTTCGAAGGTGTCGAGAGTAGCCTTCAGTACATCTCTGCATCTCGCAAGATCTTCAACGGCGGAAGCCACTGCTTGAGCGTCCATGGTCAGCATGTGATGACGAGCCTGAAGAGCGTTACGGATTTGAGCTGTGAGAAAGCGAAGTCGGGAACGGCATCCACTAAGAAATTCCTCTGCGCCTGACTCAACCATCTTGCAAATATGTTCCTTAAGAGCGATAAACTCTTCCTTCGAGAGGCCGTAAAGTTCTGGAGCTCGGCGTGCCCAAAAAAGGGTTTTCTCCTGTTCCGAAGGATTAGCCCTTTCCCCCAAAGCTCTTACCATTTCTGGAAGAGCTGCCACTCCATAAACAGGCACATTCTCCTGACCAAACCAAGCTAGGTCTTCCTTGACTTTGCTTCTCAGTTTCTCAAAATCCTCCACGGACTCGTGCTCGCCCATATCAATGTTTATTACCACTGCGGTCATGGGCATAAGTCCCAGCTTTTTGATCAGGCTTAAAATACGAAAATCGGCGTTTCTAAGCCCTACTCTGCTCTGAACCACATACACCACACCGTGACACCGAATAAGGTAATCCTGAAGGATGGCGAAATGAACAGGGTTGGGAGAGTCTCCCCCCTGACAATCGGCGATTTCTACATTGTCCCCGAGCCATTCTGCAGGGTAAAAGATTTCTATGTCCTTTGTAAAAACCCAAAGATGATCCGATCCCACGTAAAACTGATGTTCGTGGAGGTTGAGTTCGTTGAAAATGCGTCTTATCGAAGCATCCGGCTCGAGCACGTTTTGAAGTGGCTCATGAGGAGACCCCTCACTAACGCTCGGGGTGACGCCTGTCATTCCGAGGCACGAAGTGCCGAGTAATCTATAGCCTTCAAGGTAGCTGTGAAGCATCATGGTGTACGGGTCGAAAAAAGTATCTCCCGGTTTCTGATACTCCCTGAACTGTTCTAAAAACTTTCGGATAATTTCTCGGTCTGCTTCGTTTCTTATATCCAGGCTGTCTTTATGAGGAAAACCTTCCTGATTTAACAATCTTAACCCGCTGTAAATATTTGTAATATCACGATTTACTTCTTCCCATGACTTAAACTCCACCCATCCTCCCTTTTCACCTCCGGTAGTTCTCACTCGAGTCACACAGGAAGTTACGATACCTGCGCCACGCTTAAGCAGGTCTTCCCCTAGGAAAGCATTCACGAGAGTGCTCTTTCCCGATTTGACCGCTCCCACCACAGCTATTCGAACAACACGACCGGAAACAGCATCATTTATCGCATTAAGCTGGTCAATCCATGGAGACAACTCTTCGGTGGTTATAGATCCTTCACTGGCAAGCGATTCTAGAATGCCTTTTAGGTTTTCAGCCTGTTGAAGAACCGTTTCATAAAGGCTACTCATAAAGACTGCTCCACGGATGGTATAACTTCACAGGTTTCACCGCCACTGAGGATGGCGACAACTCTATTTTTGCCCATAGATTTAGCCATGTAAAGCGCTGAGTCCGCTCTTGATAACAAACTGTCTATAGTCTCACCGGGCTGATACTCGGTTGCTCCAAATGAAGCTGTTACTCGATAATCTTCTGGAAGGTCTGGAAAAGGTGTTCTTTCAATTTCCATGCGACATCTATTCAGGCAGATCTTGGCAAATTCCAAAGGTGTCTCAGCCAAGATAATAAGAAATTCTTCTCCACCGTAGCGACCTATAATATCAGTTTTTCTTGTACACGAAGAAAGAACTTCTACCAGGACCTTTAATACCTTATCACCGGCGGCATGTCCAAAGGTATCATTTATGCGTTTAAACCAGTCAATATCAACAATACAAACCGAAAAGGGTGTGCCGTAGCGATTAGCCCTTTCAACTTCAAATTCAAGAAACTCCATGATGCCCATACGGTTAAAAGCTCCCGTTAGGTAATCACGCCTGACCAGTTCTTCCAGTTTATTATAAGCAATGGACAGTTCAGCATAGTTTTTGGTGAGCCTTTTTCTGAGACCACTTATGTAATCCCCGACAAAAGTAAACCAAATCAATGTAGCAGTAAGCGCAATACCCTGGAGAATTTCGAATTTTAACTCCACAACTTCAGGATGACGTAGCCACAGCACAAATATTGCTACACCGTAAGCAGTCACAGTAAATGCCCCCATATACAAAAACCGCCGTCTATCGAATATAAAAACTCCAAATATAAAAGCCACGAAATAAGCGATAAGACCAATGCCTCGATAGGCATTCATAAAGTAAATAACCAAACTGGCAAACACAATGCCTGTGCCAATCTGTAAAGAGGTCAAACTCGGGTCCTTGAAACGTCTGTTAAATCCTGAACGAAACATCCAGTAAAAGATGATATTAACCACCGCACTGGATAGAATAAACAAAATCGTTTGAGCAAATGACAGCCTGAACACTCCCCAGATATAACAGCTAATAACTATACCCCACAGGGGTATATACGACATAAACCCCATAAGCCAACGCTTTATTCTCAATTTCTGTGCTTTTTCCGGTGAAAGATCAATTCTATTTCTTTTGGAAGACCCCAGCATGTTTCTAGCGTTGTGATTGTTCATTCCCCTTGCTCCCCTGGGAAAAACGTAAAATAAATCTTCCAGGCAAAAGGCGCTTTTCTACCCTAATGCTTTTTCGGCAATATCTAACGTAAAATTACCGTTTTATCCGCCCAGAGTTAGCAATGTTATTCTAGTTCTTAGTGAGTTCTTCAATAGCTTTTCTGGCGAATTCCAGAGAAGGATCCATCTCAAGAGCCATTTGATAAAGAGCGATCGCTTCTTTCTCGTGACCCAGTTTTCTCAGGCTTGATGCGATATTTGCGTAATCAATAGCCGATCCAGGATCTATCTCAACCGCTCGTTCGAAACATTCAATCGCCTTCTCATATAACCCCGTATAGTACCAGCACACCCCCCTCAGATGGTGAAATTCCTTCAAACTATCGGCCTCCTGCTCTATAGAGTCAAGATGTTTCAGCGCACGGCTATATTCACCAAGATTCTTCCAGCAGGATGCCATGTTTATAACAATACTCGCCCTTTCGAGCGAGGGCGACGGCGCTTCTGCCAGAGCCTGTTCGTAAAAATCCAGGGCTCTTGCATAGTCTCCACGCTGTGCCTCGGCATAACCACAGAAGAACACAAGATCATACCGCTTCCCGAAAAAGTCTATCAATCTCTTAACGTAATTCGAAGCTTCTTCTGGATCAAGGCTAAGCACGAGAGTTCTCGCCATATGCTGTGGAAAGTCCGTTCCTGTTGCGCGATCTAGAAAGTGTGCGCCTGGAATGATAGAATAAACAGCCGGAACATCAAGGGTCGGATGAGTAACGTTTACCACGAAAAGATCCCATCCTTTGCTTGATTTAAGAGTTTCTGCCGCTCGTTCGATTTCTACCAGAAGATCATCGTGGGAAATGGAAGGAAGGTCGGAAAGAGAAACCACCGGCACGCCATTTGTTCTGGTAAGGTAAGATGCTTCTTCCAGGGAATGATACTTGGGAAAGGTTGGCTTGTAGGAAGTGCGGTTTTGAAAATCGCCTGCAAGCTGAGCCACCTCCGTAAGAGCTCTACAAAGAGATGTTTCAGGATTGGTAGTCGTTCCGACCGTAAAGACGATTTCACTCCGTTCTGGAAACGTAGCCGGATCATAGGCAAGGACTCCAACCGACGGAATCCCTGTATCGAGAGAAAAGTCCCGAAGAAAGACCTTAATATTCTGATCCCTGTATTTTCGAAGGAGGTCTCTCCCTGCTTCCGAGCGAATACTTTCTGGATCTATCACTGGAGTTGGAAGTTCGCCAGAGCTTATTACCGTCCCGACGTGACGTTCTACCACTTCGCAAAGACTCTGAATAATGGCTTCTTCGATAGTGTTGCCGGCCGCAGGACCATTGTATTCATTGATGAGATAAAACCAGTCTAAAGGTATCCACTGATCTCGTCCCTCTGTAACATTAAAAGCAGGAACCCACCTCAAAGGAACCGTCTCAAGGAAGGCTCTTGCCATATCCTCAGGTGTCACATCATCGTGAATAGATATAAGGAGATGCCTTACCGAAACAGCATCATCGGCAATGTCCCGCCAGATGGCTTTAAGACGGGGAGCTTTCCTTACATAGGAAAAAAAACTGAATCGTTCAGCAAGTTCCATTAAGGCGCTCGCTTCCGATTGCGCAGGTGTGGCTCCCTTACCCATCTGTTTTCTAGTACCGATGACGGTCATAGCATCGGTTCCGCATCGGCTTATGTAAACAGGAATGCCAAGCCGTCCCGAGTCAATTCGAATCGTTTGAGCAAGGATATCAAAGCCTGACAGTCGGAATCGTTCTTTGACCCATACGATAGTATCTTCAGGCGAACGAGTTTTGTCTTGATCATAACGGTAGGTTTTATAGACGCTTTTTAACTTTATCCGAGCGTCTGGCTTCGGGATATTCATGAGATGCTATCCTCCACAATCTTCAGAATCATTTCGCCTAACTGTTCCTGCTGGAATTTAAACGGAACGCCTTTAATGGCTTCAAGTTCTTTAAGCGTGCGGGGTTTGCTAATGGCTATCTTTAAAATAGCCTCATCATTCAAGACCCTGAAGGGAGCCCTATCCCACTGCCTGGCAATTTCATCCCTAAAGCGATAAAGCCTGCGAACAATTCTCTTTTCATTTTCGCCAAGTTCTCTGTAGCAACTCATGCTGACATAACCTCGAACCGAAAAGCGGCGTTTCGGCACAATACGGGATGCAACGGCCTGCGAAAGTTCCCGAGCCTTTTCTAAAAGGCCTCGTTTTCTGAGATCTGCCTTTATCCTTTCTGCAAGTGGTATCAAATAAAAGACATCTACAGCCGCATACGCCAATAGATCCTGACTTAAGGGACGGCGAGACCAATCGTTGTGCTGACCCTTTTTATTTATTGATATACCAAAATAGCGTGAAAGCAGATACGCAAGACCTCGACGTTTGATCCCAAGAACCTGACACGCCACAGAAGTGTCGAAGATATTCACAAAAGAAAGGCCAAAATCGTGCTTTAACCCCGAGACGTCATTTACACCATGATGAAGAATCTTTTCTATGTCGGGATCTGAAAAAAGCTCATTCATTGGCGAACAGTCCTTTACAGAAAGCGGATCAATGATATAATTTTTTACTCCGTTAGAAAGCTGAACAAGGCATGTCTTTTCATAGTAGGCATAGAAACCGTTGGATTCGGTATCGACAGCCAGTTGGTGGCTGCCCTTAAGGCTTTCAACGAGACGGAGCAAAGCATCATCGGTTGTGATGACTTCAATACACTCTAAAGAGAAAGGAGAAACAGCCGATGAGCCGACACAAGAAAGGGAATCACGGGAAAAACTATCCATCTTCTTCAGATTCCTTTTACACTCCCTTTGAAAAATTAAAGGACAAACTCATTTCATCAGAGCAAAAACCGCCCAAATGCGTTGCCAATAAAACCATAATTGAACATCCTATGCAAGAACTGAGTGATGATGACATGCTCTTTACTGAAGCGATGAAAGACGTGAAACCATTACCTAAAGATGAAGCCGAGGCTGAGAGAATTCCTCCTCCCAGACCGACCAGCAGAGTCCCACAGCATTTTACGGCATCTGAGATGGAAGCTTACGCCGAACTACTGGAGCTTGCTTCAGGAACCGGCAGCACAACCTTTGACTTATATTACACGGACGAATACGTGGAAGGCGCCGTCCAGGGGCTGCCCTACCAGGTGCTTCGGAAACTAAGACGAGGGGAATTCAGCTATCAGGACTATCTCGACCTTCACGGATATACCAAAAGGGAAGCTCAGGCAAAAGTCATAACCTTCTTGGAACGAGCTTATCTTCGGGGTGACCGATGTGTGCTTATCATACCAGGGCGTGGTCTTAATTCTGCCGATAAAAAACCGGTTTTAAAAGAGGGGCTGATACGCTGGCTAACTCAGTATCCTTTAAAAAACATTGTGCTGGCCTTTTCATCTGCCAGAGCCTACGACGGTGGGCTGGGAGCTTTTTACGTGCTCCTAAGGCGTATAAAGAAAAAAGGACGGTTTACGGTGCGGGATTATCCACTCTAATCCACAAACAGAGGCACGAAGGTAAACTGTTCTACGTCCACAAGCCCTAGGTCGGTTATTTTTAGGAAAGGGATAACAGGAAGGGCAAGAAAAGAAAGCGCCATAAAGGGGTTTTCCATAGACGATCCCAGCGTTCTAGCTTTTTCTTTAAGTTCTTCGAGACGGTGAGCCACTATATCAAGCGGGGCGTCGGTCATAAGACCTGCAACTTCAAGGGGCAGAGTTAACACATCGGTTGGTGAAGCAACTACCGCCAGGCCTCCACCGGTCTTCCTGACAGCTTCAGCCGCAATCGCCATCAGTTCATCGGACGTTCCGGCAACAATCAGGTTATGGTTGTCGTGAGCCACGGTTGAAGCCAGAGCTCCCTGTTTAAGTCCAAGCCCCTTACAAAATCCAACCACAGGAGTTGCCCCCGGTTTATAGCGATTCCACACAGCCACTTTGATAATATCTCGATCGGGATCGCTTACCGCCATGCCATGTCTAACAGTAGCAGGTTCAACGAGACTTTCAGTAATTATGGAATGCTCTTTCAGACCTATAATCCGCATACTGGATCCTTCAGCCTTAACGGCAAAATGTGAAGGTCTTACGAATTCTATCGCCATTGGGCTTGGGGGTTTGGGAGCCCGAGCGGAACACGGTTCGATAAGCTTTCCGTTTCTGGCAACTTCACGACCACGCTTGAATACTCTTTTGGGCACCCACGGCTGAAGAGTCGGGCTCAGGGAAAAGTCGGCGATAGCTCCTGGTATAATTGCTCCACGATCTCTTAAACCAAAAGCAAGGGCAGGCGTCCAAGTAGCCAGTGTAAGAGCTCTTACAGGGGAAAGCCCCATTTCCATTGCCTGATTCACCTGAACATTCAAATGCCCTCGCTTTAAAAGATCATCAGGATGACGATCATCGCTTACGAAAAGGCAGCGATGCCAGGTAGTATCATCCACAATGCTTATAAGAGCCTCCAGGTCCTTGGTTTGGCTTCCTTCACGAATCATAATCCACATTCCACGAGAAAGCTTTTCCAGTGCTTCTTCGGGCTTTGTGCATTCGTGATCTGAACGGACTCCCGCCAGAACATAGGCGTTCAGATCTTTCCCGGAAAGAAAAGGTGAATGGCCATCTATAGGGCGATCTTTAAAAAGAAAAATCTTTTCCCAGATGGATTTGTCAGCCGACAGAACTCCCGGAAAATTCATCAATTCGCCAAGCCCGAGCACTCGGTCATCTCTAGCCAGTTCAAACAGATCCACCGCATCGAGCTTTGCTCCCGATGTTTCCAACGGTGATGCTGGAACGCAGCTCGGCAGCATAACAAAAATATCAACGATGTGATCAATCAACTTAGCCGCTTTAATCACATACGAAATTCCTTCAGTGCCGCACACATTGGCGATTTCGTGGGGATCGGCGATAACTGTTGTTGTACCCCAAGGAGCAACAGATTCGGCGAATCTTTCAGGAACAAGAAGGGAACTTTCTATATGGATATGCCCTTCAATGAACCCGGCACAGAGGTAGTAACCCAGGCAATCAATATTTTCATGGGCATCATAATTGCCACAGCCTATAATAATTCCTTCGTGAACAGCAAGGTCAGTCTCTTCTATCTCGCCACTTAGCGTGTTAACAACCTTGACGTTTCTAAAGCACTTTTCGGCCTTTTTATTGCCTCTCGCCACGTCTATAAAGCGGCGCCATGTAGAGTATCCCGCCATTCCTTGCTCCTTGGGGGGAATTTATAATGCGTTCTCATTACTTAAGTCGAAAGTCCCAGAGCTGCCCGCTTTGCCGAAATATGATCCACAATCAATCGAGCGGCTTTCAGAGGATCTGGCTCTACGGCAAATTTTGCTCCTACTACCTTTTCTATATCTTCGGTCAAGAGCTTTACAATGTTCCGGCTTCCAAGCACAGGGGGCGTTACGCCCAAAACGGTAAAGATACCGGATGCTACGGCGTAGCAGGCTATAGAAACAGCCTTTTCGGAATACCATTCAGGAGCTGCGGCTGCAAGCGGCAGAGCTGATATGTCAACTCCAATGTGATTTGCAAGAGCCGATGCAAGAACCAGAATCCGCACGTTGTCAACACAGCTTCCCACATGAAGAACCGGGGGAATAGAGAGAGCTTCGCAGACTTTTCTGAGTCCTTCACCGGCAAGCCGTGCCGCTTCTAGTTGTTTAAGCCCTGCTTTGCCGTGAGCCACAGCCGCACAGCCTGTATCCACAACAAGGATGTCGTTTTTGATAAGTTCTTTCGTGAGGGTTACATGACCATAATCGTGTTTGATCTTTGGATTGTTGCATCCAACAACACCAACGGCTCCTTTTATAGCACCGGATTTGATAGCGTCAACGAGAGGATCAAGAGTGCCTCCAAGGGCTTCCAGAACGGCTTCCACACTAAAACCGCTAAAGATTTTGACAGGCTTTACGGGTATGAAAACCTTTTCAGGAATGCGGTTTTTGAAATTTTCTATTGCTTCTTTGACGATTTCTCGAGCTAGTTCTCGAGCGTTTTCAGGGTGAAATTCTCGATGCACCATGCTCGGAAATTTTGCCTTATCGGACGTGGAAACCATTTTGGTATGATAACAGGCGGCAACAGTTCCAAGAGAAGGCATAATGCACTGGTAATCAACTATCATCATTTCCACAGCACCGGTGGCGATAGTGAGTTCTGTCATCAGGTGGTTACCAGCCATTGGGATACCACGGCGCATCAGAAGTTCGTTGCCCGTGCAGCATAGTCCGGCAAGATTTATACCTGCGGCACCAACTTCCTTTGCGAGAGCTATCAGGTCTGGATCCTGAGATGCCTGAGCTATCATTTCGGAAACAAGAGGGTTATGGCCGTGGAGGATGATATTGACATGGTCTTCTTTAAGCACTCCGAGGTTTACTTCAGATGGCACAGGTTTTGGCACACCAAAGAGTATGTCAGAGACTTCTGTGGCGATCATAGAGCCACCCCAGCCATCAGCAAGGGCAGTCCTGAGGCCGTGAAGAAGGAGGCTAACCCAGTCGTTATCCACGCCCATGTGAGTGCGGTGCATCATTTCGACAACTTCTCGATCAATGCCCCGAGGTGTAACACCAAGCTTTGCCCAGAGTTCCTGCCTGTCCTTAGGTGCTCTGGCAACAAAGGATACCGCTCGCTTCCTCGTTCCGAAGTCTTCTTCAAAGGCTTCAGCAAGTTTCAAAGCCACTTCGTTAATGCTCATTCCATCGGCATCTATACCCAACTCTTTTGCAACCCTTTTTAATTTGTCTTCGCTGGAGATCTTGTATCCAGGGGCTTTATTTTCGGCGACGCTTCGAAGCACTTCAACGAGATCTCTTCCGTGATCGGAGTGAGATGCCGCTCCTGCGGCGATCATGCGCCCTAGGTTTCTTGCGACGATAATGTCAGCATCGGCTCCACATACACCTTTCTGAGGCCCCTCACCGAATGGGTCTATACGGCAAGGCCCCATGACACAGTTTCGGCAGCTTAACCCCAGTTCACAAAAGCCACACTGAGGAAGCTGTGCCTTGTAACGATCCCATACGGTTTCCACACCGTCTGCCGCCGCTTTCTTGATCATAAGACGGCCATCTTCGGTAATTGTTGGGATATCGTGGTGCATTGGTGCCCTCCTTCGTGGAGTCCTTAATTTGGTTTGTCTTGGCTCTAAACTGAGATAAACCATCCTTCGCGGATGTTATATGTGATAACTATTTCACATACATTTAACCGTTTGCATGACCCAAAGTCAAATTTTTACCAACGAAACGGTTTCAGTTTTTCGGCATTTTTGAGGATTGTAAAACTACTTCAACAAATGAATGTTCCCTAGTCTTACGTTTTTTAAACCCGCTTTGAGAGCTGCTTCTTTACACCTAAGAGCCGTTTCTTTTTTAGTCGTTGGGAGATCGTAAAAATAAAACTGAGGGTAAAAAGCAAGAAGAGCATAAGGGATATTTGGATTGAGGCTTGCTATAAATCTGGCTATATTTTCTACTTCTTCCTCGGCTACATAACCAGGCACAAGTAGAGTGCTTGCGACTAGAGGTGGAGGCTCAGGCCTTGCTTCTATTTTCTCAGCAAGCCTTGCAAAATTTCTTAATGTTGTCTTATTTGTCTGACCGGTAAGAACCCTATGAAGGTTATCATCCCAGGCTTTCAAATCGAATTTCATGCATCCTCCAGATTCAAGCACCAGATTGAAAGCTTCATCAAGAAGGCTTTCATTCATAGAACCGTTTGTTTCAAAACATATTCTCAAAATTCTTCCTTTTCTTTTTTCTAAAGCAAATCTGGAAAAAGCTATAGCAAAGGGCATTTGGGAGCTAGGATCTCCGCCAAAGAAGCATATACACGAGGTGGTTTCATCGAGAAGAAATTCCATATCCTCAGGGGCAATTAACCTTCCACGATGAAGTTCTTCTTTGAAATGCCAATTTTGGCAGAAAAGGCAGTTAAAGGAGCAGGTATGAAAAAATATCGCCAGGTTTTTGTAACCGTATTCCGGGCCTCTTTTATAAGCATACTTAGGATAACCACTGCCAGTTCCTCCCGGACAAACCCAATCAGCGACGCAGTTTGTTGGAAGAGGGTCATGGTAAAAGGATAGTTTACCCAACGTTGGCGCCGGTTCAAGCTTCCCGGCAATATTCTTTCTTAATCCACAATACCCTGTCTCCCCTTCAGCTATCGCGCACGAATTAAGACATATTCTACAGGCGACTCCTCCCGGGCTCCTGGGAGGCAATTCCGGCAAACAGAATTTTCGCCTCGAGTTTCTGTGAATCTTATCAGCAAGGGTTAAAGCATCTTCGGGCTTTTGTTTTATACAATCTGCGCAAAGGCTCAACTCTGATGATATTTCCGGTTGTGTCCTGCCACAAAGTTTGCATGTACCCATAACTTCACTCCTAATATTTTCTAACCCATACGGAAGCAAATCGGCGAGTTAACTTCTAGAGCTTTTTCTTGCACTTATGCTTCCTTCAATGAATATCAAATCAAAAGCCGAAAATAAATCTAAAATTTATCAAGCACATGCATCAAAAAGAAAATGGCTCTTCCCTTCCGATGATCGGAGATTTGGGGGATACTATTCAAGGGAGAGGAAATCCGAAAAGGAGGTGGAGGGGTGGCCGTGAACTCCCACGTCAGGAAGATTGCCTGGAATACCTGAGGAAAAAGCGGTGGAAGGAAGGTATTTACAAGGCTACTTGGACTTTTTGAGCCTTTTACTCAATGAGAGGGGAAGATGGTTTGCTCTCTTCTCCTCCGATTATTTAATGACATGAGCCAAGAAAATAATTAGCCCCTATCCTAAGGGCTTGAGAAATTCCTAATTGCTGTTAAAGTTAGGAACTGAGCAAAGGAAATAAAAACACTACTAGCTCACGACATTTTCCCAATAAAGAGGAGGTTTATGCGATGAGAAAAGATGTCAGGCCGGATAATGTGAAGAAACGTTTCCCTTCCTCCGCTGTTCCACTTGTTAACGGAAAGGCACTTATTCAAGCGGCACGGAAAAATAAAGCTATGATTATGGCGGCAAATATCCGATGTCGTCTTCCTGTTGAAGGCCTTGTTAGAGCGTCCATGGCAACCAAGGCTCCTGTTATGTATGAGATAGCTAAGTCAGAGCTTGGCTATACTGATTTTACTCCTGCTTCTTTTGTGGAGTTTATAATAAGGGAAAACGAAAGGCTCGGGAACACCGAAGTCCCCTTTGCCATTCATGGCGACCACATTACCGTGAAAAACCCGGGAGAGAAAGAAGGAGTAAGAGCTCTCATTCAGGAAGAGATGGAAGCCGGCTTTACATCTTTTGCCATTGATGCATCTCACATGGAAAACGAACTAAACCTGGAGGCCACATCTGAACTTGCTAAGCCTATAGTAGAAGCCGGATTCTGCCTTGAAGTAGAACTGGGAGAAATAGGAGCAAAAAGTGGCAGTGCAGAAGGGTTTACTCGGCCTGATGAAGCAGAATGGTTCATAAGAGAACTGGTTAAAAGAGGTATTCATCCGGATCTTCTCGCAATCAACAACGGTTCCATTCATGGAACCTATTTTGGCACAGCAAAAGAGGGCATTCAGTTAGATCTGACACTTGAGATCTGGAAAGCTATCCAGCCCTGGTCTGTGGATATCGCTCAGCACGGTATTACTGGTACATCGCTGGAGAAAATTTCTTCCTTCATAAATTACGGTATTCGCAAAGGCAACGTGGGCACTTTCTGGCAGAACATTTCCTTTGGGTTTGCTATGAACGAAAACGGCAATGCCATAACCACCGAAGAAAAGGGCTATATAAAAAGGCCATATCGGGGAATTCCCGACGAACTATGGGAAGAAATCTGGGCATGGGCAAAGGAAACTGGCAATGTCGGAGGAAACATCAAGAAAGCCAACAAAGTTTTCGCAGCCAAACTAAACGCCATAGGTAGAGAATACAAAGAGCGTATAACCTGGCAGGTATACGAAGAGGCTATTAAGTTATTTGAAGCTACCAAATCCATAGGCCTTGCCGACGAAGTGTGGTCTATACTTGGCTAAAAAGAGAAAAGGGGTCAACACCTATAATACGGTGCTGACCCTGTCTTTTTACTAATTACTCTCCACAGGATGAACAGCTCTTCGATGTCGAAGAGCCATCCCCTGATGAAGAGGAAGAAGATGAATCTTTTTCTTTAGATTTAGACGGCGAATAACCTTGAGATTTCCGGGCGTAATCCGTCACATACCACCCGGTTCCTTTAAGATGAAAGGTACTGAGCGAGATAAGTTTTCTGAGCTGGCCTCCGCAGGAGGGACACTGAGTCAGAGGTGCATCAGAAAATTTCTGCATCACTTCGGTAATTTTGCCACAGCTTGTGCATTCGTATTCGTAAATAGGCATCTTCACGTCTGACTACTCAAACTATGCATTTTGCATAGCTTGAGGCTGGGGTATTTATTTTCCGCCTTTTTGGCTTTTCCAATGCCCCAGCAGGCGGAATTTTGGAAAAGCCACAAGCAGAGGTGGCATACACCACCTTCCATTTAGCCATTTCCTCGTCTCTGCATCCTAGAAAACACGCTATTCAATCATGTTGAAAGTGCACATTTATAATAAAGCAACCAATCTCCCTTTGCAACCCACTACTGCAAAACTTAACACAAGACCACAGGCATTATATAAAAGGTTAAACTGCTTCAAAACCTTTGCCAGTCGGTCATCGGTCTTAGCAAGTTCCAAAAGGACATTCATGAGATCCCTCGTCCTGTCTTATTTACGAATTTCAGCAAGTGTTTCTTCCTTCGCCTTTCTGATGATTGTCCTCCTGTCCCAGTAAGCAAAACCTATAACCGCTATGACAAGTGCCGTAAATATCGCTGCCATACGGTCAAGTTGCCGTCCGAGGTCTTCAAAGCGCCGGTTAATATCTTCAAAGCGTTTATCAACACTTTCAAAACGAGCTTCAAAACGTTTTTCTAGGTCTTCAAACCGAGCTTCAAAACGCTTTTCAAGATCATCAATTCTTTGCAGAATGGCCTTTTGGTTTTCCTCAAGCCTTGTAAGCCGCTCGATTATTTCTCTATCACTTATCCTTTCGGCCTGTTCTACAGCAAAAACGGCTCCTTCAAAAAAGGTAACCATAAGAAATAGCGCTAGACAGAAAATTGCTTTCTTCATGCCTATACCCCTCAAAACTGGCACACCCACATCTTACAAAATATTAAACTGCTTCAAAACCTTTGCCAGTCGGTCATCGGTCTTAGCAAGTTCCAAAAGCACATTCATGAGATCCCTCGTTCTGTCTTCTTTACGAATTTCAGCAAGTGTTTCTTCCTTCGCCTTTCTGATAATTGTCCTCCTGTCCCAGTAAGCAAAACCTATAACCGCTATGACAAGTGCCGTAAATATCGCTGCCATACGGTCAAGTTGCCGTCCGAGGTCTTCAAAGCGCCGGTTAATATCTTCAAAGCGTTTATCAACACTTTCAAAACGAGCTTCAAAACGTTTTTCTAGGTCTTCAAACCGAGCTTCAAAACGCTTTTCAAGATCATCAATTCTTTGCAGAATGGCCTTTTGGTTTTCCTCAAGCCTTGTAAGCCGCTCGATTATTTCTCTATCACTTATCCTTTCGGCCTGTTCTACAGCAAAAACGGCTCCTTCAAAAAAGGTAACCATAAGAAATAGCGCTAGACAGAAAATTGCTTTCTTCATGCCTATACCCCTCAAAACTGGCACACCCACATCTTACAAAATATTAAACTGCTTCAAAACCTTTGCCAGTCGGTCATCGGTCTTAGCAAGTTCCAAAAGCACATTCATGAGATCCCTCGTTCTGTCTTCTTTACGAATTTCAGCAAGTGTTTCTTCCTTCGCCTTTCTGATAATTGTCCTCCTGTCCCAGTAAGCAAAACCTATAACCGCTATGACAAGTGCCGTAAATATCGCTGCCATACGGTCAAGTTGCCGTCCAATGTCTTCAAAGCGCCGGTTAATATCCTCAAAGCGTTTATCAACACTTTCAAAACGAGCTTCAAAACGTTTCTCAAGATCCTCAATTCTTTGCAGAATGGCCTTTTGGTTTTCCTCAAGCCTTGTAAGCCGCTCGATTATTTCTCTATCACTTATCCTTTCGGCCTGTTCTACAGCAAAAACGGCTCCTTCAAAAAAGGTAACCATAAGAAATAGCGCTAGACAGAAAATTGCTTTCTTCATGCCTATACCCCTCAAAACTGGCACACCCACATCTTACAAAATATTAAACTGCTTCAAAACCTTTGCCAGTCGGTCATCGGTCTTAGCAAGTTCCAAAAGCACATTCATGAGATCCCTCGTTCTGTCTTCTTTACGAATTTCAGCAAGTGTTTCTTCCTTCGCCTTTCTGATAATTGTCCTCCTGTCCCAGTAAGCAAAACCTATAACCGCTATGACAAGTGCCGTAAATATCGCTGCCATACGGTCAAGTTGCCGTCCGATGTCTTCAAAGCGTTTG
>Ga0272449_1002858_pt1 | contig 15518 bp, 14 predicted proteins | sample YNPCB0241_FD_198679 | JGI IMG/M metagenome (GOLD analysis project Ga0272449, IMG submission 198679) | Hot spring sediment microbial communities from Yellowstone National Park, WY, United States - YNP-CB-024-1 | ecosystem: Environmental > Aquatic > Thermal springs > Hot (42-90C) > Sediment...
AAGCACTTAAAGGTCCAGCTGACAGAGTTATGGCTAGCATGGGTTTTGAGGCTTCAGCGTATGGAGTGGCCAAATTTTATGGAAGTCTTCTAAGCCACTTTATAATTGATGAAGTTGATGTGGAACATAAAAAGCGCATAGAAAACCTTGGAATAAAAGTCACTGTAACAAATACTTTGATGAAAAGTCTCGAAGACTCCGTCCGACTGGCGAAAGTTGTTATGACAGCAGAATAAAGGCATTATATTTCGCGGATTTCGCAGCGAAGCTTTTTTATAACTTCTTCAGCCTTTGACGGGTCAACTTTTAAGGTGTAAAGTCTCTTTGAAGTGCGGAGTTTCAGTTTTACAACATCTTTTAGGCGCTTAACTGCACAGTATTCTGCCCGTTCGCTGATTTCAACGAACTTTTCGATGTCAAAGATTTCCGACGGCACGCTCACATCTCCAAACTGGAATGCTTTCTCTGTAACCTAATTTTTATCTGTTTTGGTTACCCACTTTCCCTTCAGCTTATTACAGAACCTAATTAGCTTTTTTCTGGTGGGATGCTTTCCTTCAGGGTTTGAGATGTAGTAAGCTGCAACGGCGTTAGCTAGGGTAAGTCTACAATCATTAGAAAGTCCATAAATGCTTCCCAAAATGTTTCCAGCGTTCCACGCGTCGCCTGCTCCAGTTGCCCTTAAAACAGGAACTTGAAAAGCTGGAACAACGGTTTCGTCATTTTTTGTTAAGGTTGCTGAAAAACTTGTTGTGTGCAAATCTATTCTCGCAGAAATATGCGAGTTCAGAATTCTGGCAGATTCCTTGGCCAAATCTTCAGAATTTAAGCTTCCCTTAAGCTCTTTTATTTTGTCGTTTAGTTGTGAAGCATAAAAGATTGCCTCGTTTTCGTTTAGGCTTAAGACATCTATGAGGCTGGCTTGCAGAACTTTTTTCATCAAGTCTTGAACTTTTTCCTTGTTAGGAGTTGGGTCAGCCGTGTCAAAGTATGTTTTGCCTCTACCCTTTGTTTTTACATGGCGGAAAACATTTTCAGCCAAAGCTGTTCCGAAGTTTCGTGTTCCAGCCCAGTTGAATATACATACATAATCAGCGTTTTCAATGGCTTCGAAGTCTTCAATGCTTAAGTCTTTAGGTCCAAAGTCTGCTAGGGAGCCTAAATACCTAAGCATGACATTTGTCTTTCCATTTTTTGTCTTGAACTCGAGGGCCGTGGTAATAGACATTTTGTCAAAGACTTTAATGTGGGAGAAGTCGATTCTCGGCATTTTAAGGTAGAAGCTGATTAGGCGGATTCCAAGTTTGTCTGTGCACACTATTGGGGTGACTTTTAAGCCTAAATTGGCTAGGGCGGAGGCAGTGTTTATGGCGTTTCCGCCTCTAAACTCTGTTTGGAATATGCCATCTATGCTGCCGCCTTTCCTCTCCACCACATTCTCAATCATTTCCGAAAAAGACTTTACATCACAGTTTAGGCTTACAAATCTGTCGAGGAAAAAATCAGGCATAACAACCACTGTGGCTTCTTCACATTTGCTTTTCAGAAAACTTTGAACTTCTTCTAAATAGACATCTAACAAGTGTTTTGCACCTGCCTAGGCAAAAATATCTCTTAGAAAGCGGAATTAACGCTTTCCTATTCAGGTTTGCCTTTTAGCTTTTAGCCGAGCAAAAAGCGAACTAAAACCCATACTATGTCGCCGAAAAATAAGGCGATGACTAGCCCTATTGTCATGAATATGAGCATGGGAAGTCCAGGGGTTGCCCAAACCATGTCATGGATTTCTCCAGCTTCAACAGCCTCAGCAAGTCTTTCAACTATGGCGTCTCTTCCCTCATCCTTTGGAAGGGCAACAAGCTTTCTCACTGTCCTATTTTCCCTTTTTTCGACGTCTTCCATGGGGTAGAGGTGCCACTTTTCCTTTAACCTTTTAATTGGAATCTTGTAGCCTGTTATTAGGACCAGAATTTTCTTGCCGATGGATTCGCTTTTCTGTTCTCCTTCAAAGAGTTTTTTGCCTGTTTTCCGCTGCCATATAAGGTTGTGGAAGAGCATGTAGATGGCTGTTAGGGCTGCGAGCAATACGGAGTTGCTGAAGACTGTTAATGGGAAAAAAAGCTGCATGATTGGAGAAACTTCACCTGATAAAGGTGTAAGCAGTTCTTGTGGATGGAAGGGTAAAGCCAGCGCTAGGCACATTAAAGCCTTTGCGTCTGCGCCTCCGAATCCTCCAGCGTAGAAAAGTATTATTGCGAAGGCGGTTGTTAAACCAAAACATAAGCCATAAAAGGGCAGTATAGAAAAATCGGAGAGGAAAAGTTCTGTGAAGGTTAAGGCAAAAGCCACGGGGGCGAAAAAAACCCAGACGCGGTTGCTTACCTCGCGGGTTTTGTAGTCGCTCAAAGAGGCATAAGCTAGGAATGCTAGTGATAGGAGTATCTTTGCAGTGGCAATCATTTGCATTTTGGCACCGTTTAAATGAGGCTTACATGGTTTAATCTTTATTAGTTTATTGCTCTTTGTTAAAACTGGAAAAGGAGTGGTTTTGCTGCAAGTGGCGGTTAGCGTGGATGAGGCGCTGTTTATGGCGATTTTTCGCTGAACTCTAAGGGCGCTCCGGTGTTAGGTACCACTTTGAAATAGTAGCGGGTGTCATTTTCCCAGTCATAAGTAATTGTTATTTCGGCAACACCGCCATCAGCCGCAATAGAAGTTGTTCCACTCCAAGCCTTTGTGAGGTTTGTTGCCGAAGTGCCCACGTAAACAGCGCTTATTATTGCATCGGATGTTCCAGTATTTCTAATGTAAAGTTTTATTGAGTTACTACTGGGCCAAGCTACCGCATCTTTAGTGAGCATCACGCCTGCTTGGTGTCCTGCGCTGCTCATATACGTCATTATCCACGCATATGTTACGACTATGGCTGCCACAGCAATTACAATAAGTAGGAGCGTGGCAAGTATTGGCGATATAGCTTTTCTGGATTTAATCATGTTTTTAGCATGCATAGGTTTCACCATTTCTGCTGTTTAGGAAATCTAGCGATTGCTTATTTAACTTATATGAACTTGAAATTCACATTTGAAATAAGCTTCAAGGTTAGCTCTCAGTAGTCACAGTTATTGAAGGCGGATATTCGGCGAGTATCCACAAACCCGTTATGTTGCTTCCTTCCTTCTTGTAAATGGGGGTTGTTCCATCAAAAGTAACAACCGCACCATACCAACATATATCTAATGGAGAAACGAAATTCGAGACTTCAACAAGTTTTACTGGTAAGAATTCAATTGTTCTCCCAGTGCTTGAAATGTTTAGTGCACCTGTTTGGCTGTTCACTATTGAATCAAAGTAGTAGAGTTTTTTGTTAGAGGCGTCTGGAAACATTATTCCAAATCCTCTTGTTTCACTTGAATTAAGTTGACTCCAGTGATGCTGCCAGATGCCTGACATGTTATAGAATAAACTGGGCGCCGTGGAAACTATTGGGTAGCCGCTCGTCGATGTACCGTTTTCGGTTAATGCTGAAAAACCTGTCCCTGTTGTGCTGACGCTGACTAGACATATGTCCCTTATAGTTCTTGGTTTATCTGCCGAGTTTAGGAATATTAGGCGTAGCTGATATGTGTAGTATGTGGCGTTTGCTGGTAATGTTATAACAATATGCGAATAAAAGTTATAGCATTGTGGGTCTGTGACACCACCAGAATATTCCGATTCACCATGCACAATATCTCTGACTACCCCGTTGATTATGGTATATGCCCACTCAGGATCTGTGGTATCATATCTACCATTTACACGCATTAATCTTGCCGTACTTGACATGCCGCCTGTTGCTGTTGCTGTGACTGTGAAACCGCTAGAGGATAATTGAAGAGTAAGCTTGCCATTTCTAAGCGTTCTAGCAGAGGGGTTATCGTTGAAGTAACGATTAGCGTATGCGAGGGATGTTTGGGTCGCCGCGTCGCTTCCGTTCCACCATATTGTAACTTTTGAAACGTTTCGGTTTACTAGGAAAACTATCATGTTTCGGTTATTGAAAACACTTGCGTTATTGGCTAGGCCTAATGGTATATGGTAATCCGAGGCCCAGTCTTCTATTTGAAACGGCACCTCACAGTCAACACCGTTTATTGTCTGGTTCACGCGTATTGCCTTAACTGGAATAGGCGGAATAGGCTTGGCCTGAGTTGCCATGTTTAAGTTTTGTCCTAGCCACCGCATTGTGCCATTCTGCAACAATTCCACAACAATAGGTTCGCTTTGCGCTGGTAAACCAATTTCTTTCTTAACAGTTACATAGTCAACATAAGCATGTTTATTACCAGCGATACCGACAGTAGCCCATCTTATCTTGAAATTTGGCTTGAAATATTGGCCATCTGTAACTCTTTGTTGATAGTGAAGCCATTGGTTTTCAAGCGTTGTTGATCCTAAGTCGGCGATGGTTCTCCAAGCGGTTCCATCATAATACTGAAGCAAAAATTCGCCTACGCTGCATCCTTCATCTCTGTACCAGAAATCCACATAAATTGAAGCTGCGCCTGTGCAGTTAAGATCAGGAGTTGTTAAGTCGCCTGAGCCTTGGCCATCAAAAACTGCTGAATAAGTTCCAATATACGCTTGGTCATTTTCTTTGTTCCAGTTTCCAGTTGCAGTCCACCCAGATGGTGGCCAACTTCCTTCAAAAGATTCTCGGTCAATCAAAGTTGCGTTTGGGTTCCACGTTAATGTGCAAATGTAGCGGCTGAAAGATGAAGCCACCGTCACTATGCCTCTTTGATCTTCCACTTGCACCAAATAGGAGTATCTATCTATTTCTGATGGGATGTCAATTAGGTATGTGCCGTTTGCGAACGCAGTTGGCTCGTTGCTTGGGTTTACTAGTTCCCATGTGGAGTTTGAGTATATGTAACGGTAAAATTTGAAGTTTGTTTTTCCAAGGTTTATGAGCGGTTCATCTTCCTCGTCGACTGTTACGCGTACACGCGCTTGGTTGTCATCCGTTCCAGTTATATTCACGCTTAGTTTGCATGAAGGTTCATAGGTTATTCCGTATATTCCAAGACCGGCTAAGTCGTATTTAACCGCAATTTTTCCTGTGCTGTAACTTTGGCTTGCGAACCAATACGTTTGCAGATTCACCTCTTTTAATTCGAAGGAAACCGCTCGTTCTGGGTGCATCCTGGCAATGTAGTCAAGCCCGCTCATCAAATACTTATAAGCTGAATCATTCGCATAGTCTCTATCCCCAGTAACCTGCAATATGGATCCATAATAACCCATCGTAAACCCGAGAATCTGTTTTAAGGCGAGGTTTGTTTCGTCTATGGCGCTTAAAACTTGAGGTTGCTCTCCCACTGGAAGGTTACGTATGGTAGAATATGTGATGATAACTGTGGCTATAAGTATAACCGCAACAAGCAAAGCCGCGATAATCGAAAACTGGCCCCTTTTATCCACCTTTAAGTTCCTCCCACTTGTCCAAGCTGCAAAACCACAAGTCTAGAAGTGCCAGCAGCATTAAACTCGGAACGAAACAGCCTAGGCTTATAATCACTCAAAAGCCCTAATGCCGTAAGTCTAATGTCTGGCGTTCTAGTCAAACCCAATGCAAGAAAAGCTCCTGAAACACCATGCCTAAAAACTGCTCCGGCTAACCAGCCACCCGAAGGATTGAAGATATAAGTGGTTACCCTCAGGTTATATGTGCTGGTTATCCATGAAGGCAGTGCTCTAGTTGCTGTCTGATAGGGTGCAGGATAAATTCCATAGTAGTCACAATAGTAAAGCGCTTCTGATGATAGGTAAACAGGATCAGAAAGGCTCTTGGTGATCCATGTATTATCATAGGTATAGCTCATACCGTTTAAACCTCGAAGAAAAGCGTTGAACCCGGCTGACTCAACGCTCCTCATTCCGTAAATTCCCCAAGTGTTGTGATTATCCGGAAACAAGCCAGTATTGCTAACATAATATAGAGGATAGCCTACTATGCTCACCCAAGTCCAATTATACTGGCGCACCCTCTGCCCGAGGGTGTAACAATACATGGAATAGAGTCCATTTGAATCTCGTCCAACATTTACACTTGCATAATATCCAGCGGGGATGGGCACGGCTTCTCCGAAGGTGTTTATGACTACGGCGTTTTGTAGTGTTTCGCCTTGAAGGGACGTGCCATTCAGTATTTTTCCGAAGTCCGCTGTATTTTGCACCATTACCGTTTTCACGAAGTAAGGTGAAAGGAGCTTGTATAGGTCTTCTGCTAGGCTGTGGGCTGTATAGCCCGTGATCCACCATCCGCGGGCGTCGCTGCAATTCAATATATAGAGAGTTCCTCCGCCGTCGCTGCGCTCTCCAATCTTTTCTGGAATAACTCTAAACGTGACGTTTGAAGAAGCCACCATGTAGGAAGTAGCTTCAGACTGTATTCCTAAACTTTCAGCGTTTGAAATCGACTTATAAGGAACATAAATGGTTCCTTCGCTTCCGCTTTGCACATCATAAGCAGTTAAATTGTAGACAATGTTAGGCGGTAGTAAAGCAGAAAGCGCCACTTGAAGCCTAACCCAAGATTGGTCATCTCCAGGCTTAAACACTGTTGCGCTCAAATTATAATCAGCGTCCAAAACCTCCAATGTCGTTAAAGCCAACCTCTTAAGGTTCATGGGTGAAACCCGCCTTGGTATGGGCAGAACTGCGTAAAAAGACGCAATAATGAAGGCTCCTGTGATGATAATTATTACGAGAAACACTTCAATTGTACGCATCATCAGCCCATCACCCCGTAACCCTCAAGGCTCCACAGGGCAAGCTTAACTTGATAGGCAACATTGCCCACCAGAACCTGCCTAATATCCGTCGCAACCCATTCCTTACCCGAAGGATCCTCGCCAAAAACCACGGGGAAAGCCATAGCACTTATACCCCAAGGCATAAGAATAACGCCATATTCGTTGTTGCTCTGATATGTAACCACCAAAATTCCAGGGTTATATGTTGGAATGGTGATATTTGCGTACTCAAACTTCTCTCCTTTGCCATAATTGACCTTGCCTATTTTACCTGTGGAATTTTCCATGGGCATTTCGCGTAAAGTAAAATCTTCGCTTAGAAGAACAAATGTTGCATTGAAAAATACTGCGGACTCTGGCGGTCCGAAATAGTGTACGTCATAGCTATGCGCAAGTATCACTCGTTTGTCTTCAAAACTCTCAACTAAAGGAATCACATAACGTTTATCAGCACTTACACGCTGATGATATCCAACTCCAACAAGCCCGCTTAGATGTGCATAAACGATTAAAGCATAGGATTTTGTAGCGCCGACATCTTCAAAGTTTAGTACTGCCACGCCTGTGTTGTCCGTATAAACGGTGCCAAACTTAACATTATAAGAAGGAGAGCTTTGATCACCTTTCTCAACGACCGTGAAAAAGCAGTAACTTACAACACTGTTTGAGAGGGGAAATCCTTTCCCAGTTACACTAATAGTAAGTGTTAGAGGATTTCCTGCGTGGGTCTCCCTTATCGAAACCATTACTATTGGTGATATAGAAAGTTGAAATCCATAGGTGTTGTTTATTCCAAGCAGTTTGGCAACGTAGGAATAGTTTAAGGCTTTTGCGGAAGAAACTAAAAGAAAATCGCCAAAACCCATGGTGGTATTACTATACCATTGGTTTGTTCCACGATAGTAAACTGGTTCCCCAATTGAAGACTGTAACCGCATTAAGGAGAAGGGACTAAGCCTATACTGAGTAAACTCGGGATCTTGTAATCCAAAACCTTCCAGTTGTAGACTTTCCATCCTTGACCAATTAGCTGGAATACCGGGATTTAACAGCATATTGTCAAGGAGGTCGCTGCATTTTGTTGCAACAGCTCTATTACGCTGGTAAAGCACAGCCGTTTGAATCGTCTGATTGAAGAGGCTGATAAAAATCAGTAGCGCCCCTATGAAGACGGTCATGGCAATCATATGATCTATTGTTGAGCCCGCCACGGCCTAACCCTCTCCAAACCGTAAGGCTATGGTTCCATTAGGAAATTTCACAGCTTTTATGCAAGCCTGTGTAGTAGAATTACTCATGAAAGTGGAGTCTTGCCAAACAACATTTTGCCCCAAAAGAACTTTTGTAGACACAGATTTTCCAATACCCTTAAGCCTAAGAGTTAACTCTAGAATCTTGGTGGAAGAAGGCCCATAAGCTGATTTAAGCGTCGCATTTCCAATATATGGGTAATCCTCTATAAACGGCGGAACATCAGGTTTCTGCGTCATGGTCCCAGCAGTTACAGTGTCATGGTTTAACGTGAAATATACTTGCTGTATTGTGCTTCCCATGTGGCTTGCAACCTCTTCAAGGGCAAGCGTTCTCCGCGAGTCAACCCAAACGTTCATAAGCCAACTTGCTGTCAAAGGAAAAAGAATAATCTGCAATACCAAAAGCGGAAGCATTATAACATACTCGATGGTTATATGCGCCATACATAATCCCTCCTAACCATGCAACCCTAAAGAGACCGCCACCTCTCCAGCATAAACCTCAATAACCGCGCCTTGCGAAACCGGAAACGCTTCATTACCACCCTCAAAATTGAAGAATTCTGAATTAAACCCTTGAGCAGCCTTTGGAAAGGTTACATTTACCTTAACAGCGTTTCCATTTCCAACTTTAACTTTAACCGACTGCCCAGCAAGCGTAACAGACTGTGAAAGCCTAGGATGACTTCCAGACGACTCCAAGATCGGCAAGTAAAACTTATAATAGTGAGTTCCGCCAATTGTCGCATTCAAAACCCTTATACAAGGAACCACAACAACTCTTATGTAATCTCCATCGTACATGGGTAGCTTTTCAACAACAAAAACATAACTTGTAGGCGCCGAAGTGCCATAATTCAGGAAACTGCCAGATGTTGGAAATATTCGTTCATGATAGTTATTCCCAACAGAATAACTGCTTATAGGCATGTTAAATAATAGAATCCCTGTAGTATAGTTTCCAAGAAGTTCCCAAGTGCCGCCACTACCGTTGTAGATAGTGAAGGTTAACGCCTCTTCAACAAAGTTTACTTGCCCAAACCTGCTTGCGTAGCGAATAGTCTGAGTGCGCCCTGGAATCCACGCCACATCGTCTATTTGAAGCCCAACAGTTTGCATGAACTGTTTCATAGCGCTGAACTCGTTCTCAGTCATCCTTGAAGTCAAAAAGTTGTTAGCGAAGACTATGGCTACAAGCAGAAGCACTACAATGGCGCTTGTAAGTATGACCGTTGAAATTGCTGGACTAACCGCTTTCCTATTACTTTTCAGCCCAGCAGATGGCGGAATTTTAAATTTCATTTCTCACCCTTCTCTATGGTCCAAACTTTATGAACATGGGCACAAGCTTCGCAGCTAAAACAGCGATTATCACAAGTATTGCAGCATGCTTGAAACCAGCCGCCACCGACTCCTCGCTTATTTTTCCCGCCACTATGCCTATCAAGTAACTGTGGAAGATTGCTGATGTAACAAACGTTGTTATCATAGGCCCTAAATCCTTTGTTTGGCCAGTTGCCGCAACGCCCAAAGTGCCTGATGTAAACCCTATCATCATCGTTGTTGTTGCCACAAGCAGAATCGCGGCGAAATAGGGCATCATTATGTAGGGGCGAACAGCCATCTTCTTCTCTTTCTCAACCTCCTGCGTTAAATTATTGAATCTGGCAAGAGACTCAATCATGGCTATTGTTCCTCCACCCACATCTATGGTTTCGACAAGAAGGAACATGACAAGCTGAGACATCCAGCTTTTGGTCCGCTTGACAAAATCCATGATTACTTTTCGCACGGGGACTCCCCATGAAATTTCGGAGCTTATTTTGCGCAGTTCTTTGCTGAATTCGCCATAATCTCGGTTTGAGAGGCTTTCAATGCATTTTTCTGGAGATAAGCCAGTCTTCCTAACTTCAGTTAAGTCTCTTAGAAAGCTGTTGATTCCCTGCTCCATGCTATTTCTTTTGCTGCTGACCCTTTGGTGGACTATTGCGGCGGGGGCCGTTGCCACGAATAGGGCTATGGCGATGGCTACTGGCAGGTCGATTATTGTTTGAAGTTGACTGAAAAATGGCAGTTGCATATATCCAAAGAAGTTCGTCAGCAAAAGCAGCAATAATATGCCTACTATGCTGCAGAGTCCGAAAACCTTGTAGGGTCGCATTTCCACAACTGGAGTTTTGGGTTGCATGCTATGCGCCAGATAAATGAACATTAGTGAAAGCATCGGCGTGAACAGGTATGTGTATAGAATTATGCCAGAATACATGGAGATTCCAACACTGTAGATGGATTCTACGCTGAAGAGGATATAGAAGCAAAGCGACATCAAAACCATGACAATTATGAAAGTTTCCAGAAGCATTCCAAGTCTTTCAGCGGCAGCCTTCACCCGCAAGGCCCTTGTTTTAAAGATATCCTCCGCTTTTCTTTCAAGAAAATGTCCAATATCCCCGCCGATTATGACGGTTGAGGCATAGCCGGCTAGGAAATCCTTGAAAATGTCCAAGGGATTTCTTTTCGCGGCGTTTTCTATAGCTGTTAAGGGGTCTATTCCGAAGATTTCAACGTCTTTTATAATTTCTCTTGCCTCGCTTCGCATTGCGGGCATAAGTTCAACTTCTGCTAGCCGCTTAAAACTCGTATAGGGGGCTATACCGCCAGAAGCCATAACGCTGATGTAGGCGGCTGCAAAGGGCATTTCCCTCTCCAGATTGCTTGCCCTTTCACCAGCCCTAGACAAAGGTATTAACAGGAACCCTATCATCACGTAAACTGGAAGAGGCACCAAGAAAATCACTGGAATAAAGGCGTAAAAGTACAGTATCAATATGGAGATTATCGTAACGGGAATAGTCAACACTGCAATGAAAAGCATCAGCGAAACATAGGTTTCCGGGTAAATTTTTATTTTAGCCCTTTCCAGATAGTCTTTAAACGCGACTATATGTTTTAAGAAAGTAGGGGCTAGTCGCCCGAAGATGCGGAAGGACCAGGCTTCAAGGGCTTCTAGAAACGGCAACGGCCTTAACCTCCTCTCCTTCCATAACTTTTTCATAGATTTGTTTGGGTCTTGCATAGTATTCGGCGATGATTGCGGCCACATCCTTGTAGCTTCTTATGTTGCGTTCGCGCATCCAGTGCAAAATTTCCTTGCGTCTTTCTATTTCTGCAAGGAGCTCTTTTTTGCCGACGCCTAAGCGTTCAGAAATCCCAGATAGCATGATGCTTTTATTTAATACTGGCAAGTGTTCGTCTTTTGTTGGGTGCCACTTGAAAACGTTTCTGTAATCCTCGTAATCCGCAATTTCATTGACGTTCATTACCCGCCTGTAGGCTTTTTTCTCGCCGGACTTCTGCAAGTGCACCCTCTGAACAGACAAAACAATGTTCATGAGCGGAATATACGCTGGTGCAATGTCCATTGGCTTTTGCGTTAGACGTTTGATAGCTGAGTCCAAGTTTTCTGCGTGCATGGTGCACAAGCCGCCGTGGCCCGTTGCCAATGCTTGGAAAAGCACGTAGGCTTCCTGTCCTCTAACCTCACCTACGATGAGCACGTCTGGGCGGTGTCTCATAGAGGTTTTGACGAGGTCAAAGAGGGTTACTTCGCCGACGCTGCTTCCGCCTAGTCCGTAGCTTTGTCTTGCAATTAGGGAAACCCAGTTTTCATGGGGGAGGTTAAGCTCAGCCGTTTCCTCTATCGTGATTATTTTGCTTCCTGGCTTAATTAAACATGCCAAGGCGTTCAGTGCAGTTGTTTTGCCTGCGGCTGTTCCACCTAAAACCATTACTGAAGCTCTGTTTTCGAGGCACATCCAGAAGTAGGCTGCCATCTCTTCGGAGAATGTGCCCAAGTTTATTAGGTCTATTATTGAGTAGGGGTCTTCTCTGAACTTTCTAATTGTGAAGGCTGTGCCGAAGGGTGTGACTTCTCGGCGGTAACATACTGCAAGCCTATGTTTTCCTGGAAGAGAAGCGTCCACTATTGGGAAGGCTGAACTTACATGCTTTCCAGCCATATGTACAAGCTTAACAACCATGTTATCTAGTTCTTCGTCGCTTTCAAATTCAAGATTAGTCTCAATACTTTCGTAGTTTCTATGCCAAACGTAAACAGGCTTGTTCACTCCGTCGCATGAAATGTCTTCAATATTGGGATCTCGCATCAGTGGATCGATTCTGCCGAATCCCACCAGGTCTCTTTCAGCATGGTAAAGAATCTTGTACCAGGAAACATCTGGAAGCCAGCCTAGGCTTATCCGGTACTTGTTGACGATTTTTTTTGCTTCTTCTGCGAAAAATTTTCTAGGGTCTAATATCTCCTCTTTAGGCGACTCTATTTCCGCTAATAGAATTTCCAAAATGCGGTTGTAAACGTTTCTTTCAAGAGGGTCTAGCTGTAACTCGTCTAATACATACTTGTATTCGCCAGTCTTCGGGTTTTGCACTATGGCGACATGGGCGAAGGGTTCATAAAGCGGATATCTGTCAACAACCTTCAAGCCTTTAGGAATAGTTTTCGGCGGAGGCGGTGGGATATCCACTTTTTTATGTTTTCTGAAAGTGATGGGTATACTTATTTTCTTAATTTTGGCTAGTTTTTCTTTAAGCTGCAGTTTTGCCATTGTGTTTTCTCCTGTAACTATGTAATATACATATGCGGATTGATTATTAAATATTGCGTCTTATGAAACACTATTAACCGCTCGAAACGGAAACAACCTTGCGCTAGCATAATTTCTTTCTCCACATGGATGCATCTATTTAGCATATCGTAAGATATCATCATGAAAATATTGTTTTTCCTCTTTAAGCGTTACGAATTCGAAATAAAACTCAGAAATACAATGCTCAACTCTTTATAGAAAAAGTAAACTGTTATAGGAATTAAAATGGTGCTTTTTGAAAACTTTTATAGCCAATGTAGCAAAAATGGGTTAGTTTGTTTCTCCTCTTCAATCGTTGTGGTCGCGCCGTGTCCAGGATAAACTTTAAAGTGGTTGGGCAGGCTTGCCAGCTTTTTTAAGGATTGTTCCATGGCGATTTCTGAGCTTTGAGGGAGATCCACTCTTCCAATGGAGCCTGCAAACAGCGTATCTCCTGTGAATACTTCTTTTTTGCCCATCAGACAAATACTTCCCGGGCTGTGTCCAGGGGTATGCATAACTTTTAGAGTGGTTTCGCCGATTTTTATTCCGTCTCCGTCGTGGAGCAGTTTGTCTGCTGGAGGCGTTTTGATATTGAAGCCGAAAGTTTTTGCGAATCTTCTTCCCGGCTCTTCAAGCATTTGCGCGTCGTTTTCATGGATTAGGATGGGTATGGCGAATTTTTCTTTAACTATTCCGTTTCCGCATATATGGTCCGGATGACCATGCGTGTTTACGATGAATTTTGGGTTTAGGGCGTTTTCGCTTATATACTTGAATATTTGCTGGGCTTCGCTGCGGCTGTCGAATCCCGGGTCGATTATTATGGCTTCCAGTGTTTTTGGGCAGGCTGCAACGTAGCAGTTTGTGAGAAGTTTGCCCACCATGAACATTTTAATCATCATTTCTTTCAGCCACTAGGAATGGATTATGTTTTTAATAAACTTTGTTTATGCGGCTTTTAAGAGAAACTCATAAATTTTTAGGGTTAGTAATAGATGTTGGAGATTGGAGAGGCTTTGAGGCTGGAGGAGATAGAAGCTTTAGCAGGTCGTTTTAACGTTTGTCCAAAATGTGGTTCTAGGGAGGGGTTTTGGCTTGGAGTTAAACGTGATCGTGGTTATGTTCAGTGTAAAGGCTGTGGAGCCAGCTTTGAGCTTTTTGAGGTTTTTTCTTTAGGCGAGAAACGTGAGGTTTCAAGGCGGTTGGGGTTTTGGTAAATAATTTTTAGAATGTTTTGATGTTTTAATTTGAAACATTTTTTGGTTTTTATCTAATTCTGAGTCAGAACCTCTAATAATTTTTAATAAACATATCAACGCTCATACACATTGACCCAAAAGAGGAAAGAAAATGGAGAATAAAAAGAAAATACCTGCAATAGTAGCTACAGCGATAATACTGCTATCATTTCTCATGGTTGCATTTGAAGTTCAAACGACACTCGCAGATAGCATAACTGGAGATTACGCTTTCGTAAACGGAGTTTTAGCCAGTGACAAGTACTCTCTTTACCCGTTTGCAAAAAAGAGCTTAACCATAGGTTTTTCAAAGTATGGCGAGCTAGTAGATGACAGGAACAATATAGATCTAGAGTACGGCGCTTTAGATCCGTTTGCGGCGCCTGCGGGAAGCGCTGTCGGCTCAATTCCAAAAGTACTGTGGATTCAAGCTGGCTCCTTAACATAAGCTACTACAACATACCTCAAGGCAAAAACAGAAATGTTTGGGCTTATTCGGCTTTCAGCGACGCCAACACTTATGGCGGCTCATGGATCCGAGTGGACTTTGCAAACGATTGGAGCGCAACTTACAGTTGGGAAGATCCCAGAGGTCCAGGCTACATAATAGGAAACTATGAAGCAGGTGGGCTTAATTTCGGCGGAAGAAAAACCAACGGAACTGCGGTTACCCAGCCAATCACTGTTCTCTATAATGGTCCGAGGTTGTTTGTTGCCCTACTAAACACTACGATGTATGACCATCCAGTTTTCCTGAGCGACAGCACTGCTAACGATATACCCTTAGCCCGTGTGCTTACCACCATAATTTTCAACAAGGTTAAGAAAGAGGTTGTGTTGCTGAAGGATGTTAAGTCGCTTTTGACTGAGAAGACAGGCGTTAGCATGAATATTCAGTTCAGCAACAGAGGCGAAGTAGACCTCGGCACAGAAGCAACAGGTTACCACAGCAACTTCCACTTCTTCACACAAGGCACTGCCCTAAACGACACTTTAGCTGAGGGGCAGTCTGCAGTCTACAACCGCGACTGGACTGCTTGCCGAACTATTGACCTCGGCGCAGACACTGCTTTCGGCGGTATGCCCCAGACAAGTGGCGCCACGTATGATGTGGCTCAAGCCATTAACACGGCTGCTGGCTATGTCTGGTGGGCAGCCTTCTGGCCTAGCCTAAGCGACTGGACTATTGACGGGTGGGGTATCCACTGGAAATCTATGAGTGAGGCTGATCCGCACTGGGTTGACGGCAATCCAGCTAGCGGCGAAGAGCCCAGAATACCCTTCTACATAGGCGAGTGGGACTTCCGGCTGTATGCTAAAGAATACGCTCTTACAAACCCAATTTAGAGGCGTAACCGTATATGGCGTAACAGACCTCAACGACGGAAGCGATGCGACTCGCAAGATTGACACAGAAGTCGAATATGCGCGCATAAGTGTTCATTAATTTGTTTTAGGCTTGTTTTTGTGTTTGGAGCTTTTTTCTGGGTTTTTAGTATGTGAAGGCTGCTATGTTGTTTGCCAGTTCAGGTCTTCCTATTTTGTGGGCTACTATGGCTACGGCTAGTGTGCATGAGA
>Ga0272449_1002859_pt1 | contig 15518 bp, 11 predicted proteins | sample YNPCB0241_FD_198679 | JGI IMG/M metagenome (GOLD analysis project Ga0272449, IMG submission 198679) | Hot spring sediment microbial communities from Yellowstone National Park, WY, United States - YNP-CB-024-1 | ecosystem: Environmental > Aquatic > Thermal springs > Hot (42-90C) > Sediment...
ATATAAGAAGGTTTACGAACAAAAAGAAAGTTGTAAGTTACATTGGGACAGACCCTGTTATAAAACAGAGTGGAAAGTATAAAACAGAAATGCATATTTCTAAAAGAGGAAACAGGCATGCCAGAAGGATTTTGTATCTTATGGCAACCAATGTAATAATGTATGAAGAGAAATTTAAAAAATACTATGAAAGGATGAGAAGCAAAGGCAAAACGCACAAAGAAGCTGTAACTGCCGTTGGTAATAAACTCGTTCACCATATCTATTCTATAATTATTCATATCTATAATTATTCATAACAGACCCTTTTCACAAAATTATTCATAGTTGACTCCTTTTAAAAATTTAACTCTATAGATAATATATTTATCCAACCCAAATAATTATTAAAAGAACCTGCCCAATTAAAATTAATGTTAAATTTTTCGACTAATAAATTATATCCTGTTCCACAAATAAACTTATCAGGTTCTGCACTTTTAATACCATATTTATACCCCAAATTAATGTTGAAATTTTTTATTATAAAAAATAAAACTCCGATACTTGTTTTATACTCATTACTTTTACTCATATATTGAAAATTATTATATAAATTAATAATTTTCTTAACTTTCCATTTTATACCAAAATTAAATTGCTTTTCAAAAAAATATTTTTTAATAAATTCTATATTTTGTAATGAAATTCCTACATCAAATACATTAAAAATATTTTTTAATGTAAAACCAAAATCGAATAACAAAGAATCTATTATTTCTGAGCAAACTTTACTATAATTATATTTTAAAGAAGCACCCAAATTTATGTTTTTATCAAATTCTAAGCTGAATCCCAAAATGGGCAATAAAAAATATACAGAAAACTCTCCTATTTTAAAATAATTGTTATCTGAAATCATAGTTTCTTGAAAAGGAAGTGCATAAATATAATTAAAAATAAAAGCGAACTGTGTTGCATTATTTTTTAAAAAAGTTGAAACACCTACCACTTCACTTCTAAAGCTCACAAAATATTCCGTATGAGAAAGATAAATTTGAGTTTTTTTAGATAATATTCCCGCCGGATTAACATTTATTGCCTCTATGCTTTCACTAAAAGTTGAAGGCATCCCTAATGAATACAATTTAGGAAAGATTGGGAATTGCCAAAAATCACTAATAAACTTACTACCATAAAGATTAAGTGAACAAAAAATTATAAAAAAAGTAATCTTTTTCATATTATCACCTGTTTAATATAACGAATGCACCTTTCTGAATTTTATCATCTTTATTTATTATATAAAAATAAATTCCTTCTGAAACCAAAATTTTATCATTGTTTTTAATATTCCACCTTGCTTCTTTATTTAAATCGCCTTTAATTTCTTCTATTAATTTTCCTTGAAAATTAAATATTTTTACCTTTATTCCTTCTTCTACTGGTTTTATAATAATTTGAGAATCTATGTCTATTCGGGCTGGATTAGGATACACAATAGCAGGTTCTTCTTTTTTATATTCGCCGCCTATCATTACTTTAATATTATTTGTTATTTTATTGTGATATAAATCTTCAATATTTTTTATATAGAGATTATAAAAAAGTGTTGTATCCATAGCAGGAACATTTAGATATACTTTATAAAAATTACCCGAAATAAGTTCAATATTATGTGGATAAAAACCTGGAGGATCAATCCAATAATTTGTAGTCTGCTTCGCATTCAATAAATTTATAGGTTCATTAAATTCAACTTCTATTTTATTATTATATCCTATCACAAAACCAGCTTTTATAACTTTTGGCGGTGTCGAGTCTTCTAAATTGGAAACATAATAATTGGAATAATCAGTATATAATTTTGCTGTATCAGACGAATACCATTTATTTAAATAAAAAAGATACTCAAATGATACAATTTTTTGGCAATATAGAGATTCATATAAAAGTTGATTTTTAATTCTATTAATATCAGCAGGTTTATAATTAGTCGTAAAAATCTCTAAATCTGACCAAAACATTTTATTATTTGAATCACATACTTCTTTAATTGCATTATAATAATCTAATATTGTTGTAACATCCCATCCACGAGCTCCAACCCCATCTTGAAGCACAACTATATCAATATTTGGTGTATTTGAAAGAATATAACTCCAGAAATCCTTAAATTCTGAAACTGATAAACTTTTTGAAAAAAATGGAGCAATAGAAACTGGTTTTCCAGGAGTTTTTATTTTACAATAATTTGCAATTGAATTTAAAAAATTAACAAGTTTAGTTCTGTTTGCCGGGCTTACAAACATAACATCATCAACTTCATACGGAATATACCATCCTGTAAAACTGCTGTTTGTATCTATTCTAATATTATCTACTAAATCAGCAATAACATTACTATTTCTTGTTGCATTTAATGAAAGAAAAGAATCTGATGTGCCCTGCGAAAACCATGTGGTATGATAATATGTAGGAATAAATAATTTTACTCCTGTTGTGTTTGCTGCTATAAGCATTCTTGGAAGAATATTAGAATAACTATTTGTTAGAAATATCAGGTTATCATTATAATATGAAGTGCCATCAAAAGCTACAAACTGCAAAATAGCTGTATCTAATCCAATAATTTTCATATCATTAAATAACAATATCCAGTTTGCTATTGTATAAAAATTGTGAGAACTATTAGCTTGAAAAAATGAGCCTGTAATATATTGATTAACTCCACAATATATAAGAAGAGGTAAAAAAAGGATTAAAAAAATAAAAAATTTAATTTTCACCATCTGCCAAATGTCTCCTTAAATTTTTTTTGCCAATCAATTTTACCGACACCAGAACCTTCCTTTCTTTTTAACCTAAGATTATCAATATAAACTTCCCCTTTACCTATAGAAATAATATGAATTGCTATTCCACTTATCATAAACGTATCAAGTGGTGGAGTCCAACCTTCTGTTATATTAATTGTATAATTCTTGTTCCATCCAGGGGATATATCATAATATTTGGATTGATGCCAGCTAAAATTCTTGCCGGTCATAAAATTTATTCTTATTTGTTTAGCATTCTCTTCGGGGGAATAAATATCTAAACGCAATTTGTCAAAATAAGATATATCCTTATCTTTATCAAAATACCAATAAAAAACATGTTCGCCACTATTTATATATTTAAATGCAATTGAGCGGTTGCCTTCGCTTACTATTTCATAACTATATTCTATTGAAGATGCTCCGGACCACAATGCGGCTTCCCAGGGGTTATCATCTTCAAAACTTTCAAATTCCTCATACATTTTTTCTTCTTTTTGCTTTTCTAAAATTATTAATGGGTCTATTTCTATCTCAAAATTTTTAAGTATTACAACTCCTGAAAAATTATCAAATGGGTATATAACAAATCCTATCTCTTTTATATTATTTTCACCAGATATTTGGAGTGAATTTATCCAACCATTATCTTTTGTCGCAAATAAATCTTCAGATAATTTATACTCTATAAAATTTTCCCCTTCCTTCACTTCTTTAATGGGAAGTTCCCACCATTTATTACCCGCTTCTGTAACCAATGCAACAGCTATGTAAAAACTTTTACTAGAATGACTTTCCATTAAAAGTCTAATTTTTGTCATTCCTTCTAAATTAATATTTCCGACTTTTACTCTATATAAAGCCATATCATTCATACCGGAACTATCAAAATAAAGTTTTATATTACCATTAACATTTTCTATATTTTTAGCACAGCTCCATTTACTATCAAATTTCCAGTTAGATATAATTTTTAATTCATCAATAGTTTTAATACTGACTGAATATAGAGTAGAAACAAAGTATAATAAAATAAAAATAATTCTATTTCGCTTCATAATATTTTTTATATGCCTCATATAAAGATTTATTTTTAATATTTTTTTGTGGGCTCATATAATCATTAAAAGCAAATATAACAAATTTAGAAACATATGGTGCAGTCACAATCAATTGTTTTTTAATTCTTTCAATATTCGCGGGTCGTGCTTCAAATGGTTCGGCTTTTATCTGTTCAAATACTTCCAAATCAGACCAAAATTCTACTTTATTTTTTTCACACGCCTCTTTTACAGCGCTAAAAAATGAAGGTATCTTTTTAATCCTTTTTTCACCATGCACTCCTACCCCATCTTGTAAAGCTACAATGTCTATATTAGCCCTTTGTAAAAATTTATCCCACCATTGTTTATATTGTGGAATAGTCATCTGCATAGCATAATATGGGGCAATAGCAACTTTTTTGCCTGGGGTTAAATTTTTGCAATAAGAAGATATATCAGATATAAATGCTGCCAATTTATCTCTTAATTCATCGCTCCTAAATACAGCATCGCTTATCTCATGGGGGATATACCAGCCATCAAATGAGCTATATTTACCAAAAAGTTCATATATTTCTAATGCTATCTTTTTATTTCTGATTGCCTCTTTTGGTAAATAAACTTTACTTTCATCTGCGTGCCACCAAGTATTATCACAATATAAACCCATCATTACTTTCATACCTAATTTTTCTGCTTGCCTGATAACTTTCTCTATATAGTTATTTCCTACCATTGGCAAATATTTTGATGGATAAAATGCTATATTATTCATTCCAGTAGCTTGTATTATTATTAAATTTATCCCAACATCTTTCATAATTTTTAATTCATTAGCCCATTCTTCCTCTGACCAATTACACACAGGTTCCCAAGCCTGTAAAAAACTACCTTCAATTATAGGTTTTTTCCCTTTATACTCGAAAGAAATCTCAGGAATCAGTAATTTATATTCATTTACCAATTTTTGCATTTTTTCAATAGGGCACCCTTTTATAATATTAATAGTATAAACATAAGATTTAAAATCCCCTTTTCCCCAATCATCCATAAAATGGAATTCATAAGAAATATATCCGTAATTGTTATCAATTCCTGTTGCTAATTTATTCACGTTTGAATTTTCACATTTAATTACAAAACTTCTATCATAATTAGGATTATAAAATATAAAATCATTTGAAATTAAATCTTTTGACTTAAACTTATGATATGCATTAATTTCACTTAAAAAAGGAATTTCAATTTTTTCATCACTATTCTTACCACCCATAGGTATCACATCTTTTTTAAATGGCACATAGACTACCCAAGGGGAAGAATCTTCTTCAATTAAAAAGAAACCTGCTACTGCAGATTCAATATTCTTTTTACTTTCTCCTTTCCGTAGAAACTTGTGGAGAATCGTCAAAGTAGAATCATCTTTTTTTATCTTTATTATTTTCTTTACCTTAAAAGGAAGCGAATCATCTTTAAGAGTAAGTTTAATCAAAACATCGCCTAAATCATTTTTTTCAATCTGATAACTATATTCTTTTTCTCTATATATTCCCCAATCGTTTACATCGGGATGGTCTGAAGCTACTCCCCAAAATTTATGTATCAAATCAAAGTTTTTATCACTTATAAAACCATATCCAAAAATTCTTCCTCCTCTATTTGGGGAAACAATAACTTTTATAAGTTTGTTTTGAGCAATAATTTCATTTGCACCATCGCCATCAATATCTTGTTCATTAATGCTTATATCTTGGGCGTAAACTGATAAATTAAATAACAATAATAATAAAAGCCATTTCATTTTATTTGAACCTCTTAAAAATAAAATTTTATACCTGTTCTTATACATATACCTGAAAAATCTGCTATAAATTCTCTTAATTCGGAAATATATGGACTTGTTTTTAAACTTTTATATTCCGATCCTGATAAAAACCATATTCTTTTATTTTTATAAATATCTTTTAAATAATACAACTTATGATCCACACCATCTATATTGCCTTTAAAATTGGACAATTTTATAGATTGAAATATTATTCCTAATAAAAAAGAAGTTTTTTTATCTATTTTCCATTCAAAAAATATTTTGCTATTTATTCCTGTGCCTGTAGTAGAAAAATTATAAATTGCATCATTTAAAGGCTGTTGTAAATATTTATAAGATACTTTAAATTTACCAATAGAAAAAAGAGGACCACCTGAGATTTGTAAAATTATAGATTCTCTTTTTATATAAATAGGATAAAATAATTCAATGCTTATAGGCATCATAAATATTTTAACATTTTCTTTGAATATTTCATCAGCTTTAAAAACTTCTTTTTTGCCTGCTATAAAATATTCACTCGATTTATAAAAATATAGAGTATGATTTATTTCAGGTATAGATTCATATCCTAATTCTATTAATATTCCAAGTGGAAACTTTATATCTTTCAAAGAAATAGTAGCAAAAAAATTTTCAAAACTGGTTGTAGTATTTTTATCAACTCTCTGAATTGCATTTGTGGGAATATTTACTTCAGCAATTGAACGAAAAACATCATCTAGGTCACTTTTTTTATAATTACCATAGCCACTATTTATACTAAATGAAATTTCAGTATTAGCAATATTAATATGAATTAATAAAATAAATAGTATTATCATAAATTTATTCACCTTTACCAAAAGAATATCCTATTGAAATTATAACTCTTGTAAAATTGTTAACACTCTCATAACCTTTGGGCGAACTAATTAAATTGCTATCTTGATAGGTCATATTAATTGAAATTTTTTGAATTCTGGTGTTGATGCCAAATATTGAAACAAATTGAATACTATTTTTTTCTATTATATCTTCGTTATAAAAATTATTTATATTATATATCCCAAATTTCAATTTCAAATTTGACATAAAAGGCACAATTATTCCTAAATTTAATCTATTCTCACTCTTGCGAAGCACTAAATTTTTTGTTGATTCTCCATTATTTCTATGATGAAGATCGAAAATATGTATCCACCCTAAAATAAAATCAAATGAATATATTCTCACATAAGTATGAAATATAAAACTTGAATTAATTTCGTTATCTAAAATAGTGTTCACTTCCCAATTTACTTTACTTCCATTATGCCAGGAAAAACCTATACCAAATTTATTAAAATTTTTCAATATCCCCCAATCAATTGAAAGCCCATTACCTTTTATAATATTATTTTCTATTTTCCGGTTAATTTTATAATAGTTTATACTAATACCCGCGTTAAAATTTATCCCGGATATATTATCTGGTAAAGCTATTGTAAAATTTATTTTATTTACTTCGGTTGAAGAATCTTCAAAAGAATCATAGTAAATATACTGAATATTACCAACTCCAAAATAAAATTGGCTTTGGGTAATATTACCCCCTATTACAAAAGAATACGGTAAAAAGTGAAACTCTTTATTTTTAACAAATTGTTCTGTTATATTGACTGCCAAATATCTGTCTGAGAGATTATTTACAATAGATGCAGGGTTACAATTAAGTGAATTTAAATTATCACTACTTTTTTCAAAGATACCATAAATATTTATATCTCTTATCCCTGTATTTACACCATCCATTATTGCAAAAAGATTAAAATTAAACAATAAAATGAACAACAATATTACCATATATTTGTCCTAAAAATTTAAAAACAAGCCTATTTTTATAAAATTATCATAATAATCGCCATACCATTCCAATGTTTCATTTAAAAAATTAGGGCCTTCACGCCAACCTGTTGTACTAATATATTGTGGAAAAGTATTAGGTTGACTAACTGAACCCTCTAAACGAAATTCAATTTTTTGTGTAATATTATAAGTCAATGTAAAAAATTCTCTTATAAATATTTCTTTTTTTAGACCATTCCAATCACTTGACTGTGGATTAAAGTAACCTTCTTGTATTACACTGCCTAAATTTATTTTTACTTTTTTCCCAAAATTATGCACAAATCTAAAAGTATTATAAACTACTGTCTGATTTTCTTTAATATTCCATAGAGATTTATTTCTATAATATCCTTGCTGTTTATATTGATATATTATACTTGACTCCCAGAAATAATAAAATATTTCAAATATATACATATCAGTTCTTTTAATCCCACCTGTCCAAGTATATTCATATTTATAAGCGGGTTCCTTATAAAGGAATGATTGGTCTATTCTTAAATTAAAAGTAATATCAGAAACCTGTTTTTCAAAGAATAGATTAAACCCTCTTTCGTTTGGAACTAGCCCTCTATCTACTCTCGTCCTTATATAGTCTGCCGAATAAAAAGGAGGAGATTTAACCCATCTCATTGTATCATAAGGAACAAAATCTTTCCCAATCTGATGTAAAATAATTGTAAACTTATTAAAAAATAAAAATTTATTGACAACAAGCTCGCCTTCTGTAACATAATCTTTATAATCTTTCTTTGATAAATTTCCGAACCCATCATTTTCAAAATATTCTATATGTTTTCTTCTTATATATTTTGCATTTATTTTAATATTCCATAATTTATAAATAAAATCTAATTCTGTTGTGTCTTCTGTTCTATATTTACCCAATCCATCCATAACTTCATTATAGCCAACATAAATAAAAACAAATTTTGCTCCTCTTAAAAAATTAAGTTCTTTCCATAAAAAATCTATCTTCCCACCGTAAGTTGTCCCTTTATCCCTATAATCACTGTAATCTACTTTAAAAGTATTAAATGTTCTGGGTGTATAATAATTAGAATATTTGTGTAAAGTATAAAAGATATTATATGACAATATAGAAAGTGGTTTGCCAGTAACCATTATTCCAGTCAATCCCCATACTCTATCCATTGTATAATAAGAATAGTTTAACCATTGTTTCCCGAGTCTTATTAACTTTATATATGGTGCTAGGATAGGGAAATGTATGTCCATATTATTTAAGTTTATATTTAATTTCCTATCATAATTAAGATATTTAATACTTTGGTCAAGGGATTTTGAAATAGTCCCTTCCCAATATTCAATAGATAAATCAAATCCGACTACTACCTTTTCCGGAATTCCAAAATACCAATCTAAAAATAGATTGTTTCCTGTAAATTTTTGAGTTAATCTTTCATTGTCTTCAGGCATATATGTAAAAACATTTACCATTTTTGCTTCAAATCCAACCCCACCATATTTTAAAATATTATAGTTTCTTTCTAATATACCTGTAAAATCTTCCCTATAAGTGGATATCATTTGAGACTGTAAATCTCCTAAAATAATAAAAATAAAAATAATGGACTTTTTCATAATTTTTAAAAATTTATTTGTAATGATAATGAATGATTAGATCCTAATAGTTGCGAATTACTATACTGAAAAGAAAGCAATTTAGCAAAAAACATATCTGGAAATTTGATTTCACAACCCCAGCTCGGATTCATTCTGTTTAAACCTGCTCGTAAAATAATATTTTTTGTAATATCCTTCTGAATTCCAAATGAAATATTAAAATTATTTTCTGTCCAATACAAATCAGTATTAAAAGAAATTATGTTAAAGCTTCCATAAATTCCTACAACATATTTTGTATTTATTTTGTTCAAATCATAATTTCTTATTAAATCACGCATCAAAAAACCGAAATTTATATTTGAGAAGATCTTAAATAAAATTCCTAAATCATACTGAAATTTAATTATACTTTTTAAAGAGGAATCAGATGGATTTTCTTGATAACCTGCCGGAATTAAATGCAATATCTTTATATTTATACCTAATGCAAATTTGGATAAAATATTTTTTCCTATTGTTAATATATATCTATTTTGACTTATAACTTCATTTACAGATTCATTTACAACTAATAGACCCCAATTTATGGGTTTGTTCATCTTTATTGCAAAAGAACTTAATAAATAATCTGGAATAGTTTCATTAAAATTTAAAAACGCCCCTACAGATATTTTATCATTTAAACCAATTGACGATGGATTCCACCAAGCAGAAAACAAATCCTCTATATCTGCCACGCCAGAAATCCCCATACTTTGCTGTTTAGCCCCAACATTCACATCATTTAAAAATCCAAACAAACAATCTTTAAATATTATTAAAATTAAAATAATCTTCATATTAATTCCTTATTAAGGAAATAGCACCTCTTTGAATTACCACATTGTTTATATCATCAGGATCTGATATCTTTAATTCATATATATATATACCTGTTGGTAAAAATTGAAAAGCATCATCACGCCCATCCCATTCCTCTATATTTCCTCCAGCCCTAACCTTTTTATCTTTAGCAATTTCTTTTACTTTATAACCTAAAGTATTATAAATAATAAGTGTTACACTACTATTATCCTTATAAACTGTAAATTTAAATTTTACTACATCATTAATTCCATCACCGTTTGGAGTAAATGGATTAGAAGACGGCTTTTGAATTTCACCCAATTTTACATAAGTATAAGAATCTTCCATTACTGTAAAAATTCCAAGTTGATTTACATTTACACTAATGTAATTTCCTTCAGGATTCACCTCCCCGCCAATAAGTTCCCACCCATTCTCACCAAGACGATAAATCTTTAATTTATCTTCAGATAATGTTAGGGTTTCATCATAGAAAATAGTTATCTTACATGGTTTTTTAAAATTTATATTCTCTGGATTAAATTTGTAATATAATCCCGAACTTTTCAGAAATTTATTGTAAGTCTTTCTATCTATATTTTCTAATTTTTGAATAGAAAAAACAATATCTTCACTAACTGCTCCAGGAGAAATAGTTAGTGAAGTCCCATCTAATAATTGAACTGTTCTATATATTGAATTTTTTCCTATCCTCCCAGAATCACCTGTTAAAAAATTCCATTGATAATTATCTAAAGTCATAGGGAAACTTGAATTTATTTTAATTGAAGAGACTGAAACAGTGTAAACCATATTATCAGATAAACTGAACGGTAACTGACAAATTGCAGTATTTATATTTGAATCATAACTTATACTTGTAACAGGAACATCATTTATTTTTATATTAGCCGGAATAAGAGAACTTTTATCAATTCGTGGACCAAAAATTATTTTTAATTCTGTTAAATTCCTATTTATAATGCTATCTTTTTCTGGTATCGTATATTCGTATCCCTGAACTAATTTAAAATTATCTATATAGATATCTCCTTTAATCTCATTTGGACCAGTAAATATAAAAACAAATCCAAAAATTGTATTCATATCTAATATGCCATTACCATGATATCCGGGAGAATTCTTAAACCATAAAGGAACATAAAAACCATCTGTATTTAGTTGATAATCAGGATTAGCACCCGTTGCTTGTTTTACTCTCATAACATATTGCTGCCAACCAGGTTTTATTATAGATCTTTGACACTGCCATTCTTCATCATTATCATTTAGCTTAAGAATTATCCTACTATCTACATTATTTGAAACATCTTTCATCCAAAAAACAAAATATTCTTTATCTGACCAATCCTGAAGTAAGTCTTTACCGAAGTGATGATAAAAAGCATTATATGCAGCCCAATTACCGTCTAAAGGAATATTTCTGGTAATCTTCATACTTCCCTTACCTTCAAATCTTTCATCCGTACTAAAAAATAACTCTAATTTTGATTTTTGACCTTCAATTAAATAATAATCAGATGGGGAAATTCTATCAAAATCATCAATAACTATTGATTGTAATAATTGAGGTATAAGTATAATTATAAATAAAAAAGGTAGATAAATTTTCTTAAAATTCATCAAACTCTTTTTCAAACTCATCTTTTTTCTTTTCCTCTTTTTGTTTTTCTAATTTTTCTTCTTTTTTAAATTCTTCTATTTCCTTTTTCTCTTCTTTTGCTTCTACTTTTTTTTCTTTAACTCCTTCAAATTTATAACTGATTGTTATTCTATTTACATATTCTGAAATTCCAGTATAAGGACTTAAACAATAATCTAAAATTAAATTTTTCCAATTCAAACCTGCACCAAATGATAACCAAGAAACACCACCTGTATCAAATGGTAATTTTATACCAAATCTAAATGCAGGTTTTATTTCGTTTATATTTAAAAAGTTGAATTCAGAGCCCAAAGCATAATTAATTTTGGCGCCAGCTGGTAAATTAAAATCAAATCCCAAAATGATATTTTCAATACCAATTGTAATCTTTTTAAATTTTATCAAATATGAAGCAGATAATTTGTAGTTAACCGGCATTATATCTCCATTTACTTTATTACCAAGATTTTGAATTGTGGAACCTAAATTTAACCCCATCGGCTCAAAAAATATATAATTCAAACCTATATCCAAAGCAAAATTATTATATTTTCTATCTACGAGATTCTCATTAATATATTTCAAATTGCATCCAACTTTTAATTTCTCTGATAGATTCCGTCCATAAGATAAAATAATAAATAGATTATTTACATCAATATCTTTATCTAATTTCAAACCACTTTCATCATATGCTATAATTTTATCAGACATACCCCAGAATGAAATTATAAAAGAGAAATTTCCAATAAATTTCATCGGATATAAACCACCCATCTGGGTATTATTCATATTGCCAATCCAGTTTTGCATTGAAAATGAAAGCAAAATATTCTTTACTCCAGAAATTCCAGCTGGATTGTAAAGAGCCGAATCAATACCACCCTCTATAGCACCAAATGCCCCACCCATTCCTTCCGCTCTTGCAAATGAGGAGACAGAAAGTAAAGGCAATGCTGCTTTGCCAATACCAGAAGAATAAATAATATTTACCTCTGTTAATAAAACTAAAAATATTAAAAACTTTTTCATTTTATGACCTCCTCTTTTTATTTTGTATAAACAAATTTTAAAGTTTTTTTGTTCCCTTGCTCATCTTTTATATATACAATATACACTCCATGAGCAAGAGAATATCTACTAAAATCCCACTCAATTTTTCCATCAGAAGATATTTTTTCTTTTCCTATTTTTTCTATTAATTCTCCGCGAAGTGTAAAAATTTTAATTTCGGATGTTTTTGTAAGATTGGCTATAGTTATTTTCTTCATTTCTTTTACTGGATTAGGGTATATATATACTTCTGAAAAATTTTCTATAGTCGAAGGAGTAAATATAACTGACTGAACCCCTGAATTTGTTAACGCTGAATTAGGTGATATATGACCACCATCACATTTAACACCATTTATAGGTATAAATGCTTTAAATGTTGAATTAAAAGCCGCAGTAGTTGCAACATCTATTGTAATTATAAAATCAACCCCATCCCCATTATTATGAATTTCAGGCGAAGTTAAAGTTCCGTTTGTCCAAAATACCCCATTATAATATAAATCTGCTATTTTTATATCTCCTATATCATATCGCCTATTTTTATTATTATCTTTCCACAATTCAATTTTAGAAACATCAGTAGTATTTTTCATATTACCAGCATTTCCTATTTTTATTCCTTTTAAATTATGTCCTGGGGTGGAATCAAGTATATTAAAAGCTATAACCGGCTTCTTTGTCTCACCTGGAACAAAATTGTATGAAGATATATCGTATTTTGTTACTCCTATGCCAAATGTTATCTGGGGATACTTATTAGTTATTGCACTATAAGCAGGGGAAGAATCAGAATTAGCATCAATAAACCCATTAACAGGAATTACAGCCTTAAATGTATTTCCGGGAGTAATTTCAGATTTTGTATAAACAACTATGAAATATCTATAATTATTCAAAACAAAATGAAATGCACTTGTTGTCCAACATGAATTATTACTATCCCATCCTAATTGAGTTGGCCAAGTATGTTTTATATCTGAAAGGTCGAAAACATTATTAGTATTTACATCACGAAATAAACAAACATTTGAAATCCCATTTGATGGTGATAATGTTCCTATATTTTTAACTGTAAGTTTACACCAGGGGGATGACCCTCCAAGAATTCTAAATAAAAATACCGCATTTGAAGTTGATGCTTGCATTTCTACAGAAGGCATATCAGCAATTTTAACAATTGCTGTTTTACAATATTGATAATATTCATTTGTTACTGCAGTAAAAGGGCCACTTGCCCCTTCATTACACGCAACCCCATTAGATGGAATTCTAGCTTTAAATAATGTGCCAGGTTTCAAATTAGGAGTTGTATCCACTGTAATTATGAAATTTGTTCCAGATGGAGGAAGAAAAATTCCATTTAAATTATTATTGGTCCATCTTGAACTTCCATCCCAGTAAAGATTACCACCAAAAGTATCACCTGCATCGTATGTATTATCGCCATTATTATCAACATACAGTTTAACAGCAGAGATATCAGATATTGCTTTCATATCACCTAAATTTTCAATAGCAAATTTTTTTAATTGGTGCCCCATATCATCAGAAATTTTAACTGAAATCACTACATTATTTGTAGTAGAAGGGTCTATATTTTTTTCAGGAATATTTGTCCTTTTTAATACTGATATAGAATGCGGAGGAGATGTAATAGATACGGTAGTTTTTACATATTTTGCAGGTTTAAAATATAAAGGAGGCCTTTCAGATGGAGTAGCACTATCATACATTAAATCTGCATTAAAGTTCCCGTAACCTGGTGCGGTATTCACTACTCTAAAAGTTGCCCCACAAATATTGGTTGGATTGCCAATGTTTGAATATGCAACAGCTATTTCTGCGTAAACATTATCATTTTCAGCAGGAATAGAAAGGTGTCCAGTATCGGCCCATGTAGTACCGTTCCACTCATAAATTAAAGAACCCGTTCCAAAATATCCAGGAGAAGCACCTTGGGTATCATAAAAAGCTCTGGCACAATAATCACCATACATATAATTTAATGGATATCCCGGAGGTGGAGAGGTTGTAAAATATATCCACCATGGGGCATAATCTCCCTGATTTGCCGTGCCGCCCGATTTAACATCAAAAACAGTATCAAAACTTATATAACAACTCTCTGTAGTACTATCAATTATACCTGCCATTTTATAAACCAAATAAACATAGTTATCATCACTTGTGAGCCAAACTTCATTCAGTTGTCCAAATGAATATCCTCCTCCATTATAATTTACATCAGAAGTATCGACCTGCTTATAAAATACACTGTTACTCCAATCTGATATATCACCATCAACTGTAATATTGGCTCCTTTTAATCTAATTAATAAAATATCGCCGGGAACAGCACCAATTCTATCATGGGTATCATCAGTATTATTTGAAATAACAGCGATCCCTCTAAAAACATTTGAATTTGTAGTTTCATTCAAGGTAACATTTATTTTACCAAATCCTGCTGTTACAATATTTGTTACAATTACCTCTGCGAAATCATTTCCTCCGCCACTTCTCATTCCCTGAATACCAGTGAGTTCAATGTAAAGTGTTTGACCCGGATATAAAGGGGAGCTTAAATTACTTGTGTAAGTAGCATCTTTTTTAAGTGTGATTTCTGCCCCGTATTGACCCAAAGCAAAATGATTTAATCCATTTAAAATAATAATGATTAAAAAAAATTTTTTTAACATAGGCAACTCACCTCCTACGTTTAAATTTTATATATTATTAAAAAAAAGGACATTAAAAATGAAAATATTAAATTTAAATATAATGATAAAGGAACAGAAGAACAGAGTTTTACCTGGGCTTTT
>Ga0272449_1002860_pt1 | contig 15515 bp, 9 predicted proteins | sample YNPCB0241_FD_198679 | JGI IMG/M metagenome (GOLD analysis project Ga0272449, IMG submission 198679) | Hot spring sediment microbial communities from Yellowstone National Park, WY, United States - YNP-CB-024-1 | ecosystem: Environmental > Aquatic > Thermal springs > Hot (42-90C) > Sediment...
AAACCGACCGTCCGGCTTTTGGCGGATCGGTGTAGATACGGCCACATTCCATCGTCCGGTGGCTTCGCTTTGGTAGGCCGCGGACATTTGGGTTTTTTGGACATGTTGGCCTGGTGGGGCTCGCCACCGCCGATCCGGCATATCCATTGGCCCGCCGTGAAAGTAGCTCCGCCAGGCGTAGTTTCGGCCGATGGTAACGACATCGGCTTCTTCCGGCACACGGGCGATCTGGGTGCCCAGGGGATCGTTCAGAAACCAACTGTTCACCTGCTTGCCCACCTGCATTTCCGGCGGGATGGCCTGTTGGAAGGCCTCCTGGAGTTTGCGCCGCTGGGGATGCTGGCGGAGTTGGAGGGCCAGACGCTCCAGTTCCGCTTCGGGCAGGTCCGGGTCGGCCAGGCGTCGGAGGATCGGCTCCAGTTCCGGATGCCGGAGGGTTTCTTGAAAGACCGTCAAAAACTCTTCGGATTGGAGGATGCGTTCGACGGCTCGGTAGCGGCGGGCCACCTCGGCCGCCGTCGTCCGCGCCGCATATTGGGCCGCAAACTTATTGCTCTCCAAGGCCCGCCGGATCAGGGCCTCTTCGGATTGTTCCAGGGCGGCCCTTGCCCCCTGCCAGGCAAAAAAACCCACCACCAACAAGAGCAGCACCGGACCGACCGCACCCACCAAAAGCATCGGACGTCGCTGCCGCCGCAATTGCCGAGCCTGCAACGCATCCAGCACCGCCTGCACATTGGGAAACCGTTTGGCCGGATCGACAGCCAGACAGCGGTCGATGATCTCGGCCAAATCCCGATCTACCCCCGGCGCCTGCCGATGGGCTGTGGGCCTGGGCGAATGCCGAATCCACCGCCGATACAGCGCCAACCGTTCCGTCAAGTTGGACGCCTGTTCCAATTGGCGCAAAATCTCCGGCGACCGATAGGGCGGGCTGCCCGTCAACATGCAATAGAGCAAGGCCCCCAGGGCATACACGTCCCATCGGGCATCCGGGGTGGCCTGCAAGTCGGCCTGCTCCGGCGCCATGTAGAACAGCGTTCCCAAAGCCGGCGTCTGTTCGTGCGAAAGCCGCGACTGCCCAAAATCCGCCAGCCGAGGCCGGCCATCCTGGTCCAGTAGGATGTTGGCCGGTTTCAGGTCGCAGTGGAGCACCCCTTTGCCGTGCGCATGAAGCAGGCCCACCGCGACATCGTGGAAGAGGGCCACCGCTTCTTCGACCGGCAGCGGCCCCTTTTCGAGCCGATCCGCCAAAGAGCCTTGCTCCAAGTACTCCATGATGTAATAGGGCGGCGAGGCCTCCCAGCCAACGCCGATCAGTTGCACCACATACCGATCGGCAAACAGAAAGGCCAACTTTTCCACTTCCCGGGCCAAAAAGGCCCAGTCCAGGCCGCCCCGATGGGCGTAGAATTTAATGGCCACCCGTCGGCCGGTGTTCTTTTGAACAGCTACCCAAACTTCGCCATAGGCACCCACGCCCAAGAGGCGTTCTGGCTCATAGCCAGGCACCTCCACCGGCGGCCGCGCTCGACGCAGACTCATCTGCTGCGCCTGCCGTTGTTCGGTTCGACTTTGCGGGATGGTTACATCGTCGGCCATACTTCCAGCATACCAAATCCGGCCAAAAATAGGACCCCGGCAGAACCCAGAAAAAGATGGGAGGCAAAGACATGCCCTTATGGCGAGCCAATCCAGCCGGCGGGTCCCTGACAAGTGGCATCGGCTAAAACGAGGGCCTCTACCCACGGGCGGAGATAAGCCCCGAAGCCCCAAATCACGGGCCTCCGGTGGCTTGGGTCCAGCTATTTCCCGTTGGAGGGCGACACTCGGGACTGGGCGGATGGCCGAAGACGCTCCAGCCGACGTTCGATCTCCGCTTTGAGCGGGCCGCTGGCTCGGCCCAGGGCCATCTGATAATAAATCCGGGCCAGGCCGAGTTTTGCTTCTTGCTGGGCGTTTTCGGCCCGCTGGACCCACTCGGAGGCCTCCTGGTTTTGGGCTTCCCTTTCGGCCTCTCGCAACCGGCGAAGCTCGGCCACACTTAAAACAGGTTGTGCGGCGGTGGAACCATCCTGAAGGGACATCGGTGATCCACCAGGAGAGAGCGGTAAATCACTGCCGGACGGCCTTGGGGTGAGAACCGGTTGCTGCTGGCCCGGTTGAGAGTTTTCGGTTGCAAGGCCAGGCAGCGCCGACAAAACGGTCCCCACAGCCGGTTGCCGTTGCCCGAGCAGTTGGGCTTCCATCGCCTCGAAATCGTGAATCCAGACGGACACACCTGCGATCTGGGCGGAACTGGTGGTTCCGGAACTCCGCTGCCCCCACCCTGCGTGGGGCCAACCTCCCGGCCCCGGCGAAGCGATTCCCAAAGCCCCTCCCATGGGACCGGGCACGCGGAACTGGCGGATTTGACTTGCCGATCGGCTTACCCCGCCCAAAACCGCCCCCCCTCGATCCGGTACCAACACGCTGGTGCCTACCCCGAAATAAGAGAACGTAGGAAGCTGCACCGAGCTGGCCGGCTGGGCAAAAGCCCCCTGGCCGACTCCCGCAAGCTCCACGACCCATCCTACGGCCACCAGAAACAGGGGGCAAATCCGCCGCCGGTCGATCCCTTCTATCATCTTGACGGCCTCCCTGTAGGCCTGTGTTGAAAAAACCTCTTGGATAACATTTTAGCCGAAGGAAGGGGGCCGATATATCCCTCCTGCGGAAGCAACAGGCCAGGCTGCTGTGTCTCATTCCCACGAAAGTGGTCGTCCAGTTGTTTTTCCGTGGATTGCTGCTTGTGCGGGAATGACACAGGGGCGGGAGCAAAGAAGCCTGGGGTCCTGCTTACGCGGGAATGACACCTGGTGGATTCCTGCTTGTGCGGGAATGACACGGCGGCCCCCTTGTATGTCATTCCCGCGAAAGCGGGAATCCAGTTGTTTTTTTTCTGGGTTCCTGCTTGCGCAGGAACGACACAGGTGCCCCCATGTCATTCCCACGAAAGTGGGAATCCAGGGCCCCCTCACCCGGTTTGGCTGACGCCAAACCGGCCTCTCCCGCAAGAAGAGAGGCGGGGGGCTTCCTTCGGCTAAGTTGGCTGTATTCACCCGGCCAGGCCCCTCCAACTTATAGGGGGTCAAAATCGGCACAAACCCCACCGATTATGGTAATTACTTCCGGTGGATACAGTCAACCTAAAGTGTTACGAATTAGAAAACCTCATGAACAAATGCAGTATGGTTTGTAACTTTCGATAACACAAACGGTTACGGAAAATGGGAAAAGTCGAGCTTCGCGGGCCAGTCCCTACCGAAAAAAACCGCGGAGTGAACCCGGCAGGCAAATACCGGCCGGTTACCCTCGAGGCAAGATCGCTTTGCGGACCTGTTCTGCCAACTGCCAAAACGCTACCGAAGCCATCAGTAGAATATACGGCTGCACCGGATGAGAATATCGGAACTCCGAAACAAGCAGGCTGTGGATTAACGCCAAGACCACCACCATTGCCAAGGCCCGCCGCAAGAGGATTTTCAACGATTCCGGGGACCACCGATAGCCCAGGATGGCCAAAAGATATAATGGCACGCCCAGGAGCAGTCCCTTGGGCGTAGGAATCCAGCCCCGCGGCGGATACTGAAAAAAGAACATCAGAAACCGTTTCGGGATGCACAAAAGCACCTGGCCGGGCGATTGCCGGATGTTCTGCCAGGCCATCTCACGGAAGATACGGTTCCGCTCTTCCACGGGCAATTGCCAAAAGCCCTGCCCAGCGGGCGGAAACCGCTCCGGTTCATGCAGAGGGTTGCCGTGCCAATTGGCCTCCTGGTACCAAGTGGCCAGGAAGAAATTTTCCGTACCGGTCTGGGCCGTAAGGATCGGTCGGCCCAGGGACAACCAATTCCGCACCACCCAGGGCACTTCCAGCAGGGCAAAACCCAGCAGTATCCATCCTACCCCGGCCCAGCCCCATATATTCTTCCATCCCTGCCGACGGAGCACATCCACCACGGGAAGAACTGCCACCAGATATCCTTCTGGCCGACAAAGTGCCCCGGCCGCCAGGACCAGACCGGTCAAAAAATATTTCCATGCCGACGGCGTCCGGACTGCTTCCGTCCATGCCCACAAAATCAGAGCTAGGAGCAGGGTAAAAAGCGGTTCGGTGAAGATATGGCAAAACCAGGGCCACGCGGGCCAAAAGAACATCACCCCCACCATCGCCAGCACCACCACCCCCAGTCGCGCTCCGTACCGATAGGCCAGCAGTCCAATCAGCCCATTGGCCAGGGCGTAAAACACACACTGGGCCGTTTGGATGACCTCGAGGCTCGGGCCAAAGACCAGGGCCAGCCCAGCACAAACCAACGGATACGTCGGCCCGCGGAAGGCGGTCGGTCGGCCCTGCGGATCGACCAATCCCTGTCCTTCGGCAATCCGGAACCCATACCCGGCGTAGCCGTCCGCATCGATGATGCCCGTTTTTTGCCGCTCTCGCCAAGCAGCCGCCAGCGCCACGGCCAACGTGGCCGCCGTCAACAGCCCTATGGCCAGCGCAGCACGGAGCCGGATCGGCTGAATGGCCAAGGAAGAAGAAATCGTTTCCTTTCGGTCGGACTGCTGGTTCATCGCTTTGTGATCTTCAGTTCAAAACACGCAGAACAGGGCACCCCCGGCAAGTATAGCACGTTCCCAACCGAGAAAATCAGCCGGCAACAACTCACCCGGCAGGCTGGGCTTGCCGCATCAGCGCTAGCAGCGTTTCGGCGCAACGGCGGGCAAACTCCGGGTCGTTGATGTTGGCGTCCAGTTCTTCCAAAGGGATGTCGGGCCGTAAGTTTTGGCGCAGAGCGTCGGTGAATGCCTGATCGGCTTCGGGCCACCAAAACGGGCCGCCCGGAGCGTCGATCATGCTGAACCCTTGCCGGGGCACAAGCACGGCCACCAGCCCCCGGCTTTGGTTGAGCTTCTGGGCAAAAATCTGGCCCAACTGGCGATTTTCTTCCGGTGTGGTTCGCATGAGGGTAATGTTCGGGTTATGGCGGTAAAACTGTCGGCCCTGAAACTTTTCCGGGATGGTTTCCGGCGCCCAGAAATTGACCATATCCAGGCATCCAGGGGCAATCACCGCGGGGACGCCGGTTCGGGCTGCCGCTTCCAAACGCTCCGGGCCCGCTCGCAGCACGCCGCCGACCAACTCGTCGGCCCATTCCGTGGTGGTTATGTCCAGCACGCCGCGAATTCGGCCAGAGGAGATCAAATGTTCCATCGTCCGGCCGCCCGTGCCTGTGGCATGAAACACCAGCACCTCATAGCCGGCCTGTTCCAAAATGGCCTTGGCCGTCTCGATACACGGCGTCGTGTTGCCGAACATGGAGGCCACAACAAGCGGCCGATCCTCGCCCGGCGGGATCTGGGTTTCGACCATGCCGCAGACCGCACCGGCTGCCCGGCTGAACACCTCCCGACTGATCGAATTGATCCCGGCCACATCGACCACCGCCGGCATCATCACAATATCGGCGCCACCCACATAGCCGGAAACATCGGTGCCGGCCACCGTGGAGACCATAACTTTCGGCACGCCCAGAGGCAAAGCGCGCATTCCCGCACAGGCCACCGACGTACTGCCCCCGCCGCCCAGGGCCAAGACGGCCTGAAATCGGCCTTCCTGATAGAGCCGGGGAAGCAGCAGGGCTACCGCCCGGGCCATGGCGGCCATCGCTTCCCCTCGGTCCCGCCGGGCTACCAACTCCGCCAGAGGGATGCCGGCCGCCTCGGCCAATTGCTCTCGGGAAATATCCGGCTCAAGCCGGGGCGGCCCCAACACCCCAAAATCGATCACCAACGTCCTATGCCCCCGGGCCTCAATGCACTCTTTGACAAATCGGTATTCCACGCCCTTGGTGTCCAGAGCGCCGAGCAGAGCAATAGTGGCCATCAGTATATGCTCCTCCCTCTCCGTCTTTTCGGATGCCCGCTGTTCGGACCTGGTCTAGCCAGCCCGCCGGAGCGGCAGAAAAGCCGCCCCGCTGCTTCCTTTTTCCCGTCTGTTGGGGGAGCCGATCGAGGCCGGATTTTCGCCCCGGACACTCGGCTCGCCTGTCGGATGGAGAATCGGCCTGTTTTCCCCTCCTTGGCCGATTGTTACCTCAGGCCCCGGTCTTGACAAGCCCCGGCTTAAGAGCCGCGGCCGTTTTCTGGCAGCACACCAGACCGAAAGTACCTTTACCCTAATTGACAACCCACCAGAACTGGCCCAGATTATCTTTTTATCAAGAGATCAGAGATGGAGAGGGTGCTTTTTTTTGGCTAGAAAGGGCTTCCGATGGATTACACTTATGAGCAGATTGCCAAGATGATTGACCATAGCCTGCTCCGGCCGACGTTGACCGTCCGGGAGCTGGAAGAGGGGATAGAGCTTGCCCGGCGGTACGAGGTGGCCAGTGTCTGCATTTTGCCTTATTATGTGCGGCGGGCCGCGGAGCGCCTGGCAGGCTCCGGCGTGCTGACGACCACGACGGTCGGCTTTCCCCATGGCGGCCACAGCACGGCGGTCAAACTGGCCGAGGCCCGGCAGGCCATCCAGGACGGCGCCGTCGAACTCGACATGGTCGTCAACCTCAGCAAAGTCCTGAGCGAAGACTGGACCTATGTGGCCGACGAAATCCGGGCCATCGTCGATCTGGCCCATAGCCAGGCCGTCCGGGTGAAGGTGATTTTTGAAAATTGCTATCTGCAGGAGGGGCACAAGATTCGGCTGTGCGAGATTTGCGGCCAGGCCGGGGCCGACTGGGTCAAAACATCCACCGGCTACGGGCCGGGGGGGGCGACGCTGGAGGACCTTCGGCTGATGCGAGAGCACTGCCCGCCCCATGTGCAGGTAAAAGCTGCCGGCGGCATCCGGGACCTGGATGCTCTGCTGGCCGTACGGGCCATCGGCGTAACCCGGGTCGGCGCAAGCCAAACGGCCGCCATCCTAGACGAGTGCCGCCGCCGGGTGGGGCTGCCTCCCATAACTCAGCAAGGCTCCCGGTAACTCAGCAAAGCTAAATCAGAGGGGCCACACCACCCGGGAAGCCTCCTGGGATGTCTCGTGTAACATTTAGCCGCATAGGAGGCATCTTCGGAAGGTGGACATCGGGAGCACCTTTTGATCTTGTTTATCCTGACTGTATCCACCGGGAAGAACGAGGACATCTGGGGAGTTCGTTCTGATTTTTAGCCCCTAGACCTGGGAGGTGGCCGGGCGGGTAGATACAGTCCAATTATGCGGGCTAAAGGCCCGCATTCCTCCCTGGTCCCCCTCATCCGGAGGAAATTTATCTCCTCCAGGCGGGGGGTACCACTCCAGCGAAACCGGCCGTCCCGACAGTCGCAGCTATCTATGGTGCTTGGTGCCCGGTGGGCCTTCGGGAACACCCCAGCCAGCACAAAGCAGCATAGCCTCCTGCTTACGTAGGAATGCCTTGTTGTCCTCCCCACGGCTCCCATGGTCCTGAAAAGGGATTTTCCAGTCGCCGCAAAATCGTAACTTCTTCAATCGGAACAGGTTAGAGAAATCACCCTCCGGTTTTGGAAAAGGGTAGCATATCAACCGCTTCAAGAAATGGGCCATCCGGTTTTGGGAAAACGGAAAAACCTTTCCGAGGGAAAAAAGCGCACTTTGAGAAATGGGGCCGAAGAAGTACACTTAGGTAAGGGTTTCGCTGGGTGCAAGCGAAGGGCCGGCCGGAGGGGACAAGAAGCATGGGGCATTGCTAACCAATTCGGTTATATACCTCCCCCCATATAGAGGATTTTTGACTCTCCGCTTGTTTCGTCAAGGAAGACTCCGATGATCGAACAGGCTTCTTGGGATGAGAAAGGGCAGGGGCAATCGGCCCTTGCGGGGCGGCTTACCGCGGTGATTTTGGCCCGCGATGAGGAGCAAATTTTAGCCCCCACGTTGGAATCGGCCCGGCAGGTGGCCGACCAACTCCTGCTCGTGGATACCGGGTCTCAGGATCGGACCCGGGTGATTGGTTATCGGTATGGAGCCAGGGTGGTGCAGGTGCCTTGGGAGGAGGATTTCGGAGCGGCCCGCAACCGAGCCATTGAAGAAGTCCGAACGCCCTGGATTTTATGGCTGGATGCCGGCGAACAGGTGGATTCGGAAAGTCGGGTTCCGCTGAAGGAGTTTGTTCACCATCAGGCGGATCCGGGCTATGTGTATGGGATGCGGGTGGTGTTGCCGCCTGCCGAGGGGGCCGGGTCGCCCATGGAGGTGTTGCAAGGCCGGTTGATGCCGAATCGGCCTGGGCTTCGGTTTCAGGGGCGGATTCGGGAAAGCCTTCAGCCGGCCATGCAGTCCCTCCAGATGCAATGGGCCGAGGCACCCGGGCAAATCCTTTGTCATCCCCGTCGGCATCATCCCGACTGGAAGGCGCAGCGGGCGTTACGGAACCTGCGGATTGCCCACCAGGAGAATGGGGACCGGAGGAGTCCGGAGGTTCGGCTGCTTTTGGCCATGGCCGACTCCTTGGTCGATCTAGGGGATTTGCCCCATGCCCATGCGCTGTATCTTCAGGCGGTGCAGGAAGCCGAGCCGACCTCCGCCACACAACTGGAAGCCTATTACGGACTGCTTACCACCGGCGAGACCCGTGGCCAATCCGGCCAGCAACTGCTGGTCTATGCCCTCCAGGCGGTGGAGCGGTTTCCTTTGGATGCCCAGTTGCTGTGTCTTTTGGGGCAATTGTTGGGTGTGCAAGGGCAATGGAAATTGGCCGCCCGGGCCTTCGAACAGGCTTTCCGCCATGGGACCATTTGTAAACAGGTCTGGCATGTAGGCGATTGGCAGGCATTGGCAGGTTGGGGATGGACGCAGGCATTGGAGCACCAAAACGAGCCGGTGCTGGCCCTGGGGGCGTTGCAGGAAGTGGCCGAGCAAACGGGTGCGGTGTGGATTCGGCGTCGGTTGGTAGAAAAGTACGTCCAATTGGGCCGACTCGCCGATGCTGCCCAGGAGCTTTCTGGTCTTTGGGGGGTGGAAAAAGGCCAGGACACGGATGAGGAGATGGTGCAGAATGTGGTGCAAGGGGCCTATCTTGCTACCCAAAAGGACTACGAAGCGGCCCTGCCTTTGTTGGAACAGGCCTATCAGGCCGGGTGCCGGGAACCGGTCTGTTTGCACTGGTTGGTGGCCGGCAAGGTGGCCAGCGGCCAACCCCACACAGCCGAGCCGATCTTTCAAGAATGGCAACGAGTCGATCCCGCCCATCCGGAACTGCGCCGCTATGGGCAGTTGCTGAAGCAATCTGCCCGGTAAGCCCTGGAAGTGCACCCCCCTGAAGGAGTAGGTTCGGCCCCTGGAACAGATGGGAAAGCCGGCGTAATCCCTTCGGAGGCCATCACTTAAATGGAAATTTAAGCAGAAATTTAAGCCGAATGATCCAACCCGCCTCTCCCCACCGGGGGAGAGGCCGGCCAGAGCCGCAACCGCTAGGGAGCGGCACGCTGGCCGGCTGAGGGGGCCAATGTGTCATTCCCGCGAAAGCGGGAATGCAGCAGGTGTCATTCCTGCGTAAGGAGGAGTCCAGGCTTCTTTGCACCCACCCCCCGTGTCATTCCTGCGTAAGCAGGAATCCAGCAGTGTCATTCCCGCGCAAGCGGGAATCCAGAAAGAAACAACTGGATTCCCACTTTCGTGGGAATGACACACAAGGACGGCAAAGCCCGGCTGAGCCGCAACCACTAGGGAGCGGCACGCTGGCCGGCTGACGGGGTCCTGGATTCCCACTTTCGTGGGAATGACACCCACTGGGGGCCCCGTGTGATTCCTGCGAAAGCAGGAACCCAGTACGCTTCTCCCCTTTGCGGGAGAGGCCGGCGGGGCCAAAGGCGCCGCCGGGTGAGATACTGTGTTGGGGGTCAAAGGGGTTTTTTAGGGACAATGGAGTTTCGGGTTGTGCATGGGGAAGCTCCGAAGGAATGAGGGGAGGGGCTTGTCAGGGGGCTGTCCCAGTGGTAGATTTTCTGCCCACCCTATTTGTGCACCAATTCGTGGGATCCATAAAGGACCATCGAATGCCCGCTCTAGAAAAATTCCAAGAATGCACGGTGTTGAGGTGGAGCGAAAGAGGCATCTGGGAACATTTAGGTATTCTCCTGGCCCCAGCCGATCCTCCTTTTCCTTCCCCCTGTGGAGAACCCTCTTTTGCCCCCCTCTTCTGCCAACAGGAAGAGGAAGACCAGGAACAAGACCAAGACGAGGGCTTCGACGACTTCGACGAAGATGATTTCGACGATGATTTCGACGACGATTTTGAAGACGAGTTCGACGAGTTCGACGAAGAATTAGAGGAAAAATTCCGGGAGGAGTTCGAAGGCGAAGAGGAAGAAGTCCCCGAAGAGGAAGAAGCTCCGCCCGAAGAACTTCCGGAAGTCGAAGAGGAAGAATTCGAAGAGCCGGAAGAAGACGAGTTTGAAGATCTGGATGAAGATTTGGACGATCTGGAGGAAGATTTTTAGCCTTCTTTCCGCTCTCGCAAGAAGCGGATTTCGCACGGGCAGGGGGGAATCCGGGATGGACTGTTTGAGGGGATTAGGTTGGCCGTTCCGTGCCGACTTGGGCTAAAATTCCTCTGCAAACTGGACACATTCCTTCTTTCTTTTTCTTTTGAAAGGCTGGCTTATTTTGCGGCTCTGGTGGGAGACGTCGCGGCGATGGGAGACCTATTTTCATGCATCCAAGAGGCCCTTGGCCATATCCGTCGCCATTGGTCCGGCCAGGCGGAAGTAGGCATCATCCTGGGCACCGGTCTGGGCGCCACGGCCCAGGACATCCAGGAGGAAGCGGTGCTGCCGTATGAAAGCATTCCCCATTTTCCCCGTTCGACAGTCATCGGCCATTCGGGGCAGTTGGTCTGCGGCCGATTGCAGGAGGTGCCCGTGGTGGCCATGGAAGGCCGGTTTCACGCCTATGAGGGCTACTCCTTCCAGCAGATCACCTTTCCCGTGCGGGTGATGAAGGCCCTCGGGGCCAAGGTGCTGATCGTCTCCAATGCCGGCGGCGGGTTGAATCCCCAGTTCCGCCAGGGCGATATCATGGTCATCGAAGACCATATTAATTTATTGCCCGGCAATCCGCTGGTGGGAGTGCATGATGATCGGCTTGGCCCCCGGTTTCCGGACATGTCGGCTCCGTATGATCGGGAGTTGATCGAGGTGGCCTTACGGATTGCCCGACGGGAGGATTTTGTGGCCCATAAGGGGGTCTATGTGGCGGTGCTCGGGCCGAACCTGGAGACACGGGCGGAGTATCGGTTTTTGCGTCTGATCGGGGCCGATGTGGTCGGTATGTCCACGGTGCCGGAGGTGATCGTGGCGGTACAATCGGGCATGCGGGTGTTGGGCCTGTCGGTGGTGACCGACATGTGTTTACCGGATGCGTTGAAACCGGCCGTGATCGAAGACATCTTGGCCACCGCCCACCAGGCCGAGCCCAAACTGCGAAAAATCGTCTTGGGGGTGTTGGCCCATTTGGCCGGTGGAGAATAAAAACCGGTTCGATCCTCCGAACCCCCGGCAGGGTCCTCTGGGGAACGAATCTGGCCCGGCCTCACCCGGCGGAAGGGCTTTTCTTTTCTTTGCTTGTCTTGGGCCGAAAAATGGGATAAAACGGAAGGCACGGAATTTCTTTGCTCTCTGGGTGGTCTGAAAGGAGCATGCAGCATGCCGTTACCTAGTGGGAAGATGCGGATTGGGTTTATTCCGGCGCATCGAGGTTTTTTTAGTCCCCGGTTGGCCGCTTCCATGCGGGCGGAGACGATCCAGGCTTTGGAGCGGCTGGGGGTGGAAGTGGTGGTTCCTACGCCGGAGCAGACGCAGGTAGGGTGTGTGGAGAATCGGCGGGAGGCGGAACTGTGTGCCGAGCTATTCCGCCAGCAGCGGGTCCAGGGTATTGTGGTCGGGGCGGTCAATTTTGGGGATGAGCAGTCGGTGGCCTGGACGATTCGGCTGGCGCAATTGGATGTGCCGATTTTGATTTTCGGCTGTCAAGAGGAGGGGGTCCTTCGGCCGGGGATGGAGCGGCGGGATGCGTTTTGTGGACTTTTGTCCATAGGAGAAGCCCTCCGGCAGATCGGCGCCCGATATTCGGTAGGCCAACGTCCGATCTGTTATCCCCGGCAGGAGGCATTTGCCCAGGATTTGGATTGGTTTTTGCGGGTCTGCCGGGTGGTGCAGGGCATTCGGCATGCCCGCTATGGTCAGGTGGGGACCCGTCCGGATGCGTTTTGGACCTGCCGATTCGACGAGAAACGGCTTCAGCGCCTCGGGCCCACCACGGTGGTGTTGGATCTATCGGAGTTGATTGCCGGGGCCGAGAAGATTTCGGATACCGACCCGATGGTAGAGCGGATTGGGGAGGCGCTTCGGGAATATGCGGACCCGTCGGGCATAAGCGGTGCGGCCCTTTTGCGCAGTGCGAAATTGGAGGCCTTTTTGCGGCGGTGGGTGGAGGAGAACGGGCTAGACGGATTGGCCATCCAATGCTGGACATCTATTCAGCATAATTATGGGGTTTGCTCCTGTGCCACGATGAGCCGACTGGGCGACGAAGGCATCCCCTGTGCGTGCGAGGCGGATATATTGGGACTTCTTTCGATGCATGCCTGCTGGTTGGCCAGCGGCAGCCCGGCCGCCTTGGCCGATTGGAATAACCTCCACAACGAAGATGAGGAATTGGCCAATCTCTGGCACTGCGGCGTATTTCCCAGGACGTTTGCCAAGACTCCGCCCCGGTACGGACGGCACGAAATCATGGTCTCCAGCGGCGGCGCGCCCGCAGAACTGGCCCAGGGAACGGTAGAGTTTGTGGCCAAACCGGGCCCAGTTACCTTGTGCCGCGTGAATCTGGAGGCCGAAGGTCCCTTCAAAGCCGTCCTGGCCCAGGGACAGATCGAAGACAACCCCGCCCAGACGTTTGGGGCCTACGGCTGGTGCCGGATTCCGGGCTTGCTGCGGCTTTACCGGGATATCCTCTTGCGGCATTTCCCCCACCATGTGGCGATGACCCAGGGCCGGGTGGGCAACGTGCTCTGGGAAGCCCTGGGCAATTATCTCCAGATGCAGGTGTTTCATCCGGACCAGCTCACCCCCGGCCAATATACTCCTCGATGGCCTTTCGAAGGGTAAGGCGGTCCTCAGAACCGGCCGGTTGGGGAGGGATGAAGTTTGCCGTGTTCAGTGGACCGAATCGGCCATCGTCCCGGTCGGACCCTGCCAAAGGCCATCGGTTTTCTGCCTCGAAAATGGAGCTGGGGGTGGAGCAATCGCCCCTGTCGGCTGCCCAAAACCGGTCGGTTGGGCAGGGCTGAGGTTTGCCGGTTAGGGATATTTCGGTGGGGGGGAGTTGCACGACGGGCCGGATTTGGCACAATAGGCGGCATGGGAATCCCCGGCTGGCCACGGGCTGCCAAGGCGGCCCCGGAGGATCAGCGTTTCCCCGCGTACGAAATGCCACGAGGCGGGTTTTGGGGTACAACCGCCGTGTCAGTCCCGCTCGGACACGCACAGCGGCTCCTCCGAGGCCCTTTCAGCCGGTCTGGCCTCGGCGTTGCCTGCGGCCAGGCCGTCCTCTCCCGCCGGGGGAGAGGATGGTGGGGGAGGAACCTCCGTGTCAGGGCCGCACCGGCTTGGCAACAGAACAACCCCGTGCAGGGTTGGGGTGGGATACGTCTCCGGCTTGGTGATGTTTTAGGCACAAGAACGTCTATCCGTTGGTTTGGTGTTTGGTCAAGAAGGGAGGAAGCTATGCCGAGACCTGTTACTTTGTGCACTGGACAATGGGCGGATTTACCTCTGGCGGTGTTGGCGGAAAAGGCGGCGGCCATGGGGTTCGACGGCCTGGAATTGGCCTGCTGGGGCGATCATTTTGAAGTGGAGAAAGCCCTAGCCGATCCCAACTACTGCGCCAACAAACGGGCCCTGTTGGAAAAGCACGGCTTGCAGGTGTATGCCATCAGTGCCCATCTGGTGGGCCAGGCGGTGTTAGACCGGATCGACGAACGGCACAAGGCAATCTTACCGCCGTATGTCTGGGGCGACGGGGACCCAGCCGGGGTCAACCAGCGGGCAGCCGAAGAACTGAAAAACACCGCCCGGGCCGCCCAACGTCTGGGAGTCAAAATCGTCAATGGGTTTACCGGTTCCAGTATCTGGCACCTGATTTACAGTTTCCCGCCGGTGCCGCAGCAGATGATCGACGAAGGATTTCGGCTTTTTGCCGAGCGATTCAATCCCATCCTGGACGTGTTCGGCGAATGCGGCGTAAAGTTTGCCATGGAGGTGCATCCGACGGAAATCGCCTTCGACCTGTACACGGCCGAGCGGGCCCTGGAGGCCATCAATTGGCGGGAAGAGTTCGGTTTTAACTTCGATCCGAGCCATCTGCTTTGGCAGGGCGTGGACCCGGTGGAGTTCATCCGGCGGTTCCCGGATCGGATTTACCACGTGCACATGAAGGATGCGATCGTAACATTGGACGGCCGCAGCGGTATCCTAAGCAGCCATCTGAACTTCGGTGATCCCCGCCGGCTCCCTGGGGCATGGCGCCGTCAAGTTCGGCGAAATCATTCGGGAATTGAATCGGATCGGCTATCAAGGGCCGCTTTCCGTGGAATGGGAAGACAGCGGCATGGACCGGGAACACGGGGCCAAAGAAGCCCTGGAATATGTACGTCGGATCGACTTCCCGGCAAGCGCTCGGGCCTTCGACGCCTCGTTCGACAAGGCCGAACAGGCCCGATAAGCGAACACTTTCCCCCGGATTTCCGGTGATCCATTTCATGGACTTGGGCAGCCTGTTCCTGGGCGGATAATCGAGCTTCCCCCACCACCGGCTTTCCAGCATGGTTTTGGGTGCAGGATGGGTAGGATTCCTGGTGGGTTCCCCAGGAACGGGTTCTCTGGCTGGCCTTGGCCGGCCAGTCCTTTGCCCCCGGATGGCTTAGGGTGCATGAGGTGGTGCACCCCGCCGATGGGTTTGCGCTCAAAAAACATATCGGGATGAACGGCATCAGCGGGCACGAGCAGGCCTCTGGTCTGCCGATGTTTTTGCGCCAAAAAGGCAATCCACCGATGGACAGTCGCCAGGCGATCCTCCAGCGGCTGCGCGAGCGACTGGCGGGCGCAGAGCCTATGCCGCCGCCTCCGGTGCCGCAAATCTGGCCGATCGAAAATCCTCCCCCGGCCAAAAAGATCGAGCGTTTTTTGGCCGAACTAGCCGCTGTGGCAGGCCAAGGGCATCACGTCCGCTCTCTGGAAGAGGTTCGGCAGGGGATTACCCGTCTGGCCGAGGAGGAGGGCATCCGACGGTTCGGCTGTCAGGATCGTCCGTTGGTCCGCGCCATCTTTCAGCAAGCCGAGCCATCCGGCTCCGCAGCGATCGAACCGGCCCTGCCTTCCCAGGCCCAGGCCCTTGGCCGACCGGATTGGGAACTCCTATGGCACCGAGCCGACCCGGACCCAAAAGAATTGGA
>Ga0272449_1002861_pt1 | contig 15514 bp, 15 predicted proteins | sample YNPCB0241_FD_198679 | JGI IMG/M metagenome (GOLD analysis project Ga0272449, IMG submission 198679) | Hot spring sediment microbial communities from Yellowstone National Park, WY, United States - YNP-CB-024-1 | ecosystem: Environmental > Aquatic > Thermal springs > Hot (42-90C) > Sediment...
CTGGCGCCCCACTGGGTGAGGTACCACAGCAGTATCAGCGAGACGAAGAAGGCCTGCGCCGCCGCGTCATGTCTCAGCGGACGCAGATCCCACACAACGTGTTTCGCCTCTGCCAGCTTAGCCTCCTTCGGCTCCTCGACGCCAGCTGTCTCAGCCATGGCCTTCACCGCCGCCTCTACGTTCACGGCGCCGTCGGTGCCTGGCTGTACGAGACCGAACTCGGCCAACAACATGTAGAGGTAGCGGCTGTTCTCCAGCGGCTTAAGAGGCGGGATGTACTTCGGTACCTCGAAGACGTCGGCGCCGATGTGTTTTGCTAATGCCACATAATCGCCGTGGGGGTCAACGACGACGATTTTAAGATCCTCATGCGACTCGACAAGCCGCATCAACAGAGTAGCCACCGCCCACGACTTCCCCATCCCGCTCGGGCCTAGAATCACCGAATGCGACGTCGGCATGGAGTCGATGTCGATCTCCACAGGCCTCCCGAATCTGTCGTAGCCGACAAACAACTTCCGGCCGCTACTCATGAGCTTACCGCCGTAGAAGATAGGTGTCCTGCTGAGGTCGTGCGACAAAGCCTTAGTCATGTACGCGCCTTTGGGCACCCAGAAGAGAATGTTGGCCAGGGGGTCTCTCCTGATCTCCAGCTGGGTGGCGAGGTCCTGCGAGCCGAAGACCTGCATGTATATAGGCCTCTCGTCGTACTTCAGCATTCTTTCCAAAAGTTGCGAAGTCTTGTGCAGCCTGACCACTACTCCCCGCTTCTCTGAGATGCTTTCGTAGGCTTTCCCGAAGTCTTTCTCCACCGCGGCCTCAGGCCTCGGCGTGAAGACCACCGCCCATTTCTGCATCTTAGCAATGGCGCTTGCCTCCGCCGACGCGTAGAGCTCCAGCGTCTGCCGCGAGGTGCCTATGTCCCGCTTTGTGCCCACCGCCTCAAAAGCCAGCTCTATATCCGCCTGGCGGTACCACTTGCGCACGTTCCAGGCGTGATACAACAACAAGGCGCCCACCAGGAAGAAGGTCGGGTTGAAGAGAGCCAGCACCAGCGGCGCCGCGGCTACGTACATAATCCAGCGGTCAGGCACCACCTTCAGAGACACCCACGTCGTGGGGTGCAGTACGAAGTATGTGCGGAGCACAGACTCCACGTGGGCGATGCGAGATTCATCCGGCGCCTTAGTTGTAAATCTCACAAACCGCTCATTCCCCAGCTGGACGACGGAGACGTACTCCCCAGGCTGAAGCGCCAGCGAGGCGTACATCTCGTGTATTGTCTGAGCCGCCGCAATGCCGAACTCGCTTCTGGTGGGCTCAGCCTTCCAGAGGATGTGGTATATCTTGCGGCGTGGGTCGTAGGCGGCTAGGTATCCGCCTATCCGCACCTTTTCTCTATACGGCTCAATCACCCACCTGTGGCCGTATATCCAGAGCAGTAGCCACTCTCCCCACAGCGCCGTCGTCGCAACCGCCAAAGCCGCAGTCAGGGGATGCGGCGCGAGGAGGGCTGCGGCTAGCGAGAAGAGCGTGGCGTAGATGTAGATGTGCGGCCTCCTCATTGCCTCAGCAGTTTAGCCGCCTCCTCCCTCTTGCCGCTGTAGAGCAGTGTGATTACCAACTCCACGTCTGCGCCGAGCCGCTCCGCCTCTCTCACCAGCTCCAAATCGCCTTCCCTGCCCGCCAGTCTGAAGTGCACCAACATGCGGTAGCACCCCCGCTGGTCTGCGCAGGCCTTAGCCAACTCCCAGAGGTCTTTAAACAAAGGCTTCACCCCCTGCATCTTGAGGACGTCCCAAATAGACACCTCGTAGATCTCAGCCTCAAGATCTTTCTTATACCGCTTTTCAGCCGAAATAATGTCTTTGAACTTCTCCCGAGCCGCCTTCCACGCCCTCTTCTCCTCCTCCCTCCGCCTCTTCTCCAGCTCCTCTATCTCCCGCTTTTGTTTTTCGAGGATGTGGTAGTAGGGGTATTTCCTCACCCACTTCATCGCCTCACCTCCTTCTTCACAATCTTCTCAAGCTGACTCATGAGTTTGAAAAATTGCCTGCGCCACTCGCCGTGGCGGGGTGCCTTTGGGGAATGCGCCAGGATGGGCGGAATCTTCTTGGCGTATGCTCTAGCCACGACGGGGGAGTAGGGCAGGACAACTGCGGCGGCGGCGTCTTTATACTTGACGCCTGTCTTCTCCTCAGCCATGTTTAAGACTAGGATTGTGTATTTGGCGTCGGCTTTGAAGTCGCCGATGAACTCTAGGCCGGGTGGGTCGGCTACCACTACGGCGATGTCGAGACGCGGCGTCTTGGCCATGGGCGGGAGGTCGATGACGGCGGCGTCAAGCCGCATCTCTTCAAAGGCCTTCAGCCCCTCCTCAAGCCTGTCCGGACTGCGCACCACGGCCACCGGCACCTCCTCCCTCCCCGCGTGGATTCCCTCAGCGGCGTCCACCGCCATCAGCCTTGCCGCCATGGGCACCGGCGAGGCATCGACTAGTCCGGCGGCGGCTACAGCCGCCGCCATGTACAAAACTGAAGAAGAGGCAAGGACGGTCTTCCCAGTCCCGCCCTTGACAAAACAAAAACCTATCTTTATCATTTCTTCATCAGCAGTAGGAGTGCTACTTTGAGGTACGGATCTTCTCTATGTTGAAGCACCTTCAACAACACCTCCCGATCTATGCATGCAACCAGCTTCTGCGCCACGTCCTCAGGCGCGGAGGCAAGGAGCCTAATTAGCAACTCCCCCCAGTCCTCAGCCGCCGCGGCCTGCCGAGGCGTAGAGGCGGGAGGCTGTGCGGCTGGTGTTTGAACTTGTAGTTGCACGTGTTGCGGCGTCTGGGGCTGAGGCGGCTGAGGCGCCTCTTCGGGCTCGTTGTTGTTTTCAAGGATGTGTGTTAGGCTTCTTTTCTTGAGGACCATATGGCCCCCGGTGGGGGGCCGGAAAAACCCTACCTCCGCCTTTATGACGGTCTCCTGTGCGTATTTCAGCGTGCCGCCTACCTTATGTACAGTAGGCCGTCGGCTGTGGAGCCGACCCTCAGAAGCCCCTCCGTCTTTTCTATGCGGACGGAGGAGCGTGGGATCCTCAACCCGCATGAGAGGTAGACGTATTGTGAGTCGGCGCTGTATCTAAACCTGCCCCACACCACAAGCTCGCTCCCCGGAATCCGCAGTGCGACCTCAGCGGCTTTACACACCAACGGCGATGTGGCATACGACAGCCCGAAGATGGCCGCAAGCACGGCGATGGCCATTAACAACACAGCTGTGATGTCCAAGTACTCCTCTATCATGGCTTAAACCGGCAGTAGAGACTCAGCGCCTTGTAGGCCAGGCCCGGGTAGGCGTTTATCACGCCGGAGCTGGCGCATACGGCGAGCCCCGTTATGCGTTGTACGGCGGAGGGGTCTCCCGCCTCTGCGTATCTATACGCCTCCGGCCAGTAGAGAAACACCGCAGACAAGTCAGTCTTGCGTATGTCAACTGGCTTGACGAACACCATGGCCGCCACAGCTAGGGCGAACGTCACCGGTATAAACACGAGTTCAAGCCTCATGTCAGCCTGAGTAGAAGCCGGGGAAAAACCTTAGGGGTTTGGAAAAATCAGCAGTTTACAACCACCAGCCTCACCTTGACGCCGGACATCTCTACCTCAACCGCCTCAGGCCTGAAGTCTGTGCCGGAGCGGCAAGTGGCGGCGTAGTGGGTGATTACGTTGCCCTCCACCCACGGCATGACTAGCACGCAGTTGGTCAAGACGACTGTGGCGTTTCTCGCGGCGTAGGTCTTGCCGAGCAGGTCTTGAATTGTCTGGGGACACTGGCCTAGGCTCAGCACGTAGACTGGTACGGCTGTTGCCCCGGGGCTGGCTCTGTCGTTGAGTATCCACCTACCGCCTGTGTACGTGTAGTTGGCTGGGTACAGCCTCACGGCTACTGGAGTGTCTAGGTGGGCCGCCTTCTCCGCCGCTATAGACGCCGCGGCGGACACGAGGGGCGCTTGGCTTGAATGGAACATGCCCAGCACCGCCGCCGCCACCACAGCCGTGGCGGCGACAGCCGCGACGACGGTGAGGAGGTATCTAAAGGTCAGCATGTCCGTACGACGTCTAAAACGCTTCTGGCGCCTTTTGGGTACCCTACGACGTCGGCCCAGGTCTTAAACAGAAGTCTGGTCTCTGGGCGCCATATCGCAACCGTGCTCCCCGGCGCGGCGTCTAGCTCCTGCTCCACAAGCGGCAGGACGAGGATGGGGTCCCAGGGGAATATCCTGGAGGCGTTGACCAAGACGCAACTCCCCGAGGCCTCGCCGATCTTGACCCACGTCCCGCCGCGTTGGGCGTAGAAGGCGAAGCCGGCCACTGGGCCGTCTGCCCTAACTCTCACGAGGCCTCTCCACGGCTCTGCCAGCTCAAGCCGCGGCTTGGTGTAGACGTACTGTATGCTGACCGGCTTCAGCGGCATGTGGGCTAGGCCGAAGGAGCCCCAGAAGTCGCCGGAGAGGGCGAGCTGAGACGCTGGGTAGTTGCTGTACCACGTGGAGGCGCAGGACGGCGCCGCGAGTCTGCCGCCTTCGCCGTAGCCGTACAACGCGTGGAAGTAGGGGACGCCGCCCAGCGTGACGTAGGCTGTCATGTTGAAGGGCGTGCCCGTGAGGGATGCGGGGGCGGGGGTGCGCGTCGTGATGCGGTACTTCACGTCGTTGGTCACGTAGAAGACGTAGGTGGAGTTGGCACCGTTGTCCTCCACAGTTATTTTGAAGAAGCCCGTCCAGTCTGGCGTCGTGTATATCGACGAGGCGTTGACGGGCATGGTCTCGCATGGGCCGAGCCGCTGGTAGGGCACCCACCAGCCCGGGCCCACTACTACGGCCTCGAAGGGCCTCCACTCCTTGTCTATCTCAACCAGCTTGTAGTTTCTAGCTCTGGTGACGTTTATAGGTGGGCCGGAGGAGATGACGTACCCGTCCTCTATGTAGACCTTCACTCTGTGCCTGCCTGCCTCTCCGATGTACATCAGCATAAAGGAGTAGCCCATGTTCGGCAGGGCCCTGTCGCCGGAGGAGGGTGGCAGGGGCCCAATGAGCTCCGGGCTCAGCGACGTGCAGAACATTGTCCTGCAGGCTGTAGTGGGCACAAGCGAAACCAGCCAATGAGACGCCCTGTCTCCTCCTCCGCCGACGGTCTGGGACATGGACGGTATGAAGAGGGCCCCGGCGCTTGTCGGGTCGATTCCAGTTGTGTGGTACAGCTTGACTTGGCCGGCGGCGTCGGCTGTGGTGCCGGCGTAGTACCGCGCAGTGCGGACGGAGACCATTCCGTATTGGTCTCCGTTGCCCCAGTAGTACGTGGTGGGTTCGCCGTAGAGGAAGTGGAGCAGGTCAAGATAGCGGCCGCGGCTTATGTCGAGATGATTCTGCTTCAAACCATCAGTAATCCAGATGGGGGCGGTCAAGCCTATATATGTTGGCGTGGAGTTGCACAATTCCACCGCGACAGTCCAAGAAATTTCGGCGGAGGGGCGTAGAGGGGGGTAGAACGGCACCGGCCAGCTGTACCAGCCAAGCTCTATCGTCCGCGCATTCCCATCAACAGCGACGGCGATTTTAGACCTAGTCCATATCGAGGTGCTGGAGGGGCCGTTAATCTTCCCCTTCTCGGCAATACCCTCATAGTAGGTGGGGCTATGGATCACGCGGGGGTATGGCATGTCGGCTAAGCGGACTGAAACGCTACTAAGTCCCGACGACCACCAAACTTCCACCACAGGCTGAATGATGGAGCCAAACGGGAGGCGTAAGTCCGCCCCTAAGTAGCCCTCTTCTTCGCTTAGCTTAAAGGAGACGCCTTCCGACATCACGACGCCGCTCTGCACGGCCACCAAAGATGCATATTGGACGTCTGTTACTCTCTGGTTGCACCACATACTACGGCTATCCCACGCCAGCACGACGCAGGCAGGCGGCCTGCAGAACGCCGTAGGGGGTTCCCGCGACGCCACAGGCTTCACCACGTAGAGCGGCGCCTGTGCACCCCTCGCCTTCACAACGCCCCACATCTTCGGCATCCCCACCGCGTAGAAGTACACCGAAGAAGTCACCGGGATGCCCCTCGCATTCTTGGGCTCGTAGCTGTCGTAGCCGTCTATCCGGACGAAGGAAAGCGTTGCCATGTTGTCAGGCTCAAGGCTGTACACCCAGGGGTCTGGTATCGTGGCGTTTACCCCATGCGCCTTCACGACGTCGCCATGCTTATAGCCGTTTACCTGGAGGGCTTGCCAATCGCGGTAGTCAATTGAGGCGAGTTTGTTGTCTTCGGCCCTGGTGGTGGGGCAGTTGGGCCAGCTGTCGAGGGTGGGGGGCGCCGAGCAGTAGGTGTCTTCGAGCGGCTTGGAGACTCTGACGGTGGTTGACTCGCTGTGTTCCGTAGCCGTGGGGGGCACTCTGAAAGTTACGGTGGTTGTCCTCCTCTGGGGCCTCTGGGCTAGCACGTCGTAGTAGCGCACTTGGACGTTGCCGCTGTTGTTGTAGACGCATTTATACGTGTCGATCCTCCATCTCTGGTTGGGGGCGTAGTGCTCCAGAGTCACCTTGAACTCCAGTTGCCTGTCCCACTGCACACTGCCTACAGCCTGGTAGAGATAGGCGTACGAGGTGGTGAAGCCGACGAGGCCAGAGCCGGAGAACACAGGCGCTATCGACGTAAAGTCGAAGCTGATGCTGATGTCGTCGGTGGTGTCTACCGTGCGGCTTGATACTACTGTGCAGGTCAGCGTTGGGTTTGCGGCCGCGATTACTGTTAGTAGGAGGACTGCCAGCAGTCCGGCCCGGTACATGTCTGGCCGGTGGAAGACGGGGGAAAAACCTTGGGTTTCGTGTTAACGTGGGGGGCAGGCCAGGGGAATTGTCAGCGGGTAGTCCACCACCAGTATGTACGGCGCAGACGGCGGCGCGGCGACGTAGAGCGTCGTTGCGCCGCTGGTGGCGTTGTAGACGAGGGCCCACTCGGCCTTGACCAGCTCCACAAGCCCCGCGTCTACATCTGCGCCCACCCTGGGGTCTAGGCCTACGGTGGGGGGTCTGCCCCATGCCGTGTAGTAGCTGTAGAGCCAGTTGTAGTACCTAGTGACGTCCCGCGGCACTGCGGCGTAGACTTCGAGCCACGGCAGTTGGCTGACGGAGTGTCCCAGCTCAACGACGTAGAGCGCGGCGGCGGCGCCGCCGTGAAGCGCGGTTGGGCTACACAAAGTCACGTTGAGGTACAGCTCGTAGAGGAGGTTGCTGTCGCTCTTCACAAGCTTGTATCCGACGGGTAGATGTACGGGGAAGGTTCTGCCAGAGGCCGTGACGTCGGCCACTTTCACCTTGACTATGTTGGTGCTAACAACGAAGTGAGTTCTTCTGTCTGTCCTGGGGAGGGAGGGGAGGCTGTCTGCCAGCCACTTCTTGGCGTTGTACAGCTGGTCCGCCAGATTCACCGAGGCGAGGTCTGGCGTGTGCAATGCGGCGTAGAGCGCCACGAAGGCCACGACGGCGAGGGCTATTAGGCCGTAAGCCGCAGACCACATGTCAGCGCCAGGCGCAGACCTTTGTGAACGTTGCTTCGGCGTCCATCTCCGAGTCCTCAGACACGAACCTCACGGTGATGGTGGGGTCGGCGCCTGTGTATCTGTCGTTATTAGGGCCGTCTTTGTTCCTCGTGTAGATCAGCCTCCCGTCGGCGTAGACTTCGTGCCAGAGTCCTCCCTGTGAGTAGATGCGGGCGAAGACGGGGCCGGTGGGGGTGAAGGTGAGGCGCCAGACCTCGTCTTTGTAGAGGTCTTGAGTTGCGTCGCAGGAGCAACTGCGGCAGTCTTCCCAGGCCAGGAGGTAGTCGGCGAAGGCGTTTGAAGGGGCCGAGAGGGTGAAGGAGGCCCCGGCGGGGTTTATGCGTACGGTGACGCTGGTGTAGCCCCTCTTCCAGTAGTTGGTGAGGTCGAAGATCTTGAGCGAAACGGAGGGCCGGAGGTCTTGCGTGTTGTTGCTTGTGTAGACTGCGGCTTTTGACGCAGTTATGCTCACCCTCGCCTGTAGAGTGTACCACTGGTCGAGAAGCGGCGGGGCGTAGACATGCATGCGGTATGTGCCAGCCACAGGCAGGCTGAAGGTGAACGTAGCAGGCGACGGGCTTGAGGCGGAGTAGACAAGTCTGCCGCCCTCGTCGTATACGTACAGCTGGATCGTGGCGCTTTCGTTGACCGCCGCATCGACCGTGTAGGTGCATCCGGGCCTAGACGGATCCGCCGATATCTCGACAGCCCAGGGGAGAGAGTTCAGAACTTTGTTTCCAAATACAGAGCCGTCCCCGCCTCTGCAGGAGACGTATGCCGCGCCGTCTAAGACGTGTACGTACATGGGGTCGCACCCCATTATTTCGCCGATGTTCAGCGGAAAGCCGTCTATGTAGGCCCAGCCGTACCTCGCCACCTCCCTCGTGCCGTGGTGGAAAGAGGCGTAGTTGCCGTACTGCCGTATCCAGTACCCGCCCGTCAGCTTGAAGGCGCAGTCTGAACACGCCGGCACAGCTGAGACGCCCTCCCCCACGGGGAACAGCGACGCTATCACGGCGGCGGCGAGGGCCATAAGGCCCGCGAATATGAGGATATCCCTAAGGGCGATCATGGCATCCCCGGACAGCTGTACTGAACAAGAAGCCACCTGCCTCTAGAGGTAAGCCCCACGGGGACGCAGTTACTCTCCACCTCCGCGTCGAAGGGGGGCGGGCACCACAAACCTGTGTAGGGGTCTTCTCCTATCCTCACAGGGGCGCGTGTGTATCTGGTGCAGTTGTAGCCGCCGGGGTAGATTGTAAACACGGCCGCGAGGGTGCCGGGAACCCCCAGAGCTCTTCTGAAGGCCTCTGGGTCAGTTCCGGCGTACTCCACGGCGTAGAGTCTGCCCGTGTGGTTGTAGACGTAGACTTTTATAGTCGGCGCGTCTTTTGAAGGCGCTATCGGCACCTCGACTGTTTTCGAGGGTAGGAACGGCTTGAGCGTCGCCACTGCCATTACAAACAGAGCCGCGAGGGCGGTTGCGAAGACCGTCGCCGCTATGAAGTCCTCCACGGAGGGGAAGGAGAGGGGAGGAGGAAAAAACCTTTGTTTTTCTAAACGCCGAGGCCGAGCCTTATTTTCTCCTTCTAAGCGCCAGGGTCGTGGCGGCGGCTCCGGCGGCTGCGCCCAAGGCGGCGCCTATCCAGGCGGCGCGAGTCCAGGTCTCCAGCTGGCGTCGTAGCTGGGCTGTCTGGGAGGTGTATTCTTCGTTTAGCTTGGCGAGGGTCTCGTTCATAGAGGCTATCTGCGCCTTCAGCGCCTGGTTTTCGGCTGTGAGCTGTGCCAGCTGGGTTTCTACGGCGCCGAGGAGCTCAAGCCGAGACCTGTAGGCGTCAGCCTCCGCCCGGAGGGCCTCCAGCTGTGTCCTGTAGACGCTGACCTCAGCCTCAAGCCGAATGCGCGTGGTGTTGAGCGCCTCCAGCTGTGTCCTCAGCGCTTTGTTCTCAGCCGCGAGCCGGGCCGCCTCGCCCCTCGCCTCTGCCAGAGCCGCGTTGAGCCGTGCAGTTGTCGAGTTGAGCTGGGCGATCACGGCCTTGAGCCTAGCCACCGTCTCGTTAAGCTGGACAACGGTGGCGTTGGCGGAGGCGAGTTGCGCCGTCTTGTTCTCCAGCAGAGACTGTAGCTCGTACATCCTCCTCTCCGCCCTCTGAAGCTCCGCCAGGAGGGTTAAGTTGGCGCCCGGAATCCTAAACACCTCCTTGGTGACTGGGTGCAGATACCAGCCGGCGGGGATCATGCCTGAGGTTGTCCCGCGCCACCCATCCACTGGCAATCCTATCAACAAGTCGGTGGCGTTGATTAATTCCGCATCTCTGACTAGGTATCCGTAGAGCAGGTAGTCGTAGGGTAGTAGTCTTAGCCAGTACCACTGGTTGTAGTATAGGCAGTAGACGTCGGATATCCATATCTGGGTGTTGCCGTCCAGCACGATTATCTCTGCGGGCGCCACCATGGCGGTGCCCTGTCTGCATATCCGTTTGATGTGGTATGCAATGTAATCTACGGCGGCGGGGCCTAGGTTGGTCTGGAGGGGGTTTACCACCTTGACGTCGCGCTGGACCACGTATATGGTGGCCCGCCTGTATTCACAACCACGCCCGCAGACAGCCACGTAGTATGTGCCTTTGAACCATATGGCCTCAGGCTTCCACCACGTCACGTTGAGAAACGTCAAGTTCATAGGCACGGCATGCGGCGAGAACCAAGACAGCAACCACGGCGTACCGCCCCACTGATACTCGTAGGGCCCGGTGCTGACCACCACCTCACGAATCCACTGCGGCGGCGAAGCCGCATCGACGGTAAGCGCCAGCAACATCAGTAGTAACGCCACAGCCAGAACTGTTTTTTGAACCGTCATGTCAATAGAGTTTGAGGAATTAAAAAAGAATTAAATTGGGTTCCCCCTACTCCTCCGCCTTCTTCTTCCTGTATATGACGAAGGCAACGGCCACAGCGGCTAAGGCGGCGAACAGCACGTACATCAGGGGGTCGATGCCCTCCTCGCCGCCAGACGTCTGGAGAGTCAGCTGTGACATCATGGCGGACAGCTGGTTGTTTAGGCTGGTGACGGTTTGGTTCATGGAGGCGAGCTGGGCCTTGAGGTGGTCGTTTTCGGCCTTGAGCTGTACCAGCTGTGACCTTAGGCGGTCGTTCTCCGCCTGGGCGGCGCGTAGGTTGGCCTGGAGCGCCGCCACTTCGGACTCCCTCTGCCGCAGGGCCTCCTCGAGGGCGCGTCTCTGCGCCTCTAGGGCCGTGAGCTTGGCCTCCAGCTTGGCGATAAGCGAGGTGGTTTGGTTCATGTCGGCTTTGCTCTTGTTCAGCTCGGTCTTGAGGGCCTTGAGCTGTTCTGAAAGGCTGGCGATATAAGACAGGAGGGTTGTGTTGGCTTCTGGCACCCTGAAGACGGCTTTAGTGGCGGGGTCTAGGTACCAGCCGGCTGGGATGTGGTTGGTGAAGGTGCCCGCGGGCGTCACTGCGGTGGCGTTGGTGGCGTTGACGTACTCAACGTAGCCGCTGTAGGCGGTGAAGCGAAGCGGAAGCCACCTCAGCCAAAGCCACATGGAGCCGTCTCTGGAGCAGTAGACGTCGGCGAGCCAGAGCGTCCCGCGGGCTGTTTTCAACACGTCGTGCACATCCACCGCAACGTATCTGCACTGGGAGTAGAGGTACTGCATAACCGCCTGCGCCTCGGCTGGAGAGCCGTAGAAGGAGAGCCCCGCCTGCGCGATGTAGACCGTTGTGTAGTTTACATAGGCGGTGAAGTGAGTGGCGTTTATGGGGTACGCCTGCGTTAACACCGCATGCGGCGGAACCCAGCTTACATACGCCAACGCGTAGGCCGCCAGCAACAGAGGTGTTAACCAGACCCACTTCGCTTTCGACATGCCCCTCTGGCAATCGCATAAGGAAAAACCTTACCGGTGAGAGGAAAGAAGACGGGAGGGGAAAAAGTGGGTGGTTTTTTCTTACGATATCCCTACGGTAACCACCCCCTTGGCGATTTGTACCGTCTTGCCGCTTGTGGCGTCTACGGCGTATATGACGTAGGTGTACTGCGTGCCAGATGCTAGAGACGCGGGGAATCTGCAGGTGATTGACTGGCCGGCGGTAATCGGCGGGTTTATGGCGTCGGAATGGACGCCAGTCTGAACGCCTCCGTCCCGGGCCACTACGCACGTGCCGGCGTACGGGGTGCCCAAGTTCCAGCCAGACGGGGCGTAGGTCAGCAACACGGCGCTCAGCCGCCCGTTCAGCACCTCCACAGTGACGTCGAAGCCTGCTCTGTCTGCTGTGGCTATGGCGTTAGCTCTGAGGCTTTCGGCTGCGGATTTGCCCATGCCTTGGAACGTGAGCAACCCAATCACCCCCACTATTATGAACGCCGCGGCTATCAGCAACGCCTCCACCGTGGTTAGACCTCTCATTTTGGTTTTAGTTTTAGGCATGACCCCGTAAACAGCTGGCCGGATAAACCCTGCGTCCGCCGTCACAGCAGAGCCAGCAAGACCTGTTGTAAGGAGACGCCTGCGATGCCTCCTATGAGGGCGGACTTGTGTATCCCCTCGGGGGCCATGAATATTGTGACGTAGCTGGCGGCTATTAAGGCCATGGCCATGGACAAAACAGACCTAACCTCCTCATACGGCGGGGGGCTGAGGAGGGGTATGTAGCCGAGCTCGGCGGAGGACAGCTGTTTCGCGGCTGAGGAGATGGCGAAGGCCACCACCACCACCGCAACTATAAACAAGGTGAAGTAGGCCGCAGCCTGCCTGGTCATCTTCTTGATCGTGGATGACTCGATGTCGATTATGGTCTGTATGTACTCTACGGCCTTGACTGCGGCGGCGCCTCCGGCCTCCACCACGGCACGGTACATGGCCTTAGCCAAGACGAAGTATTTAGAGGGTATGAAGTAGCCGTAGGCTATCTTCGCGGCCACCCTATACCGCCCAATGAGGCGGCCGATGATGAGGTCGGGCGGAGCGCCTTCCTTGAGCATGGCGGCGGTTGACCGGAGCATGGGCGGAACCTCCCGCCTAATGCCAAACCACCAGAGGCGGTCTTTAAGATACAGCCAGAGGTACGTAAAGGCGCCGAAGGCGATGAAGGCCGACGGGGCGTTGAACAAGCCGGCTAAAGCGGCGGCGGCTAGGCCTAGGGGGATAGACCACTCGTAGGTGCGCAACAGGTTTACGTCCATCGGCGATGCGAACAGCGCCACCGCGGCTAAGGCGGCTGTCATGCCGAAGACCATGCCCAGGAGGAGGGTGGGGTCTGCGTCGAAGATGCCGATGGCCCAGAGGAAGAGGAGGAACAGGGGTAGCAGGAAGATGGCGCCCAGCGACGAGTTGATGGATTCATACATCCTCGCCTTGGCCTCTGTCTTAGCCACGGCGATGGCCTTCATGCTCTCCAGGAAGGAGTGGACGAGGATCTGCCTGTCTACGCCGGCTTCCTCCTGGGCGAGGGCGTAGCCGTACTGCCTGGCTGTCTCGTCCTTGTCCTCTATGAATTGGGTGGAGGGGGTGGGCATGAGCGACGCCACGAAAAGCCTCCTAGACTCCACTTCGTCCAGCTCGGCGGTGTTGAAAGAGGCGTGTTTAAGCGCCTCGTTACCCGACGTCACGCCGATGTACGTGGCAAATATGGGGGCTGTGGATATGTAGAAGTCCTCCCTCCTCATGCCGGAGAAAAGGAGACGAGGGGAAAAACCCTGTCTGCGGCGTTTAGAGGAGGAAACGCCGTCTTAAACCGCGGCCGCTCAGCCGCGTCTAGCCAGACTCCGTCTTGAAGACGCCGTTTTAAACTGCGGACTTCCTTAAGCCGAGCCTCCGCCGGACAAAGCCGACGTCTTAAACCACGTCTGTTTTAAACACGACCCGCCTTCTGCCGTCTTAAACTGCGGCGCTGGATAAGAAGAAGTTCAGCGCCGTCTTAAACTACGTGACCTCCTCCGTCTCGGTGGCTGGAGACGGCGTTTTAAACTGCGTTATATCCAATTGCTTAAGACTTCTCTTATGTGGGCCAGCTTCCCGGCCTTTTCAACGGCGGCGGGGAGCTCCCTCACCGCATCGGCTGGGGAGGCGCCGGAGGCTACGCGTCTTATGACGTAGTCCACGGCCATGTCTAGATGCCGAGAGAGGTCTAGATACCGCGCCGCAAGCCTCCAGTCCTCCGCCTCCAGCCAAATCCCGTGCTTCGCCAGCTTCACCACCGCCTTGAGGAGCTTCTTCTCGCTTATCCCCAGCTCCTTGGCGAGCTCCTCTATCCACCTGGCGGTGGAGAGGGTGAGGCCGTGTTTGAGGGCGGCCTTCTCGATCACGGCAACCGCGCAGAAGACGGAGAAAAACCTTACGCAACACAGCTAGGCGCGTTAGACGTAGCCGAACTTCCCGGCTTCTTCCTCCACGGCGGTTTTGAAGTCTATCCTCGACCAAACCGTCTCCACTATGGCCCTCCTAGCCGCGGCCGGGTCCTCTATCTCGGCGGCTTTCATCAACGCCTCGATTCTAAGCGTCAGCTCTTTCTTCAAGTCTGTCTCATACATCTCCCTCACGTACTCTGCAAGCTTCGGCGTGATCTCCGAGGCGTCGGCGATCTCCACCTCTCTGCCTTTGGTCACTACTACCTTGACTTCTTTGACGTAGCGGGTTCCTCCCGCGGCGGAGAGCTGTATTATGAACATGCCGTCTAGCCCCTCAGGCGGCGCCTCGGCCTCCTTAAGGCGCAACACCACGTCTTTGACGGCGTCGGCGTGCATCGTCGTAAGGGCGCCGTGGCCGGTCAGCTTGTAGTTCACAAGCGTCCTAAGCTCCTGAGGCGTCCTCGCCTCCGCAAGAGCCACCAGCGTGTGCATAGTGCCGTAGCGCAGTGCCTGGTCAAGCGCCATCCACAGCTTGTCCTCAGAGGGGACTGAGAGGTGGAGCATCTGCCCCTCCAGAGGGGCCCAGATCTCCCGAGCCCCCCTCTCCACCACCACCACTTGAAACCAAGGCGGGGTGAGATAAAGCAACTGATTCAGTTGCGTGGTCTTGCCTGTGCCCATGCCGCCGGAAAACACCACAGAGCCCCGCGTCTCGATGACCAAAGAGGCAAGGGCCAGCACCTCAAGCCCCTCAGGCCTGTAGGGCTCCGCTTTCGTCGAGCTACCGGTTGTTTCTACAGACTTCGTTACGTACGGCTTGAGCAGAGATTTGGAGGGTTTGGGGTACGCCGACACCTTCCTAATGTTTACGTTGTACTCCAGGAGGTCGGCGGCAATCCTCGCCTTGTAGATCTGGTCTTCTCTAGTGAGCATGGGGCGGTCCATGGTCAGCGAGGGGAGCAACTGCTTGACGACGATGTACATGAGGGGCTCCGGTATTACGATGTTGGTGGGGAGGCGGAGCTCGTTTCTGACCGCTATTACCCGTCTGTACCGCCCCAGCTCCACCATCTGGAACTTGATGTAGTCTAGCTGCTCCTTGAGGTTTTTGGGTATGTAGGTGTATTTGGCGGCGGGGGCCACGGGCTGGGGGATGACGATTTCGGTGAGCATGGGGTCTCGCATCAACGCCTCAAGCGCCCCGTAGCCCATGTACTCCCGGGCGCCGGACCACCTGTCCAGCAGATAGTGCACCACGTCGCGGTAGTCTTTATACAGCGTCCAGATGGCTCTGTCTCTAAGGCCTTCTGAGACGGATTTCATAAGCTTGGGGTATTCCCTCTCGTCTGGGGGGACGGCGCCTCTAAACATGATCAGCAACAACGCCGTCTGTAGGTCGTCGGGGAGTTCTGGGTCTATGACGACGTACATCAAGTCGTCGGTTATGCATACGTCCGTCCTTATGCCTCTGTCTACTATGACGCCTTCCTTCCGCATCAAACACCGGGCGCGGAGGGTGGAGTCGGCGTGGGCGTAGATCATGCAGTCTTTAT
>Ga0272449_1002864_pt1 | contig 15511 bp, 16 predicted proteins | sample YNPCB0241_FD_198679 | JGI IMG/M metagenome (GOLD analysis project Ga0272449, IMG submission 198679) | Hot spring sediment microbial communities from Yellowstone National Park, WY, United States - YNP-CB-024-1 | ecosystem: Environmental > Aquatic > Thermal springs > Hot (42-90C) > Sediment...
CTTAGGGCATACCGCCTTGGTGTTCTTAAGGCTAGTGTAGCAGTCGGGGTGGAAGTTGGCGCCGCAGTTCTCGCACTTGAGCGGCTCGACGCCCTCCTCGATCTCTAGGAGGCATGCGTCGCACATGGGCTGCCCCCACTCCCAGCGCCCCAAGACCCGTCCAGCCTTAACCTTGAGCACAGAGGCCCTACTCGCTTGAGACTATATAAAGAAATTACTCCACAGCCTGCCGAAGGGCTGGGGCTAGGGTATTTATCCTGGAGGATGGAGAGACGGGCTTCATGAGGATGCGTCCCAGCCGCCTACACCTGATAGCGATGATATTCCTTACTGCATAGGTATACATGAGAAAAGGGAGAGAAGGGGGGAGGGGGTTGGCTGGCCATCCGTGCGGCATCTGGGAAACCCTAGAGGAGGCCGGACGTTAAAATACCCATCACAGCACCCGACAATGGGGTGCGCGTTAATCGAGGGATCATACCGGCCTCCGGGCTTTATCCCTGCGCCGGTATGGCCAGCCTCCCTAGGGCTTCCTGCCTATAAATCCTCCAGATCTTCGAGAGCATTTGTTTTTCCTTCTTCGCGGTAAGTTGAAATGATGCGGTGTTGTTTGCTGAAGCCGTCAGCCTCTGCAACGCACGCCTCAAGTGCCCGCTATAGATCTTCCCTCTCTCGCGAATCGGTTTAAACAGCCCCAGTAGATTCCTAGTCTTCCTGAACCCCTTAGATGGATCTAGGTACGTTATCAGCTCGGCCAGAGCCTCCATAGCAACGAAGTTACCACCCACACCTAGTTCATCCACAAGCCTATTCTAGAACTCGTCTCCAAACTATTCAAGGCTCCTCTGAGTTTGGTGGATTATGAGGTTTAGGGTGATTAGTGATGGTGGGTGGGAGATCATTAGGCCTTTTCTTACTCCTAGGTTTAGCGTTGGTTGGCCTAGGGCTGATGATAGGATGGTCTTGAACGGTATACTATATGTCCTCGACCACTGGCTGTATGTTTGAATGGATATGCCCCTAGAGTATGGTTCATACAAGACTGCTTGGAAGAGGCTTAAGAAGTGGCAGGAGATGAGTATATGGGATAGTATATTCGAGGCGTTAGCATCCATTAGGGAGCATGGGATGGTTTCTGTGGATAGCTCGACTGTCGAGGCTAAGAGGGGGAGAGGTAGTGGGGTACGACGGCTTCAAGCATAGGTATGGGACTAAGATACATGTATGCGTAGACAGGGACTCCATGCCCCTAAGCATAATCATAGGGCCTGGGAACTAGCATGACTCTAGGAGGCTTCTAGAGCTTGTAGGAGACCTAGATTGGAAGCCTGAACAGCTCTACGCAGACGCAGCATACGATACGGAACATATAAGGAGGGGCTTAGAATCCATAGGTATAGAGCCTAACATACCCGTGAATCCCAGGAATGGTAGGAAGCCTAGACCATACAATGTTGGGCTATACAGGAGGATGAGGCCCGCTGTAGAGAGGTTCTTCGGACGGATAAAATCATTCAGAAGAATAATCATAAGGTATGAGAGGCTAGAATCAACATACAAAGCCCAAACAACAATAGCACCAATAACCATACACCTAAGATACGGAATTTAGAGATGAGTTCTTAAATAATGGATTAAGAGTAAAATATAGGTATCTGATTTATCGAGGGTAGGGAGGAGACCTGCAGGACAGCATCTACAGTGTGGGAGGAGGGATAACTATGGGTCTGTACTCGAGGCTGAATGAGCTGTGGAGGGAAAACTCGCCCGAGCTTGTCGCCCTAATGAGGGAGAGGAGGATTAAGTGGCGGAGGGAGCCGGCGGTTGTGAGGGTCGATAAGCCGCTACGCCTCGACAGGGCGAGGAGCTTGGGCTATAAAGACAAGAGAGGCTTCGTTGTAGTCCGTGTGAGGGTTCGGAGGGGGGGGTTCAGTAGGCCGCGACCCAACTCGGGGAGAAGGCCGAAAGCCCTCGGCACAGTCCTCCACAAAGTAAACGTGACCATGCTCGAAGAAGCCATAAACAGGTGTAGAAAGAAGTTTCCGAACCTCTACCCGCTGGGTGGGTATCCACTTACCTATGACAGCCTCTACAAATGGTTCGAGGTCATTCTGGTCGACCCCTATCACCCATCCGTCAGGGAGGACAGAGAGTTAATGCTCCCAGACCCGATAGAGAGGCGTGTGGCAAAGCGCCTCCAACGTACCGCTAAGAAATAAAGAGTAGGTACGGCGCCTAGAGTGGGGGATGGCCCTATTCACGGCCATAGTCTCGCCCAAAAAGAGAATATTGGATGGTGCGATTGGCGAGTTTCTCAGATTGGCCCATGTCTGGCCGCACGTCGAGATCTGGGGCGACCAGTCTAAGATATCGCCGGCCGAGCTGTCCGAGGGCGAATATACCCTCCTCGTTATTGCCTATAGTCTGACAGGGCAGGCCGTTCGGCAGAAAAGTGGTGGCCTCGAGATCTCTATGAGGCCGCGAGATATTCTCGGTGCCAAGTCTCTCGCAGGCTCACCCTTCGAGTCGGGGGCGATAGTTGGGCCCGGAAGGATCACGCTCCATATGGGCACGCTTGGCTCTCCGCCTACCTACCTACACACTTCAGGCGAGTCTATGATTGCATCATCCCTACCGAGATTTGACTCCCTAGACCTCTCACCTGTACCAGCACGCTCAACAGCCGAGGTAAGCTTTGGGGCCGTAAGGTACAGCTCTGAGAGTTTCTTTCCCGAGCAACTTGTCGAGGTCCGTGGGCTCAAGGAGGCCGCCGAGATGCTGGTAGAGCTACTCTACAATGCCGTCAAGTCAAGCGTGGCCTCGGGATGTGCGGTTTTATTCTCCGGGGGACTAGATAGCGCGCTGCTCACCAAAATCATGATGGACTGTGGCCTAGATCCCCTGCCCATCGCAGTCGGTCTGGAGGGATCGCATGATCTTCGTGTGGCGAGAGAATCATCGCGCTGTATGGGGCTTGACCTTGTCGAGGCGTCTCTACGAACAGAGGATGTCGCATCCACCCTCACATATTTGAGGAGAAGCATGCCCCTGTCGAGACCCATGGACATGGCCCTAGCAGTCATGGTCTACGTAGCCTCGCAAGTCGCGCGAAGCCAGAGCAGGCGACAGGTAATTGCTGGACAAGGAGCAGACGAGCTATTCGGAGGCTATATGAGGCATCTGAGACTCATGCGAGAAGGAGGCGATCTTCAGTCCGCGGTTATGCGTGACTTGGATGCCCTGTGGAGGGAGGGGGTTCCACGGGACTACATCTCCTCGGCCCTAGCTGGCTGCATGCTTACCCTCCCCTACCTAGATCCGATGGTTGTCGCGATAGGGCTTAGGACTCCGGCTAGCATGAAGATCATGGGCTGCGTAAGGAAGCTGATTTTACGTGAAACTGCCGCGCTGGCAGGGCTCCCGCCCGAGATCGCGTGGCGCGAGAAGAAGGCCGCCCAATACGGATCTGGGCTCGATAAGTGTATAAGGCGGCTTCTGGCTTGTGGAGAGTCGGCATGAGTAAGGCTGCAACAATCATTGCAGCACTCTCCATGGCCGTAGTTCTCTTCCTCCTCTTAGAGGTCATCACCTTCCAGCAGCAAATAGAGTCGGTCGCATCGGAACTCAGTAAAGTTAGGGGGCAGCTGGACGCGCTTAGCAAGAGGCTCGAGACCATTGATCAGTCCGTGAGGACTCTGGAGTCATCAGAGCTCCAGGCGCCACAAGTACACGTTGGTGCTCCGAGCAACATCACTCTCATTTATGAAAAGGTCAAGGACTCCGTCGTAAAGATATCCGTCATTTCTTTGGTGGGAGAGATCGTTGGCTCAGGCTTCATATATGATTCGCAGGGCCACGTCATAACGAATAATCACGTCGTTGAGGGCGGAGAGAGGTTCTATGTTTATTTTCTGGATGGCTCTGCATACGAAGCCTCTCTCGTGGGTAGGGATCCTGACTCGGACCTCGCGGTCCTGAGACTAGTTCTAGGGGGGAAGAGTCCGGCGCTGAAACCCCTCAAGCTCGGAAACAGTAGTGAGCTACGGATAGGCGAGCAGATCATAGTTATCGGAAACCCATTTGAGCTCGCTGGAACAGTCACAACTGGAATCGTCAGTCAGAAGGGACGGCTCCTACCCTCGGGCCGTGGCTACCTGATTCCAAGTGTTATCCAGATCGACGCCGCGATCAACCCCGGTAACTCGGGGGGACCTGTGCTTAATCTTAAGGGGGAGGTGGTTGGGGTCGCAACAGCGATCGAGTCAGTTACAGGCCAGTTTGCGGGGATAGGTTATGCCGTATCCTCAAACGTTGTGAAGAGGATAGTCCCGGCCCTGATCGAGAATGGCCGCTACAGGTATAGCTATCTCGGCATCACGGGCTCGGAGATAAACGAGCTGGTTGCGAACGCGCTAGGCGTAGACGTGAAGAAGGGGCTATTAGTGGAGAGTGTTGCCTCCTCTGGACCAGCGGCTAGGGCCGGTATAAAGGGAGGCACGAGGACTCTGCAGGTCGCTGGAAAGTCTTACCTTGTTGGAGGAGACATCATCGTCGGGATAGATGGCACGCCGGTTAACAGCATGGACGACCTCCTCACATATCTAGTGGAGAGGACGAGCCCCGGGGACCTGATAGTTCTCACGATCATCAGGGATGGAAGTAGGATAGACGTTCCCGTTACTCTTGGGGAAAGACCTTAGAGGGTCAACAGCCCTATCATAAACAGCGGTATGAACACTAGTGATAAGGTGTTTAGTAGTTTGATGAGTATGTGGAGGCTCGGCGCATAGGTGTCCTTCATGGGATCGCCAAGCGTGTCACCTACCACCGCAGCCTTATGAGCGTCCGTCCCCTTCTTGCCCTCGATTTCCAGGAGCTTCTTCGCATTATCCATGGCCGCACCCCCGTAGAACCCGAGTATGGCCAGAGGAATAGCCGTGATCGTCGCACCTATCACCAGCGCCCCCACCGCCGTCCAGCCCAGCACGACGCCCAGTATTATTGGCGAGAGCGTTACGGTGAGTGTCGGAGCTATCATAAGGCGGAGGGCGGTAGTGGTGGATATATCCACACACCTCGCATACTCAGGCCTACCGGTGCCATCTAGGAGTCCAGGTATAGTTGCGAACTGCCTCCTAACCTCATCCACCATCTTGTTGGCACCCTCAGCAACAGCCTTCATGGCCTGTCCAGAGAAGAGGAAGGGAACCATTCCGCCGACGAAGAGACCGATGATTATTGGGGGAGTGTTGATCTGGAGCGACCCGCTCAGCAGACCTACGGCCTGAAGGAGTCTCCGCGCCTCCTCGGCACCTATTGCAGCCAACTCGTAGATCCCGCTCAAGTACCTGGCCACCTCGAGGATAAAGGCCTGAAAGAGTAGGAGTGCGGCGAGAGCCGCAGACCCCATCGCGTAGGACTTCGTGAGCGCCTTGGTCGTGTTTCCCAGAGCGTCAAGTGGCTCGAGCTGCCGCCTGATCTGCGGCTCAGCGCGCGCCATCTCGGCGATGCCTCCAGCGTTGTCCACGATCGGACCGACGCCATCCATAGTTAGGATAAAACCTGCGGTTGAGAGCATGCCCATGGTGGCCATCGTTGTCCCGTAGACTCCACCCAGAAGAGCGTCACCTAGATCGGCGAGGGATGCCCAATGACTGCCCAAAATATATGATGCGACCACTGTGATCACTACTGTAACGATCGGCAACATGGACGAGATCATGCCTGTAGAGAGTCCTGTTAGAGCGGTTATCGCAGGCCCGGCAGTTGAGCTCTTAGCTATTAGTGAGACGTAGCGCGAACGAAGCCCAGTGTAGTACTCGCTATAAAACATGACGAGGATGCCGGCCACAAGTCCGAGCACCATGGCCACGTAAAGCGGGAGGAAAGTCGAGCCGAAGATGATGCTGGAGGCAACATACATAAGCACGGCAGCAACGATGCTCGTGACCAGGAGGCCGTCTCGGAGCGGATCTATCGCGTTCCTAAAGGACTTTCGCGAAACGGCCCACGCAACACCCGCGAGAGTTGCTATCACTCCCAGCGACCTAATTATGAGCGGCGTCACTACGTATAGCTCATTCACCTTCTCGAACAGAATTATAGAGACGACAAGCGCTATGATCATTCCGCCGAGATTCTCCGCGGTGACGGACTCGAAGAGGTCGGCACCCCTCCCCGCCTCGTCGCCCACGTTATCGCCGACAAGGTCTGCTATGACTGCGGGGTTCCTCGGGTCATCCTCCGGAATCCCCGCCTCCACCTTCCCCACAAGGTCAGCCCCAATGTCTGCGCTCTTGGTGTATATCCCTCCCCCGAGTTGTGCAAAGAGCGCCGCTAGGCTGGCACCAAACCCAAAGCCGGCCAAAAGCGCTGGGTCTCTAAAAACGATATAAAGTATAGAGAGGCCGAGCAGGCTCATAGCAACCACGGCTAGCCCCAGCGAGGCTCCCCCGATGGTGGCTATCCTCAATGCGTGTATTCCGCCGCGAGAGGCGGCATAGGTTGTCCTGACGTTCGCCCTTGTGGCAGAATCCATCGCGAGGTAGGCGGCTATGAGTGAGAAGCTTACACCTAGCAAGAAGCTGCTGGCCATCGCCACCGCGTAGCTAGGCCCCCCGAGGTGTGGAAACAGCGAGAACACGGCGAGTATGAACAGCGCGAGAAAAACTGCTATAATCCCAATGGTCCTGAACTGCCGCTTAAGATACGCGTTGGACCCTTCACGGATCGCCCGCCAAATAGCCACAAAACTCTCAGGCCCCCTCGGAAGCCTCTCAAGATACGCGATGAACACGGCGGGGATAATTGCTCCCAAGAGACCAATGCTCAGAGTTAATATGAGCGGATCCATAGCTCCAACGGCTAGAATGGAATTAAGCTACAATATATAAGTCAATCAGAACAGTCGAAAGAAACCATCACAAGGTCCAGACAAAACCGCCTAAATAATTCTGGGCCTCAATTATTAGTGGCTGGAGCTGGGCTCGATTATTGTATTAAGTCTGTCTGGAAAGTTGGGTAGGGTCTGCCTAAAATGTCGCGACCGGGGTAAGGGTGCCGGCTGGCTGTAGGCAGGGTCGCCTCTCATAAAGTCGTCTATTATGCTCTAATTTTACATGAGACTTTATAATAAGCTATTTATATGAGCCAAATTAGTTTTAGCGGTGGTGATATGCATGACGACAACTGTAAGTAAATGGGCTACAAGGTTCATCTGGGCCGCAATAATTCAGGGGGCTCTGGCTACGCTCCTGACGCTTTACATCGTGATCGGACAGATCTTTTTCCTTCGACCCGAGCCAAGCCGGGTAATCGCGTTTGGATCCGCGGGTAACTGGTTCACGGTCGGCTACGTCACATACCTCATCGTTGGGGTAGTTGGGACCGCAGTCACCGCGCTATTCTACCACTACATAGAAAGCATACTGGGAAAGCCTTATTCAGGCCTCGCTGACAAACTTGCAAACGTGCACCTCGTACTGATGAACATTGGCGTGGTGGGCGCCACATGGCTCATGATGCTTGGCGGATACCTCGGGGGAGCAGCGATGCTTCCGCCGGACGTAGGTGGCCGAGGCTGGAATCCAGGCCAAGTTCATGTGAACGTCTTCTACTCCATACCGCTGGGCTATCCGTTCTGGATATCGATCTTCATCATACTGCTTGCCTTAGGCGTCTTGGCAGGCGGCCTATCATACATAATCACTATGAGGAGAAAGTAGCGTAGCCCTCATCAACGAACCCACAGATATTTTTTATTATAATCAGCAATATAATTTATAACAGGAACACATCACTCTTTTAGCAAAAAATAATCTAAACACCTTTTTTGATCGCCCAATAATACCTGTTGTAAAATGTCTTGACTTCTTTCTTCCTGCTCCCTCCTCTCCATCATTCGCCCCAAGGTTGGGTTTGGAGAGATCCTTACGAAAGGTGTTTCTAGTCTATAGTGTGTATAAGTTGGTGATGGCCTGGTTATTGGGGCCACTACTCCTTATATGTGGGGCTGGTGGGGGTTCTTATCCGAAACGGGTGATGAGGATGGGGTTGGTGGTGACTGACTCGATGATCGAGGCGGCTACTGAGAGGGCTATTACGGTGTCTTCAGGGACTATGGGTAGACGAGGGCATGCGGCACTACAAGTCTTTCATAATCATGCAGAGATTCGTCGCCGAGGCGTGGCGAGAGCTATCCGAGAGATTCCTAGAGGTCTTTAGATACCCTGTGGATAGGGTTCTGAACATCACTCCGACACCTGACGGAATCATTATTGTTCAGAACGAGTGGGATGGAAGGCTGAAGACATGGATGATACCCTCCATCGAAACGCTTTGGTGTCTGATATACGAGGCGACGGTTGGAGAGACGCCGCCGAGAATCTACCACCAACTTAACTCAATAGTCCTAGAGGGGGAGTAGATAGAGAGGTTCCACGTAGTTGCGAGGCCATACGAGATAAAGACACAGAATGAGGGGGTGTAGTGGGTGGAGAGATGCCTGCCGCTGGCGCTTCGGATCAAGCTGTACAATGACGTTGTTGCCCTTCGGAGACGCGGTCTGACATATAGAGGGATCATCGGGGAGATCTATCGAAGATACGGAGTCAGGATATCCGAGTCGTCGATAAGCGAGTGGCTACGCGGGATACATAACCCATATAACGGAAGAAGGATACCTTCGCTGGAACTATTGAAGCCCTCAGAGGGGTTGGAGTACGTGATAGGTGTGAAGGTCGGTGACGGATACGCTTATAGGAGAAGACGCACCATCAAAGGCTACAATGACGTAAAAATAGGTCTTAAGGCTAGGGATGGGAGTTTGTCGAGGAGTTCGCTAGGTGTCTTGCAAAGGTTCTGGGCAGGAAACAAATAAGGCCGAGATCTAGGGATGACGTAGGAAAATATGTCGTCGAAGTTAAGTCGAAGACGCTCTACGAGCTACTCAAAAAACCAGTAGACCTTGATAGACTGAAGAAATACATTGAGCACTGTGAGAGGTGCGTGGCAGCATCCCTCAGGGGATTCGCAGACTCAGAAGGAAGCGTCAACAAACGTGGTTACATATTTATCCTCAACACCGACCAGAGACTACTTACATATATCATGGATCTTCTTAGGAGATTTAACATTGAATCAACGGGGCCAAGAATTCATGTCCGGCGAGGAACCATAATCAATGATCCTAGGACGGGGAAGAAATACACACATAACAAGGATGCATATGTGATCTATGTTCGAGCCAGCAGTAATATGAGCTTCTACAGATACGTGGGCTTCACTATTAGGAGGAAGCAGATACGGCTAGAAAGCTACGTCAAGAGAACCACTAGGATGCCTACCCCTCCCCCCAACCATTTCCCAGCAAACACCCCCACACTCATCTTATCAATTAACTAATAGTGCGGGGGGTGGGATTTGAACCCACGAACCCATCCGCCCAGCTAGGTGGTCTACGGGACAGGGGATCTCCTCCAGCGACGTGGATCCTGAGCCCTGCGCCTTTGACCAGGCTTGGCGACCCCCGCCCTGCCCACTATATCGTTTCTCCATTCTATTAATTTTTCCTGGGGACGAGCTTTGGCTAGTAGCGGGGCATGGACTGGTCTATTCTCTCCGCGTAAGCGTCAATCCCGCCTGCCAGATTGAAGGTGTTCGTGAGGCCGAGGTCCCTGAGGAGCTTTACCGCTAGGGCGCTTCTCTGGCCCGAGTGGCAGTAAACTATGACTTTCTTTGTCTGGTCGATCTCGTGCAGCCTCGAGGTGAGCTGGCCGAGAGGGATGAGGCGGGCCCCCTCTATTCTGCAGATCTCCCACTCGACCGGTTCGCGGACATCGATTAGCTGGATCTCCTCCCCCCTATCGAGCATCTCCTTCAGCTGCTCCGGCGTGACCGATGTTCCTCGGCTCGATGGTTCCTCACCCGTTATACGGACTCCGCAGAACTGCTCATAGTCTATCAGCTCCCTGATAGTAGGATTCTCTCCGCAGACTGGACAGTTCTTGTCCCTCTGCACGAGGAGCTCCCTGAAACCTGTGGATAGAGCGTCGACAAGAAGCAGTCTACCGATTAAGGGTTGGCCGACTCCTAGGATCAGCTTTAGGGTCTCGTTCGCCTGTAACGAGCCCACTATTCCTGGCAAAACCCCCAGGACGCCGCCTTCTGCGCATGAGGGGACGAGGCCGGGGGGCGGTGGCTCCGGGTAGAGGCATCTGTAGCAGGGGCCGTGCCCGGCGTAGAAGACGCTGAGCTGGCCGTCGAACCTGAAGATGCTGCCGTAGACGAGCGGCTTCTTTAGGAATACGCAGGCATCGTTGAGTAGGTACCTGGTGGGAAAGTTGTCTGTCGCGTCTACGACCACGTCGTATTCGCCTATTATTTCGAGGGCGTTTTGGGAGGTGATCGCCTCGCCGTACGTCTCAACCTTGATGTAAGGATTCAGGCTCAGTAGCCGTCTCTTCGCAACCTCCACTTTCTTCTCGCCGACATCGTTGGTGGTGAAGATCACCTGCCTCTGTAGGTTGGTCTCGTCAACCTCGTCGAAGTCCACGAGCCCAATAGTCCCAACTCCAGCTGCCGCGAGGTATAGGGAGACTGGCGCGCCGAGCCCACCCGTTCCGACCACCAGCACTTTTGCTGCCTTCAGCTTCTTTTGGCCGGTCATCCCGACCTCGGGCATGATTAAGTGGCGCCCATACCTCCTGATCTCCTGCATCGTCAATGAAACTTGGTCCAAAGGGTTTAGGACCTGTCTTTCCGTGAGGCCTACCACACCTCGTCGAGTATTTCCTGCGCCAATTTTTAAGGATTCTCTGCTGATCTTGGGTACCCGTATATTGTTGTCTGTCCCTTTCCCATGAATATTACCTCGTTTCCCCACAAGTCCAACTGTATTGGTATGTTTCCGTGTTCTAGTCCCAGTATGTGTTTTAGTTTAGACCTCTCTTTCTCTAAGGCTTCTATGCTTGATGGAGTGTAATATATTCTTTCTTGGTAGTTATTAGAGTCTTATATGTCCTTGGGTGGTGGGCCGTTATTTTCGGCCTAGTGTCTAGATGTTTATGTAACGTCTATCTAGTGTCGTTCTGTATAGTGGTTTGGTGAGGGCGGGACCGACACGCCTGGGCACAAAGGGGCCGTGGCCGGGTGTGCGTCCCGTCCAATGGGGGATGGTCGCCGACAGCGAGGGGAAAAACCCCAGAACTATATACACGCCGGGTACTCAGGTTTTTTAATCGCCGGAGAATTTCTCCGGCGGGCTACACATTTATAATCCCGGTGTCTGGGGTTCCTAGACTCGCTGCCGAGGCCTACAGACTAACCAACTCCTCCCCCACTCTCTTCACGTAATCACGCCATGACCATCCTACACGAACCAACACAAATTCTTTTTAAGTATTTGTCTCTTTGAGCATGTCGCAGTTAAGAGAAGAGGGAGTCGACCAGTAAGAGCATGCTAGCGCCCATACTCCACCTACCTTGTCTTAACTTTCGGCGGCTTTTTCATAATGCGAAGCAGTCATCTGGCTCCCGTTTGTCTCACCTTTAACGCGGATAGGAGTTGTGGGGTAGGCCGCCTGCGATGGCTGGGAGTATCAGGAGTTGGTCAGAGTCTCTTAGGGGTGTGTCAAGGCCGTTTAGGGTGCGAATGTCCTTGTTGTTGAGGAAGATATTTATGAAGCTGCGGATTCGCTGGTGCTCGTCGAATATGTATCTTGCCAGGTCAGGATACTTCTCCACCAGCGCCTGGAGGGCCTCGGACACCGTTCTTGCTTCGACCTCGATCCGCGTCTTGTTGTCTGTCAGCGCCCTCAGCGCCGCAGGGATCTGGATAACTACTGACAAGCCTTCTTCTGAAATGAGGTCTACGCTGCCCATTAACGTTTACTCGGGCCGCCCCTTCCAGCCGCGTGTCGGCCATCGATTTTGAGAATGCTTTATTATTAGGCTGGCCCGAGTGGTGGTGTCTACCCGAATGCCTGAGCTGTGGGACCAGGTTTGGAGCGGGTTTGTGGCGTATGGGTATGCCGGAGTCTTTGCCTCCAGCCTGTTGGGGAGCATGATCCCATTCGTCTCGGGACCCTACATACCGCCAATAATCATAGCTATTGTGGCCGGTGGGCTTGACCCTGCTCCCACCGCGGTTCTCAGCGCATTAGGCGCCTCGCTGGGAAAGCTTGCGCTTTACAACGTCTTTCGCGGAGGAAGAGGACTCATGAGTCAGGACTCTCTCCAGCGTATTGCGCCGCTCCAGCGGTTGATCAAGAAGTATGGGTGGGTAGCTGTTCTGGTCACGGCCGCGACGCCCGTCCCAGACGACGTGGTCTACATGCTCCTCGCCCTAACAGGTCTGAGCAACAGGCTCTTTTTCCCATTCGTCTTCGCAGGCAAGCTCGTAATCACCTCAGCCGTCGCTTATCTTTCCACGCCACTCCAGGGGGTCGTCTGCCTGCTCGTCGAGTGTGGCCCAGCGGGTAACTTCTCGAGACTTTTAGCAGTCTCGGTCGCCACCGCGGCGGCAGCCATGCTGCTTGCATATCTCGTTGCGCGGCTCGACTGGGCTAAGATTCTGTCGTGGATCGGCATACAGGGCTAGCGGGCTTCGGAATCTATATTTTTGGCGCGGTGATCATATGGTTGGTTGGCCTCGGCTAAGGGGCGTTCGCTAGAGTTCGTGAGGGCCGTGTTTAGAGAGTTCTATAGGCGGTCCGCAAGCCTCATCAACCCGCCCCCACGTCCGGAGATGAGGGAGTATGGCTACTGGCCCTTTGACGGAGAGATGGTCAGACACATCGCCTTAGGCTCGGCCGACGAGGTGAGGGCGGCTGTCGCCAGAGCCTCGCCTCTCCACGCCTACAGGTCTGCCGCCTACTACAGGTATCCTGCTGCTCCGATGAATGAGAAGGAGTGGCTCGGCGCGGACCTTATCTTCGACATAGACGCCGACCATCTAGACCCTCCATGCGCGGGCCGGCACGAGTATCAGTTATGCAGCACCCACGGCCTCGTCGAAGAGGCCGGCAACGGTTGTCCCAGTTGCGGCCAGCCCCTGAGGACTCTTGAGTGGGTCTGCGAGGGGTGTATCAGCGGGGCTAGGGCAGAGGCGGCGAGGCTTGTGGCCATATTGATGGACGAGCTTGGGGCTGAGGAGGGCGAGATCGAGGTCGGCTTCTCGGGGAATAGGGGCTATCACGTTGTTGTTTACTCCGAGGCCTTCAGGGGGCTGGACCAGATAGCGCGGAGAGCGATCGTCAGCTACCTCCTCTGCGAGGGCCTGGTCCCGAGCCTGGTTGGCTTACCCGGCGGAGCTGGAAAGAGGGGGAGGCCCTCTGTTAAGGGGCTGCCGCCGCCAACGTTTCAGCTGCCTGGGCTGAAGGGCCGCATCGAGAGACGGATATACGCCCTCCTCCAGAACCCTAAACTCCTCCCCCAAAAACTGTTGGAGAAGTATGGAGGGATTATCGAGCAACTCAGCAGCTCTTGGATCGAGGAGCCTGACTGGGCAGCCGCTCCAGCGGGACTCTGGGCGAAGCTAGTGGAGGTGGCCATAAGGATGGAGTCTATCAAGATAGACCCTGTGGTCACGGCTGATATCCATAGGCTCCTGAGACTCTCCGGGACGCTTAACGGCAAGACGGGACTCCTTGCGTGTCGGATTCCAGTGGGGGAGCTGGAGGACACCGACCCCCTCGAGGTCTCGGCGGCCCTCCCGAAGGATAGAAGGGTGAGGGTGCGGGTTCTCTATTGCCCCGCCTTCAGGCTTGGTGGGATGGAGTTTGACGAGGTGCCGGAGCCCCGGAGCATGGAGCTGCCCCTCTACGCCGCCACTTATCTCATTCTTAGGGGGGCTGCCGAGCTTGAGGGAGTCTCCAGCTAAGCTCCCAGCCCATAGTCCTCGTGTATCGCCTTAACCGCCTCGACCCCGTCGCTCTCCTTCACGACGAAGGAGATGTTGAGTTCGGAGCTTCCCTGCGCTATCATCCTGACGTTTATCCCCCGCTTTGCAACTGCTCCGAATACCCTGCTGGCCACGCCCGGGGTCCCCTTCATGCCCTCACCGACGACTGCGACAACCGCCACATCTTTCTCACACTCAATCTTCTGGACCATCCCCGCGTCTGTGGACCTCTTTATGGCCTCAACAGCTCTGTCGGCCAGCCTCCTCGCAACGATGAGGGATATACTCGACTCGGAGGCGCTCTGAGAGATCATCACGATGTTTATCCCCGCGTTAGCCAGACTCTGGAGTATCCTAGCCGCGCTCCCGGGGCGGCCCACAGCCGTCGCCCCCTTAACCGTTATCATGGCCACATCGCGCAAGAGGAGCACCGCCTTCACAAGGGTGCCAGTATTGATCGAGGAGCTCGTGATGAGTGTTCCAGGAGCCGAGGGGTTGAAGGTGTTTTTTATTCTGACCCGGATTCCGCCGTAATATGATGCCTCGAGAGCCCTTGGGTGGAGACCCTTAGCCCCGAAGACCGCCATCTCGATCGCCTCGTCGTAGGAGAGTTGGGGGATAACCTTTGCGGTCTTCAGTATCCTAGGATCAGTCGTCATGAGCCCATCTACATCCGTCCAGAGCCAAACCTCGTCCACCCCCAGCCCCCATCCCAGAAGGGTTGCTGTGAGGTCGGACCCACCCCTCCCCAGCGTCGTAATCGCGCCGTCTGGTGTCCGGCCGATAAATCCGGTCACCACCGCCACGGACCCCCTACTGAGGACCGGCTCTAGCCGCTCCCTAACAAGCGTCAAGCACTGCTCGAAGAGCGGGGTTGCGTATCCGAACTCACTATCCGTGACAATCCCTGCGTCCCCGCCCTCGAAATACTCGGCGCCCACCCCCATGCTTCTTAGAGAGCAGGTGAAGATCCACGTCGAGAGCCGTTCCCCGAATGAGAGGATAAGGTCGCGACTCTTTGGAGTGGATTCCCTCAGGAAATATATGCCGGAGATTATGTGGCGAAGGTCGAGCAGCATCGCCCGGACCCTATCCTCCGCAGCCCTTCTAAGCTCACCATCATCAACGGCGCCACGAGTAGCCTCAAGGTGGTCAGACTCTAGCTGCGTAAGAATGGCGTCCATCTCATCTCTCCGTCCTTCCTCAGCAGCCGAGAGAAGTGCAAGCAAGTGGTCTGTCGTGTCCCCCATCGCTGAGCAGACAACCACTAACCTGTTGCCACGCATGCTATAATGCTTCACGAGGCTGCAGGCGTTCCTGATCCTATCGGGCCCGGCGAGCGATGTTCCACCGAACTTGAATACGAGCCTCAACTCTATGATTTCCTGCATTTTTGTCTGAAAAGGAGCCCAGCTATATACCTGAGCCTCCGAAGTCCAGGCCTGCCTCCAAACTTATATCCACGCCACCATTGTTATCATAGACGCATGAACAAGACGACCCCCATCATCGCCCTGAAGCGTAGGGACAGGATTGAGGGAGCGGAGAAGTTCCTCAGGAGTGGCTATAGGCTAGTTGGCAGGCACAGCGCCGTCAAGATATGTCATTGGA
>Ga0272449_1002867_pt1 | contig 15491 bp, 19 predicted proteins | sample YNPCB0241_FD_198679 | JGI IMG/M metagenome (GOLD analysis project Ga0272449, IMG submission 198679) | Hot spring sediment microbial communities from Yellowstone National Park, WY, United States - YNP-CB-024-1 | ecosystem: Environmental > Aquatic > Thermal springs > Hot (42-90C) > Sediment...
AAAAATGCCCTTGTAAAACAATATCAGAAGTTATTCAGCATTGATGGAGTTAAGCTCACATTTACTGATGAGGCATTAAGGGCTATTGCAAAAAAAGCGATAGAGAGAAAAACAGGTGCCCGTGCTCTAAGAAGTATTCTTGAAGATATTATGCTTGATGTAATGTATCTTATTCCATCTGAAAAGGGAATAAGTGAGTGTATAATCAATGAAGAGGTTGTCGATAAAAAGGCTTCTCCTATTTTGATATATAAAGAGAAAAAAGCAAAACAGTTATAAAATATTAGTTCCCTATGACAAATACAAAGGTTAAATTAATAATCAATGGAGTAGAAATAAAAGCAGAATTCTTTGATACAGAATGCTGTAAAAGGATAATTCAATCTCTTCCAATAGAAAGCAATATTAATGAATGGGGAGATGAATTTTATTTTACTGTTGGAATTAATATGCCACTGGACAATACTGCTACAACTAAAGTAAAAGCAGGAGATATTGGCTACTGGCCACCCGGGGATGCCCTTGCTATATTTTTTGGTAAAACTCCAATAAGTAAAGGAGATGATCCTGTCCCAGCCAGTGATGTAAATATTGTTGGGAGATTAATTGATAATCCTTCAATCCTTAAAAGCCTAAAAGGAGCAAAGAAAATAAGAATTGAAAAAGAGCAAACTTAGACTTTCCTTCCCTGAAGATGAAAAATTACACATCTGGCTTCCCCTTCTTCTTAATGCCTATTCAATTATGGATGAAGGAGTAAAAAAAGATATTGAAGAGCTTGAAAAAAAAGGTAGAAAACTCGCTTGCAGAAAGGGATGCAGTAATTGTTGTGAAGCTCATAGAGATATACCTGTTTATCCAATAGAAATTGTTGGAATATACTGGTATGTTATGGAAAAAGTTAAAGAACCTATAAGGTCTGACATAAAGCTTTCTCTTATAAAACATAAAAAAGGTGATCCCTGCCCCTTTCTTATTAATAAAGCCTGTTCAATTTATCCTATGAGACCCCTTGCTTGCAGACAGTTTAATGTTTTTGGACAATCCTGTAATCATGGAGAAGATGCTTATTATACAAGGCCTCAAGATGTTCTAAAACCATCTAAAAACTATCTCGGAGAAGCCTTATATGAAACAACTCCTTTTTATAATGTCTTTGATGAAGAGGAAAAGATAGAATTTATTAATTCTGGAAAGCTTAACAGCCTTGTAAAAATTTTGCAAAATTATCCATGGATTGAACTTGCAAGAAGAATGGGATAAAAAACAGCAGGAGGAGGTAAAAATGAGTTATATAATTGTTACAGGTGGTGCAGGTTTTATAGGTGCAAATGTAGTAAAAAGATTAAATGAATTAGGTGAAGAAAAAATTTTTATCGTTGACAATCTTTCTAATTCAGAAAAGTGGAAAAATCTTGTTGACCTTTCCTTTGAAGATTATATTCATAAAGACAAATTTATTGATGAATTAAAAAAAAATAAATTTAGACTTTCAGTCAAAGCAATCATTCATTTAGGTGCAAGAAGTAGTACCACTGAAAGAGATGTGGATTTTCTCATGGAAAATAATTATGAATACACAAAAGAGCTTGCAAAGTGGTCAATAAAAAACAATGTAAGATTTATATATGCATCATCAGCTGCTACTTATGGAGATGGTAGCATAGGATTTTCTGATAATCATGATTTAATTCCTAAACTTAGGCCACTTAATGCCTATGGATATTCTAAGCAGATATTTGATTTGTGGGCATTAAAAAAGGGGCTTTTAGACAAAATTGTTGGTTTAAAATATTTCAATGTCTTTGGTCCACGGGAGAATCACAAGGGTGATATGAGAAGTATGGTGCTTAAAGCCTATGAACAAATAAAAAGAGATGGGAAAATAAGACTTTTTAAGTCCTATAATCCTCAGTATAAAGATGGTGAGCAATTAAGAGATTTTATATATGTCAAAGATGCTGTAGAAATGACTCTTTTTTTCCTTGAAAATCCTAAATTAAATGGAATTTTTAATGTGGGAACAGGAATTCCAAGATCTTGGAATGATTTAGCAAAGGCTGTTTTTTCTGCACTAAGAACAAATCCAAATATCGAATATGTCGATATGCCAGAGGAAATTAGAGGTAAATATCAATATTTCACAAAAGCTGAAATGGAAAAAATTAGGAAATCAGGATATACCAAGCCAATTTTATCATTGGAAGAAGCTGTTAAAGACTATATTTTGAATTATCTGGAAAAGAATTAATTTTTTTCTATTAATTTTATATATACATATATTTTGCTTAATCTTTCAAGGAGTTCACATATATAGAAAGCTTCATTTATACTTTTACCTACAGTAACAGCTCCGTGTTTAGCAAGAATTACTCCTTTTTTATCCTCTAAAGCTTTTACAGCCTCATAGGCAAGTTCATTTGAGCCACAGGGAGCATATTTTGCTACTTTTATCTCTCCACCTAAAACATCTTTTTGTTCATCAAGTATAAGCGGAAGAGAAATTTCTTTAGCAGCAAGAATACACGCATAGGTTGAATGGGTATGTATAATTGCCTTTACATCTTTTCTTGCTTTATAAATTTCAATATGAAGTTTTTTTTCTGATGATGGTTCTCTTTCTCCTTCAATTATTTTACCGTTTAAATCAATGAGAACTATGTCAGAGGTTTTAATCTTTTCGTAACACTTTGATTTTGGCGTAATCAGTAGATAATTATCATTTACCCTAATACTTAAATTTCCGCTAATTCCGGTTACAAATCCTTTCCGATAAATTTTTCTTGCAAAATTTACAATTTCTTGTCTTTCCTTTTTCCACTTCATAGTTTTATTATAAACATATACAGGAATAAAAATTATACCTTGGAGGTGATTATATGAAAATTTTTTTAAAGTTTTTAGTTGTTATTTTACTTCTTTTCTTATCAACCTCTGTTAATGCGTACAATATTAATGATCTTTTGAAGGAGTTAGACATTCCCCAATGGCGTGAGAAGATTTCTAACCCAAATTTTGTAAATCAGTTTAAAACACAGGAAAGATTTAAAGCTGTTGTTGATTTAGCCGATGCTCGAGGATATGATTGGAGATACAGGATAAGAGCAATCAGACTTCTTGGTCATATCGGAACACCACAGGCACAGGAAGCACTTCTTTCAATGTTTCAGGATCCCTTTTTTCATCATGAATGTCCTTCTTTAAAATCCTATGTTGCAGAAGCTCTCGGTGATTTTCCTGGAGGCAGAAGATTAGTTGATATTCTAAAAGATGGTTTGAAAGATCCTGAATTATTAGTAAGAGAGGCAACCGCTAAATCTCTTGGGAAAATTAGAATGCCTGATTCTGTAAAATACCTTAAAGAAGCTTTTGAGTCAGAAAAAAGTTTAGCAGTAAAAATTGCTATTGTTAATGCATTAAAATCTATCGGGACTGAAGAGGCTAATATATTTATTAGACAAATTGCTTCAGATGGAAAACATGAGGATCTAAAAGATGCTTTTGGAGGTTCTCTATAATCCAGAAAAAGTTCAGGAATTTGACCCCGATGAAATTATTGCTATTTTTGAATCTGCCTTTAGTATTTTAAGAGAAGAGCCTGCTTTTATAAACATTGGGCAAACAGACGGGAAAGTGACATTTGTTGGAGATACCCATGGAGACTTTTTAGTAACTAAATTTATTGTGAAGAGATTTCTTGAAGAAGAAAATGAAAATAGATACTTAATCTTTCTTGGAGATTATATTGATAGAGAACCAGAGCCAGAGGGTTCTCTGTATAACTTAATTTATCTATGCTTGTTAAAAATAAATTTTCCTCAAAAAGTATTCCTTTTAAAAGGTAATCACGAAGCTCACTATTCCATTTATTGTCATCCCTATGAATTTGACAGAGAATTGATAGATATCTTCGGAAGTTTTGGAGTAAAAATTCATAATTCAGCTGTAGAAGTTTTCAAAGAAATGCCACTTATGATTAAGACTCAGAATGGTATAATAGCATCTCATGCAGGTTTTCCCTTGCATGGACAAATTATTAATCATAAATCAAGGCAGGACCTTATAATTGATATTCTCTGGGCAGATCCTGCAATCTCTCCTGTATTCAGAGGATATGATATTCCTAAGTTTACAGAAGAAGAACTGTCTGAATATTTAAAGTCTCAAGATGCAAAATGTTTTATAAGAGGACATGATCCCTATGTAGCAAGTAAAATAATATATTCAAAAAAATGTTTAACTATCTTTACCTGTCGAAGTTATGCCTCCCGAGCAGGTATTACAATAGCAAGTACAAAGCTGTCAAAAAATATAAAAGATGCTGAAGATTTATTTTTAGAAAATCTCACTTCATACTTTGTTTCATCTGAATAAATCTGGTAATGCTTCTGTTATAGGTAGCCTCTACTTCAGGAGTAAAATAGCAGGCTGGTAGTTCTCCTCTTTTCCTGTGATAATGTAGGCATTCACAGCATATGCCTTTTTTTTCACAGGGTTCATAGGTACATGTACAGATTTTTTTGTTTTTTTCAATTTTACATTCCATTATGTCCTCCACGTAGACTCTATTACATTTTAAATATTATACCATTTTAAAACTATCTCATTGATTATTTGACTTCTTTTAGAGTTATTAATAGAAGCATCATTTTAAAGAATTCTATAAAAATCATAAATATAATCTATTGCATTACTAAATTTCAAAGGAAAATCCTATTTTACATAAATAATTAATCTATAGTAAAATTATCCAAATTTTTTAGAGGAGGGTATATGGAGGGCTTAAAGAACTTTTTTGCAACAAAAGGAGGTATTATTTTTGTTGGTTTGGTTATAGGAGTTTTAGCTCCAGTGCTTCAAAAGCTTGGGAATCCTCCAAATATGGGTATATGCGTAGCCTGTATGGAAAGGGATATTGCAGGTGCTTTAGGACTTCACAGAGCATCAGTTGTTCAGTATATGAGGCCAGAAATCATTGGATTTGTTTTAGGAGCCTTTCTTTCTGCTTTAGCTTTTAAAGAATACAGGCCTCGTGGAGGTTCAGCACCATTTATCAGATTTATTCTGGGCATTTTTGCAATGATAGGTGCTCTTGTTTTTCTTGGCTGTCCATGGAGAACCCTTTTAAGACTTGCTGGCGGTGATGGAAATGCAATTTTTGGTTTATTAGGGCTTATCTTTGGAATATGGGTTGGAACAAGATTTTTAAAGGCAGGATACACCCTTGGAAGAACTCAAACTTCAGCAAGCAAAGCCACAGGTCTTGCCTTTCCTTTACTGATGTTAGGTTTTTTAATCCTCCTACTCATTGATCCTCAGCCCGAGGGAGAGCCGAAAGGAATGCTTCTTTTTTACAGTATAAAAGGTCCTGGTTCACAACATGCTCCTTTATTTATATCCTTGGGAGTTGCCATGTTAATAGGGATTCTTGCACAGAGAAGCAGATTTTGCACAATGGGTGCCTTTAGAGACCTTTTACTTTTTAAACAGGGACATCTTTTCTTAGGTGTAGCTGCCTTTTTCTTATCAGCATGGATAACAAATATAATACTTGGACAGTTTAACCCAGGATTTGAAAAACAACCCATTGCCCATACAATGCAAATTTGGAATTTCTTAGGTATGACCCTTGCTGGATTGGCCTTTGTTTTAGCAGGAGGTTGTCCAGGTAGACAGCTTTTTATGTCTGGTGAAGGAGATGCAGATGCTGCTATTTTTGCATCTGGTATGATAGTAGGTGCTGCAATTGCTCATAATTTTGGATTGGCAAGTTCACCAGCAGGAATTGGTCCAAATGGAGCAATTGCAACAATAGTAGGTTTAATTATCTGTGTAATAATCGGACTAACAATGAGAAGGAGGTAAAAATGGCTGAAATTGTTGATGCAAGAGGGCTTTCATGTCCTGAACCAGTTCTTTTAACTTTAGAGACTATAAAAAAGCTTGGTAAAGGAGAGATAGAAATACTTGTAGACACAGATACCTCAAAAGAAAATGTATCAAGAGCAGCTCAATCAATGGGTTGGCAGATTCTTAAGATAGTTGAAGAGGAAAAAGGATATAAAATTACTATAAAAAAGGATTAAGAAGAAATAAAATGAAAATTCTTAAAAAATTATTCAGAGAAAAAAATCCGTCTACTGATAAGGGACTTCTTATCTTTGATAATACTTCAGAGGTTATAAGGGCAGAAAATATACTAAAAAGCCATGGATTTAATGTAAAAGTTGTTGGACCACCACCCCATGTAAGAAAGGGTTGCGATCTTGCAATAGAATTTCCTATTGTTGAAACAATGGGTGTATTGAATGTTCTTGAAACTAAGGGACTTAGTCCTATTGACTGTTTACCATCAAATGATGGTAATTTAAAGCCCGTTGATCTTTTTCATATCAAAGACTACGGAAGATTTCTAATGGTAAGGGCAGCAAATATGAAAATAACCATTCACAAAAGTAGTCTAACAATTGTAAATATCTCAGGTGGTGGCTGTCCTGATGTTCCCTATCTTGCAGCTTGTCTTGTTGGCAAAAAAATTAATGAAGCACCTGAACCAAGAACACTTGGGCATACTCTTTGTGGGTATGCCCTTCAATTAGCCTATGATAAAATAAAAGAATTATGCTGGCAGTGATAGGCACAGTTCCAGAAGAAAACTTTCCGATATTATTCGGAAAAGTTGAACTTATTAATGATTTTTTATTTATTGAGGGAAGAAAAATTTCAATTCAAAGAGGCACTTCTGCATTGATTGCCTCAACTTGTAAGGTTCTTCAATTTCTTAAAAAAGACTTGCCTTATGCTTATCTTGTAGGAGATACAGGAAAGGGCTATGGAAGTAAAAGGCTTTATGAGTTTTTTACCAATGATATAAAAAAAAGAAGCTTTGATACCCTTACATTTCATTATTTGCTTCCAGATGCGGATTGGTGTAATAAGATTTTATTTGCCATTGAGGATTTACCAAAGCGTCCCTTTTTAATTGCTGATGCGGGGTTTATGTATGCTGCAAAAATGAGCGGAAATGCAACAATTTTTGACCTTTTTACTCCAGACCCTGGTGAGCTTGCCTTTTTAGCCGATGAAGAAGCCCCTCATCCCTTTTATACAAGAGGATTTCTCCTACAGGATGAAAGTAGAGCAGAAGAACTTATTCAGAGAGCCTATAAACATAATAATGCTTCAAAATATATGCTTGTTAAAGGAAAGAGAGATTATATAGTTAAAGAGGGGAAAATATTAGATATTATATCAGAGCCATGCATTGAAGCCCTTGAGCCTATCGGTGGAACAGGTGATACTTTAACAGGTATAACATCTGCTTTAATAGATTCGGGCTTTCCTGCTGAAAAAGCTATGATACTTTCTGCCCAGATTAACAGAATTACGGGTATGCTTTCAAATCCAGATCCATCAACACAGATAGTAGAGATTATAAAATTTATTCCAGAGGCAATTAAAAAGAAATATATTGAAATTTGAGTTTAATCTGTAACATTAGATATAAGTCCATGCTTTATTGCATAATTTATGATTTCTGCATTATTCTGAAGATTAAGCTTTTCGAGGATTCTTGCTCTGTAGGTACTTACTGTTTTAATGCTAATTGATAAATCCTTTGAAATCTCCACAAGGCTTTTGCCTTTTGCGATCATGAGAAAAACTTGAAATTCTCTCTCAGATAATTTTTCATGAGGTAAAATATCTGATGGTTTTTGAAAGTAAGATATAAGTTTTTCTGAAAAACTTTCTGGAATATATTTTCCACCTTTTGAAATTTTTTCTATTGCTTTATTTAGCTCTTCTGGGTCTGCGGATTTTGTTATGTATCCATCAGCTCCTAATTTTAATGCTCTTGCTGCATACTGTTCCTCTGGATACATGCTTAACATTAATATTTTTACTTTGGGATTAATTGATTTTAGACGTCTTAAGGTCTCTAACCCATCAATTTTTGGCATGGCAATATCAAGAAAAATAAGATCAAAAATTTCCTTTTCTATCATACTAAATGCCTCATATCCACTATCTGCTTCCTTACATTCCTTAACTGAGGGATTATCAAGAAGTATTTCTCTTAACCCCTTTCTAAAAAGTGTATGGTCATCAACTATTAAAATTTTAAGTTTATTCATTTTTTAAAAATTTTTTCATAATTGCAAGATTATTATATTTTTAGTTTTGATTTATAATTTGTTCCCTCAGGGGCACTGAAAGTATTACCTCTGTGCCTCCTTCTTCAGCTTTTCTAATATCTATTGTTGCATTGATTGAGTAAGCTCTTTCCTTCATAGCCATCAATCCAAAGGATTCAGGACTCTTAATTTTATCTTCACCAATACCTACTCCATTGTCTTTTACAATAATTATAAAACTTCCATCAACTCTAAAAAGTTTAATTGATACCTGAGTAGCATTTGCATGTCTTGCTATGTTTGTTAAAGCTTCTTGAAATATTCGAAAAATTGCAATAGAAGTTTCTTTTGAAAGCTGAATATTATCTTCAGATATTTCTATCTTGCATGGAATTAAAGTATTCTTCTCAAATTCCTTTACCTGCCATTTTATAGCATCTTGTAAAGTCAGATGATCAATTAAAGATGGTCTTAGTTTGTTAGCAATATTCTGAACTTGTTTTATAAGAGAGTTAATCAGGTTCATTGCTTCATCAAATTTTTCCAGAAGCGTATCATCTTTGATTCTTTTTTTAATCCATGAAAGGGATAGTTTTAAAGCGGTCAATGATTGGCCTAATTCATCGTGAATTTCTTTTGATATTTCCTTTCTTTCGCTTTCTCTTATATTTTGAAGGTATAAAGAAAGTTTTCTTAAAGCTTCTTTTGATTTTCTGAGTTCTTCTTCTATTTTTTTTCTATATGTTATATCCCTTCCGATAGTCTTAGTTTTTACAAAATTACCTTTTTCATCAACTTCAACATAAACATTTAAGGCAGCAGTAAAAACAGAGCCGTCTTTTCGAACAAAATCTCTCTCAATTTGTATGTGGCTGTACTTATGGATATTGGGAAAGAATTCCATCTGTAACTTTTTTGATTCCTCTGTCATAAAATCTGTGATGGGTCTACCAATGATTTCGTCTTTTCTGTATCCAAGCATTTTTGCCTCTGTTTCATTGCAATCAATTATTATCCCATTTTTGTCAACAGAGTGATACATATCTGGAGCGTTATCATAGAGGTCTCGATATTTTTCTTCTGACACTCTTAACTGATGTTCAATTTTTTTTCGCTTTGATATGTTTATTGCGAGTAAAAAAATTGTTAAGGTAGAGGCAATAAATATGAGAGTAAGAGTAATAAGTGTTTTTTTATATTTTATAAGAAAACTTTCAGGATAGTTCAATATAAAGCTTTCCTTGGGAACTTTTGACAAAGAAATATTAAATCTCTTTAGCTCTTTGTAGTCAAACATATACTCATTAGGGCTTTCTTTAATAACAGGAATATCCTGAGGGTTTTTCCCATTAAGAATTTGCAACACAATTTCTCCAGCTCTTTTACCCTGTAAAAAAGCACTTGTTAATTTACCACCAACAATTCCTCTTCCTAAATAAAAATCCCAAACACTATAAATAGGAGCTTTTATATGAGGGTAGAGTAAATCAAGACTTTCTTCATAGGCAAAGAAATTCCCTGTTTTATCCCTATTAACAAGTAAAAGAAGAACTATACTTTTTGGTGGTATTTGACCTACAGATTTTATCAGTTCTTTCATATCTGGATTTTCGACTATTTCAAGATTTATTTTATTCTGGATTTCTGATAGAGCTTTCATTAACTCTCTTTTCATTGCTAATCCTGTAGTTGTAATATCATTTATTACGTAAATATTTTCTGTCTGCGGATGAAGTTTCAATGCAATTTTAATTGTACCTGCAATATCTGTTTCTTCTGCTACGCCTGTAAACCATTTGCGATATTTATCTATTAATTCTTCATTAAAATTATTGATACCACAAAATACAACAGGAAGATTGTTAAATAATTCTTTATAATGTTTCAATGTAAAATTTAATGCATCGTTATCTGATACTATGACAACATCAAATTTGGATTTCTTATACTTTTCTTTAAAATAATTGAAGAATCTTTCCATTTGCATTTGTTCAGAAAATCTTTTAGTATCCATATACTCTATATAGTATTCGATTTCGCTTTCTAAAGGTTTGAGCGCCTCTTTAATCCCTTTTACAATATTATCTGTCCAGCTTAAGCCATGATGATAGGAGTTTAGAATAAGTATCTGCTTTTTATCGGTCTGAGCAAAAGAAAAAGAAGTAAGACAAAGAAAAAATATGATTGTCAATATAAACCTTTTATACATAACCTGTTTCTTTCATCCAATCATTATACCTTGCTGCCCTGGGAATTATGCTTATTCCTGAGGAATCTATATGACATTTAAATCTATCCTTATCTGGGGAAAAACCTATTTCTTCGCCTTCATAAATAATATTTTTTTTGTCAACTATTACTCTGTAAAGTTTACTATTTTTTTTGATTACAACATCATCCATTATTAATGACTCCTTTATTTCTGCATTTTTTTCTACAATTACACCGCTTCTTATAAAGGAATTTTCAATTTTCCCGCCATATATTATTGTCCCATCAGAAATTATGCTATTTTTTATTTCACCATTTAATATTTTTGCTGGAGGAGAATCATTTTTAGAAGGATAAATAGTCCAGTGTTTGTTGAAAATCTCAAAAATAGGTTTTTCTCCAAGCATATCCATATGGGCATCGAAATAAGCCCTTATTGCTCCCACATCTCTCCAATAACCTTTTTCTTCGTAATTTTTTAACCCTGGTATTTCATTTTTAGCAAAATCGTAAGAATAGACTCTACAACCTCTTACTACAAGTTCTGGAATCACATGAGCTCCAAAATCGTGTTGTTTTTTCTTTTCAGCTCTTATAAGGGCATCTATCAAAATATCTGTGTTAAATATATAATTACCCATTGAGACAAAAGCCATAGAAGGATTTTCAGGCATAGGTACAGGTTCTTTTGGTTTTTCTTGAAATCCAATGATTTTTTGGTCAGGTTGAGTTACAATTACACCAAAAGAAGAAGCCTCCCTTATTGGAACAGGTCTTGCTGCAACAGTTACCTCAGCATTGTTTTCCATATGAAATTCTATCATTTGTCTTATATCCATTCTATATATATGGTCTGCTCCAAATATTAATACTAAATCGGGTTTATGTTCTTTAATTAGACCTATATTTTGAAATACTGCATCTGCAGTACCTTGAAACCACTCAGGTCCCATACGCATCTGAGGAGGTACAACAGTAACAAAGTGGTCTCTTCCAACAGATAAAAATCCCCAGTTTTGTCTAATATGTTCAATAAGTGATTGAGATTTATACTGAACTAAAAGATAGATAGAATAAATTTTTGAATTGACAAGATTACTAAGGACAAAATCAACTATTCTGTATTTTCCACCAAAGGGTACAGAGGGTTTTGATCTAAAGGATGTAAGAGGAAAAAGTCTTTCACCTTTTCCACCTGCCAACACTATTGCTAAAACATTAGGAAGTGCCATTTTTTACCTCCCTATATATGTAAAGTGTCCAAAAATCAGTTTTATTCCATTTATTTAAAAATTTTTCAATTTCGATTCTTTCTTTTTCCTTATCCGATGAATTTACTATTATTTCCCCTTCACTGAAACCTACCACCACCATATAATGATACTTTTTATAAAACCAAAAACCTTCATCAACCATAACAATTAAAGGATGTCCTCTTTTAATTTTATCTTTTAAATCATCTAAATTTCCTCTGTATTGTTCTACTTTTAATCCAAATTTTTTAGCATAAAAGAGCATATCAAAATCCGAAGTTCCCTTTGCATCTTTACTATAAATCTCTGATGCTATTTCTGAAGGTTTAATATTTATCCCCCAAAAATTTAAAACCATTGCTAAAGAAGTAGGACCGCATTGATAAGCCTTTGAAGGAAAAAATGGGACAGAGGATATTATAAAGTCATAGGCGTAAGATTTTGTTAAAAAAACAACGATGATAAAAATTTTAATGAGAATAATTTTCTTCATAATTAACTTCTTTTTAATATCATAACTCTTTCAATTCCTGCAAGGTCAGGGACTATTTTTATCATTTTAAATCTTAATTTTTCAGCCATTTTTTTTATTTCCTCTGCTTGACCTATTCCAATTTCAAAAAAAATTAATCCTTCTTCAATTAGATAATCTTCTGCATTGTTTAATATTTTCTCGTAATACAGAAGCCCCTTTTGTCCTCCATCTAAGGCTTCTTTAGGTTCGAAATCTTTTATTTCAGGTTGAAGATTTTTTATTTCATCGGATTCTACATAGGGTGGATTTGCAGTGATTGAAATAAAAGAGTTTTTTTTCAATGGAGAAAGTAAATCACCAACAACAAAAAAAGCATTTGAAACACTGTTGAGTATTTTATTTTTATGTGCATATTTAATAGCATTTTCTGAAATGTCTACTCCTATAATTTTAAGTTGAGGTAGATTTTTTGCAATAGAAAGGGCAATACATCCTGAACCTGTACAAAGGTCAACTACGAATCCGTCTTTTTTATTTATTATCTCCTCTCTTTTTAGAAATTCTTCAATCAAAATTTCTGTTTCAGGCCTGGGGATAAGCACTCCAGGACCTACTTTTAATTTTATATTGAAAAAATCGCATTCTCCTATAATATATTGAAGAGGTTCTCTTTTAAGCCTTCTTTGAACTAATCTATCTATTTCATATATTTGTATTGAGGTTAATTGAGGATTTTGGGAGTAAAGTTTTACTTTATCAATTTTAGCTATATGACAAACTATTTCTTGGGCTTCCTTTTGTGGGAAGGGGATTTGATTTTTTTCAAAAATTTTTTTTATTTCTTCAATTTTTTTTAAAGCATTCACATTTCTTTCAGTTTTTCAGCCTGATAATAGGAAATCAGTGAATCGATCATTTCATCAAGATTGCCATCTAAAATATGATCCAATTTGTATAGAGTAAGTCCAATTCTGTGGTCTGTTACACGATTTTGGGGAAAATTATAAGTTCTTATTCTTTCACTTCTTTCTCCTGTGCCAACCTGTTGTTTTCTCTCTGAAGCTCTTTCTGCTTCCTTTTTCTGCCTTTCCATTTCAAGTAATCTTGCTCTAAGAACTTTCATTGCCTTTTCTCTGTTTTTAATCTGAGATCTTTCATCCTGACACTGCACAATTATTCCTGTGGGTATATGAACTATTCTTACTGCAGAATAGGCAGTATTTACAGACTGTCCACCGGGACCTGAAGAACAGAATGTGTCAATCCTTAAATCTTTCTCTTCAATTTTAATATCTACATCTTCTGCTTCTGGAAGGACAGCAACAGTTGCTGTGGATGTATGAATTCTTCCAGAAGCCTCTGTAACAGGAATTCTCTGTACTCGGTGAACACCACTTTCGTATTTAAGTTTACTGAATGCTCCCCTACCTGAAATATTTGCGATAATTTCCTTAAAACCACCAAGTCCTGTAGGATGACTGTCGATTATTTCTACTTTCCAGCCCTTAGATTCAGCGTATTTTGAATACATTCTGAATAAGTCAGCAGCAAAAAGAGCTGCTTCATCTCCACCTGTACCAGCTCTTATTTCAAGAATAACATTTTTTTCATCTCGTGGGTCCTTAGGAAGAAGTAAAATTGTTAATTCCTGCTCAATTTGAGGTTTTATTTTTTTAAGATTTTGAAGTTCATCCTCTGCAAGTTCCTTTAAATCTCCGTCTCCACTTTTCAAGATTTCTTCTAATTCCTCTATTTCCTTAACAATTTTTTTATATTCTCTGAATTTGGTAACAATAGGTTCAAGTTCTGACTGTTCTTTTGACAATCTAAGAAATTCTTCTCGATTTGAAAAAATTGAAGGCTCTGACAGAGCTTTTGTTATTTTATCGTATTTATTTTCTACTTCTAATAATTTATCTAACATTTAATGCCTCCAAAAAATTTACTTTATTGTGCAAGAAATCCTTCGGCTTTTTAATTTTTAACTGGCATTCTACTGCAAGCACTATCCCTTAAAAGGGATGAATCATCTAAATTTAAAACAGTTTTCAATGCAGTAATTGCAACTTCAATCTGGCTTTTATCAGGTTCTTTTGTGGTTATTTTCTGAAATAACAATCCAGGAGCTATGATAATTTTGCCAAATCTGGTATTTTGCCATTTTGCCGAAAGTTTTAATATTTCATAGGAAATTCCTGCAATGATGGGTAGAAGAATAATCCTGCTGAGTGCTTTCATCATAAAACTCCAAGAAGAAGGAATCATTGAAAAAAATAAAATACTGATAATAAGGACAATAAATATGAAACTTGTTCCACATCTAACATGAAATCTTGAATACTTTGATACATTTTCAATATCTAAAACTTTTTCTGTTTCAAAGGCATTGATTACCTTGTGTTCAGCTCCATGATAGGCAAAAATTCTTCCCATTTGAGGCCACAATGCGATTCCATATACATATCCTATAAAAATAATAACTCTCAAAATTCCATCTACAAAATTGAAAAGAAAGGGATTTATCTGAACTAAATTTAAAAAGTAACCAGTTAGTTTTGTAAGATAAAGAGGAAGCACAATAAAGAGGGCTATACCAATGAAAAAAGCAAGAATTAAAGATAAAGCCATACTCCAAGGATTTGATTTTTCTTCTTTAAATACAACTTTACTGCTAAAATCTATTGCTTTCAAGCCTAACCACATTGTTTGAATTAATATAAAGAATCCTCTAATTATGGGAATTTTTGTTAAAAGGCTTTGTTTTTTAAATTTTTCAGATTGAACAATAATATCACCTTCGGGATTTCTGACCGCTACTGCCCATCCCTTTGAAGATTTCATCATTACGCCTTCAATTACTGCTTGTCCACCTATTGTTGAACTGTTCATTTTTTTAAATAAAAAAGGGTTAGAAACAACCAATCTAACCCTCCAATTTATTTTCTTAATTTACTATTTCTTTCCGTATTTTTTCATGAATTTTTCTACTCTTCCCTCAGTATCAACTATTTTCTGCTTGCCTGTATAAAAGGGATGACATTTTGAGCAAATATCCACTTTAATTAAAGGTTTTGTTGAGTGAGTAATAAATGTTTCGCCACAGGCACATATTACCTTTGCTTCCTTGTATTGAGGATGGATTTTTTCTTTCATTCTTCCCTCCGTGAGAATTTTCTTAATTTTAATTTTATCCTGAAATAGTAATTTTTAGCAAGCAAAACTATTTCCCTGAAATTACCGATAGAAATTTCAAAGAGTGATTTTTTGACTCTAAAAGTCCTCTTAAGAGGGGATTTTATCTAAAATTTTTCATCTACCTATCTTTTACATCCATTTTTTTATCCCTTGTATCCACCTGTCTATCTTCTCCTTTGCCTCATCAAAGCTCGCAAATTCATTGCGCCAGTATAAAAACAA
>Ga0272449_1002871_pt1 | contig 15463 bp, 12 predicted proteins | sample YNPCB0241_FD_198679 | JGI IMG/M metagenome (GOLD analysis project Ga0272449, IMG submission 198679) | Hot spring sediment microbial communities from Yellowstone National Park, WY, United States - YNP-CB-024-1 | ecosystem: Environmental > Aquatic > Thermal springs > Hot (42-90C) > Sediment...
GTTCGAGCCCAATCCCCTGGTGGAGAATGTGAGCGCCACCTTAGGGAAGGACTCACTGCGCCGAGGACTCATAGCGGGCCTGGTGGGCCTTGCCCTGGTCCTGCTGTTCATGCTGGCGGTTTATCGAATGCTGGGGATAGTCACCGGCGTGGCCTTGGCTACCTTCGGCCTTTTGATGTACGGGACCATAGTCCTATTGGGCCGCTTCATCGACTGGTCCCTCACGCTGGCCGCCATCGCCGGCGTGGTGGTATCGGTGGGCATTTCTGCCGATTCCAGCGTGGTCTTCTTCGAGAGGCTCAAGGAAGAGGTGAGAGAGGGCAAGAAGCTCCGCTCCTCGGTGGACCGAGCCTATCGCTCCGCCTTCCGCACCATCATCGCCGCCGATGCTGCTACCTTCATCGCCGCGCTGATCCTTTGGTTGCTGGCCATGGGCCCGGTGAAGGGATTCGCCTTCACTCTGGGTCTTTCAACGGTTTTCGATGTTTTCATATCATATGCTTTCACCCGCAACGCGGTGAGCCTTCTTTCCCGCCTGGAGGCGTACAACAAGCCCCGCAACGTGGGGGTGGGTAGGGAATTCCTGGGGAGTGAGGCATGATGTACATCGGGGGCAAGGAATACAAATTCAACATAGTCGGGGACTCGCCCTTCCGGCCACCCAATCTTTACTGGTTCGCCTTTTCTGCCCTTCTCATCGTGGTGAGTGTGGTGGCCCTGGTGACCCTGGGCATCAACTGGGGCATAGAGTTCAAGGGGGGATACCTGCTCAAGGCTCGTCTCGGAGTTATGGCCGACGTAGGAGAGGTGAGGTCCCTGCTAGCCGGGTACAGAGATGCGGATCTGGAGAAGAGCATCATCCAGACCTCGGAGGAGGGCTCGGTCCTCAGCCTGCGCATGCCCTACATAGAGGATGCGAACCGAAGAAAAGAGATCATCAATGACCTGAAAGAGGAGCTCGACGGCAAGTACGGCCTGGAGGAAATCCTCCAGGAGGAGCAAGTGGGCTCGGAATGGGGCGTGGAGGTGAGCCGGAAAGCCATCCTGGCCCTGGTGGTGTTCCTCCTGGCGATGCTGGTTTACATCACCTTCCGCCTGGAGTTCAAGATGGCCATCGCCGCCATCCTGGCCCTCATCCACGATACCCTCATCACGGTGGGCATCTATTCCCTCTCCCGCAGGATGGTGAGCCCGGCCACGGTTATCGCCTTCCTCACCATCCTTGGCTATTCCCTTTACGATACCATCGTGGTTTTCGACCGAGTGGAAGAAAATGCCAACTTATATGCCAAGTCTCGGATGCCCTTCGCAAGTATTGTCAACGAGAGCGTGAACCAGACCCTTACACGCTCCATCGGCACCTCCGTGACCACCCTTTTGCCCATCGTCACCATCCTGGTTTTCGGGGGCGAGACCCTGAAGGATTTCGCCTTCGCCCTCTTCCTGGGGGTGCTCCTAGGGGGCTATTCCTCCCTCTTCATAGCTTCACCCGTGCTGGCCATATGGAAGGAGAGGGAGCCCCGTTATGCTGCCGTTAGGGAAAAGGTACGGCTGCCCGCGGGAGCTAAGGAGGTGATTCTGAAGCCCGTTTCCGGGAAGCAAGCGCGGGAAGGGGAAGACGCGAAAGGCCCCAGGGAAAGGGCGGCGACGGCCTCACCAGGCGGGGAGCCGTCCGCGGGGGTCGCGGCAGTAGGCGCGGCGTCCAAGACCACGGGCAAGCCACCCACCAAGCCCCAGGCGAGCAAGAAGAAGAGCACCACCAAGGGACCGTCCGGGGGGAAGAGGAAGAGAAAGAAGAAAAAGTAGCGGGAATCGACCTGGCATGGCTAGTTCCTTTCCTTTGGGAACTTGGGATATTATGGAAGGGTCCCGGTGGCATGCCGGGGCTCTTTTTCTCGGGCTGGCCCCCGAGGCCATATATGCGGCTGCGGGATCCGGGATGGCGCTCGCCCCAGCGGCGTGGGATCGCCCGGCCTCCGGGGGAGACTGGCGTGAAGCCAGGGTCCGATGACGTTAAAACCCCATACCGGTGACATTAAACCCCCATACCGGTATGTCATAAAATCAAGTCGGTGAGGTGGAACACCCCGGGAGGTACGGATTGGCAACCCAGACCTTCGAGGCATTGCTGGAGAAGGTGAGCGCCTACCAAGGCGAGGGGGAACTGACCCTTTTGAGAAGGGCCTTTGATTTCGCCTGCGCCCACCATGCTGACCAGTATAGGAAGAGCGGCGAGGAGTTCATCCTTCATCCTTTGGGAGTGGCCCATATCCTGGCCGACATGCAGATGGACGAGGTAACCCTGGCATCCGCCCTCCTGCACGATGTGGTGGAGGACACCGACATAACCCTTGATGAGCTTCGGGGCGAGTTCGGGCAGGAGGTGGCGGACATCGTGGACGGTGTCACCAAGCTGGATCGCATGTCCTTCTCCAGCCGAGAGGAGGCCCAGGCGGAAAATTTCCGCAAGATGTTCGTGGCCATGGCCCGGGACATGAGGGTGATAATCATAAAGCTGGCGGACCGGCTGGACAATATGAGGACCATCGGCTACCTGCCGGAGGAGAAGCAAAGGGAGAAGGCCCTGGAGACCCTGCAGATCTACGCCCCTCTGGCCCACCGGCTGGGCATCTCACAGCTAAAGTGGCAGCTGGAGGACATCGCCTTTGCCACCCTCTACCCCCTACATTTCAATGAGTTGGTGCATATGATGGACCAACGCCGGCCCCAGCGGGAGGCTTATATAGAAGGCGTCAGGAAGGTGTTGGACGAGGAGCTCCGGAAGGCGGGTATCGATGGGAAGGTGGAGGGGAGGGTAAAGCATTACTACAGCATCTTCATGAAGATGAAGGAGGGGGGGAAACAGTTCGACGAGATCTACGACATCTTCGCCGTTCGGGTCCTTGTAGACAGCAAGGAGGATTGTTACAAGGCCCTGGGCTTGGTTCATACCTTGTGGCATCCGCTACCGGGCAGGATCAAGGATTATATAGCCAGGCCCAAGTTCGGTATATATCAGAGCTTACACACTACCGTCATCGGGCCGGAGGGACGCCCTCTGGAGATACAGATAAGGACCCACGAGATGCACCAGGTGGCGGAGTACGGGGTGGCCGCCCACTGGAGGTACAAGGAAGCCCAGAAGAGGAAGGGAAAGCCGAAGGACCAGGCGGCCTGGATGAAGCGGGTCCTGGAGTGGCAGAGGGACTTGTCCGATCCGAAGGAGTTCATAGAGGGGCTTAAGATAGACCTTTTCCAGGACGAGGTCTTCGTCTTCACCCCCAAGGGGGACATAGTGGACCTTCCGAGGGGGTCCACCCCCATCGACTTCGCCTACGCTATCCACACCGACGTGGGGCACCGGTGCGTGGGCGCCAAGGTGAACGGGAAGTTGGTCCCCCTCCACTACGAGCTGCGCAACGGGGACATCGTGTACATCATCACCTCCAACACCTCCACCGGCCCTTCCAAGGACTGGTTGCAAATGGTCAAGACCCCCAGGGCGAGGGCCAAGATAAGGCAGTGGTTCTCCCGGGAGAGGAAGGAGGAGGATGCCCAGCTGGGAAGGGAGCTGCTCCTCAAAGCCATCCGCAAAGCGGGGCTCCCGTCCAAGAAGATACAGACCTCGGGGATACTGGAGGCTGTGGCCTCGGAGGACTTCGGTTTCGTATCTTTGGAAGACCTGTTCGCCAGCATTGGTTCGGGAAAGACCTCCCATCAAAACGTCATCACCCGCCTGGTGGCCCGACTAGCGCCCGAGGAGAGGCCGAAGGAGGCGGAGAGGAAACCGCGCAGGCGCAGGAAGCCACCTTCCTATACCCGCGGTGTCAAGGTGGACGGGGTGGAGAACGTCCTGGTGAGGATAGCCCACTGCTGCAACCCGGTGCCTTACGACCGTATCGTGGGGTTCGTGACCCGGGGAAGGGGGATCTCCGTGCACAGGGCCGATTGCCCCAACGCAGTGCACATGAGGAACCAGGGATACCGCCAGATCGACGTCTCCTGGGACACCAGCCAGCCCACCAGCTACCAGGTGGAGATCTGCGTGGAGGCGTTGGACCGACCCAAGTTGCTAAGGGACATCACCACGGTGATGGGCGAGTATCACGTCAACATCCTCTCCGCAACCCTGAACATAACCAAGGATAACGTGGCCGTGAGCAGGTTCATCTTCGAACTGGGGGACATATCCTGCTTGGAGGACATGTTAAGGAACATCCGCCGCCTGGACTCGGTCTTCAACGCCTACCGCGTGCTCCCCAGCACTGCCGTCCCCGAGGCCTGAGGTTTGATGGTCTGGGGAAAGGGGGACAGCGGGGAAAGAAAAGCATCCGGTAAAGAAGTGATGGCCCGCTTCCGGTTTTGGTCGGATGGCTCGCGGACAGCGGGCCGGGGGTCTTGGAGCGGGCGCTGGTGGGGGTAAAATGGGTCTGCCGTGGGAAGTGATCCGCTTGAGGCGTTGATGTAAGACCTTACCCGCGCGTCATGTTCCACGATTTGGGCCGGCAAGATGGAGATTGATCCGGGAGGCGCTGGATGAGAGCTTTGTTGCAGAGGGTGTCGAGATGCTCGGTCAGGGTGGACGGCCGGGAGGTCTCCTCCATCGGCCGGGGACTCCTGGTGCTCTTGGGAGTGTCTGTGGAGGATGGGGAGGAGGACGCCAGTTATTTGGCGGAAAAGGTGGTGAACCTCAGGATCTTCGAGGACGGGCAGGGCAAGATGAACCTCTCGCTGGAGGAGGTGGGCGGCGAGGTGATGGTGGTCTCCCAGTTCACCCTGTATGGGGATACGCGCAAGGGCAGAAGACCCAGCTATACCAGGGCCGCCCCTCCCGAGGTGGCGGAACCCCTATACCGGTACTTCTGCCGCCAGGTGGAGGCGCGGGGCTTCACGGTTCGCACCGGGTTGTTCGGCGCCCACATGGAGGTGGAGCTGGTAAACGACGGACCGGTCACCCTTCTACTGGAGAGCCGGGATTGATCCCTTCCGGGACCGGTGGGGAGGGGGAGACGGTTCCCGGGGTGTACCGGGTGTTTGACGGAGAATGTTTTCCGGTGACGGGGAGACCTCGAATCCCCCGTTTCTGGCCCATTGAGGGGGGTGGATATATAATTTCAAGGACGCTGGCGGGCTTCCCGCAACCGGAGGTTATGGAAGATGCTGGTGGAAACACTGGTCTTGGGGATGCTAGCCACCAACTGCTACGTGGTGGCTGAGGGTGAGGGAGGCCGGGCGGCGGTTATTGACCCCGCCGGGGAGGTGCGGAGGATAATCTCCACCCTGCAGCGGCTCGAGCTGGAATGCCTGGCCATCCTTTGCACCCACGGCCACGTGGACCACGTGGCCGGCGCGGGTCCCCTGAGCGATGCCACTGATGCACCAGTGTACATCCACCCGCTCGACGCGGGCTCCCTGGCCAGCCCCCGCACCCGCCTCCTGGGGATGATGGGGGGCACAATATCCACCCGTCCTCAGCGGGTGGTCACCGTGGAAGACGGCGACTTGATCGAGGTGGGGAAACTCGGGTTACGGGTGCTCCACACCCCGGGACACACCCCGGGAGGGGTGAGCTTCTACCTTCCCGGGTCGCTTTTCTGCGGAGACCTGATCTTCCAGGGGTCCATCGGCAGGACCGACCTGAAGGGAGGCTCCCTTCAGACCTTGCTTGCCTCGGTGAGGGAGAAGGTATGGCCCCTGCCGGACGAGACGGTCATCTATCCCGGTCACGGGCCCCTCACCACCCTGGGCGCGGAAAAGAGGTCTAATCCCTTCTTGCTTGGGCTGGCTTGAGGTGGTGCCCCTAGCCTCTTGGGTGCGCAGTTTCTCGGTCGCGGGATCCTGGGAAGGAGGATCACCGGAAACGGGACATAAGCCGGAGGCGCGGTACTTTGCCACCATGACCGGCACAGGTGGAGGGGTGGGGGACCGGTCTTGAGGTCGACGGAATTTTGGCATAAGCGGTTGCCGGACGGTTTCAAGGGAGATGGTCAGGTTCAGAGCACCCCGGGGAATGGAGGACATACTGCCCCCCAAGAGCGGGGCCATGAGGCGTTTAGAGGATAGTGCCAGGAAAATACTGGCAGCTTATGGTTATGAGGAAATCATCCTCCCCGTGGTGGAACAGGCTGAGCTCTACCTGCGAAGTATCGGCGAGGAGACGGACATCGTCCAAAAGGAGATGTTCCTCCTGGAGGACAAAGGGGGCAGGATCCTCGCCCTGAGGCCGGAGGCCACGGCCGGGGTGGCCCGGGCCTTCGTGGAGCACGGCCTGGATTGTGCAGGACTACCGGTGAAGCTCTTTTACGTGGGACCTATGTTCCGACATGAGAGGCCCCAGGCGGGAAGGTACCGCCAGTTCCACCAGCTGGGAGTGGAGCTCATCGGCCCCGCAGGGCCGGAGGCGGATGCCGAGACCATCCTGCTGGTTACCGAGATCCTGGGGGAGGCGGGCATCCCGGTGGAGCTTCGGCTCAACACGGTGGGAGATGCACTTTGCCGCCCCTCCTACCTGGAGAGGCTGGTGGCCTTCCTGGAAAGCCGGTCAGATGACCTTTGCGAGGACTGCCGGAGGAGGATGATACGGAATCCCTTGCGGGTGTTGGACTGCAAAGAGGAGGGCTGCCGGGAGGTCCTGCGGGAGGCTCCCCTGATCCACGAATACCTGTGCCAGGATTGTAGGTCCCACTGGGAGGGTTTGCTCGATCTCCTCGGGCAACTGGGAATGAAGCCGACGGTGGACCCGCTGCTGGTGAGGGGATTGGATTATTATACCCGCACCGTGTACGAGCTGATATCACCGGAACTGGGGGCCCAGAACGCGGTGGCTGCGGGAGGTCGTTACGACGACCTCATCGAGGAGGTGGGAGGTAGGAGGACCCCGGCGGTGGGCTTTTCCCTGGGAATGGAAAGGGCGCTCCTCTTGGTGCGGGATGGGGGGAGGAGCAGGACCGGCATCTACGTGATATCCCAAGCGGAGTCGGCAAGAAGAGAGGCCTTCCTCTTGGGCGCGGAGTTCAGGAGGAGGGGGCTCCGGGCGGAGGTGGACGTTATGGGAAGAAGCTTCCGGGCCCAGTTGAGGGAAGCTGACCGAAGGGGGTTCCGCTATGCCGCCATCCTGGGGGAGGATGAGTTGGAAGGGGGCTTCCTCACCCTCAAGGATTTAGAGAGCGGCGAGCAGCGAAGAATTTCCCGGGAGGAACTCCTCGCGGGGGACCGGAGGGGATCCTTGGAAGCGAAGGGCATGACCGAGTCCCACGGAGAACCAGGTGCCGCCGAGACTCGGCGAGGTGGCCCGGAGAGCGAGGTGTAGAAGAACGACGACGAGGGAGTGAAGATGACCATAAAGGGTTGGGAGAAGAGGACCCATTATTGCGGTAGGCTGGGCAAGGATGACGTGGGCGCCCGCGTGGTGCTCAACGGCTGGGTTCATAGAAGGAGGGACCACGGAGGAGTGGTCTTCATAGACCTGCGGGACGTCACCGGGCTGGTACAGGTGGTCTTCAACCCCGAGATCAGCCAGGAAGCCCACGCCCTGGCGGGCGACCTTAGGTCAGAATACGTCATCAGCTGCGCTGGGGAGGTGCGGCTGAGACCGGAGGAATCGGTGAACCCCAAGCTACCCACCGGGGAGATAGAGGTCATGGCGGACCGCGTGACGGTTATCTCCTCCTCCCTCACCCCTCCTTTCGAGATCGCCGAGGGGGCTAGGGTGGACGAGAACCTGCGCCTTAAATATCGGTACCTGGATATGAGAAGGGCGGAGATGAGGGAGGCCTTGCTACTACGGGCGAGGGTAACCTCGGAGACGAGGAAGTACCTGGAGGAGAGGGGATTCATCGAGATCGAGACCCCCATGCTCACCAAGAGTACTCCCGAGGGAGCCAGGGACTTCGTGGTGCCCTCGCGGTTGCAACCCGGTCGCTTCTATGCCCTTCCCCAGTCTCCTCAGCTGTTCAAGCAACTGCTCATGGTGGCCGGCTTTGACAGGTATTACCAGATAGCCAGGTGCTTCCGGGACGAGGACCTGCGGGCTGATCGTCAGCCGGAGTTCACCCAGGTGGATGTGGAGATGTCCTTCGTGGAGGCCTCGGACGTGATGGAGGTCACCGAGGGCTTGCTCCTGCACCTCTGCCGAAAAGTTTTCGGGGTGGAGCCCCCCCACCCCTTCCCCCGGCTCACCTACCGGGAGAGCATGGAGCTTTATGGAACCGACACCCCGGATCTGCGCTTGGGAATGGCCATCGCCGACTTCTCGGATGTGTTCTCCGCCACCGAGTTCCGAGTCTTTCGCAAAGCGCTGGAGGATGGCGGAAGGATAAGGGGCCTGAAGGTAGAGGGGTTGAGGAATCCTGCCCGGAGAGAGCTCGACTTGATGGTGGAGGAAGCGGTTAAGCTGGGGGCAGGAGGCCTGGTGTGGGCCGTGAGGGAGGGAGAGGCCTTGAGGTCGCCGGTGGCAAAGTTCCTGTCACCGGGGGAGACGGCAGGGCTTTTGGAAAGGGCGGGCCTCCAGGAAGGGGAAGTACTCCTCTTGGCAGCGGGAGAGGATTCCCTCACCTCGGCGGTGTTGGACGGCCTTCGCCGCTGGTGCGCAGGGAGGTTCAGGGGAAGGGGTGAGGGTTTCAGCTTCGTGTGGATTACAGATTTCCCATTGTTAGAATGGGACGAGGAGGAAAGGCGTTACAAATCCCACCACCATCCTTTCACCAGCCCCTCGCTGGAATGTATTTCCGTGCTCGAGGAAAAGCCCCTGGAGGTGACCTCTCAATCCTATGACATCGTGCTTAACGGGGTGGAGATAGGCGGGGGAAGCATCCGCATCCACGACCCTGGCCTCCAAGAGAGGATATTCGCCCTACTCGGGATATCCCGGGAGGAAGCGGAGGAGAAATTCGGCTTCCTGCTGGAGGCCATGAAGTACGGCGCCCCGCCCCACGGTGGGATAGCCTTGGGGTTGGACCGCCTCGTGATGCTGCTCTCGGGCAGGGAAAGCATCCGGGAGGTGATCGCCTTTCCCAAGACCCAATCCGGGTCAGATCCCCTCACCGGCGCTCCCGACCGACTCTACCCGGAGCAGTTGAGGGAACTCCGGCTGAGGACCATTTGAGTTCCTTTTCGCTGAAAAGGAAAGAGGGTATCCAAGGTCCAAGACCAAATCACCTCAATACCTAATCCGGGTCAGATCCCCTCACCGGCGCTCCCGACCGACTCTACCCGGAGCAGTTGAGGGAACTCCGGCTGAGGACCATTTGAGTTCCTCTTCGCTGAAAAGGAAAGAGGGTATCCAAGGTCCAAGACCAAATCACCTCAATACCTAATCCGGGTCAGATCCCCTCACCGGCGCTCCCGACCGACTCTACCCGGAGCAGTTGAGGGAACTCCGCCGGGTTTTCACACCGTCGGCCGAATAAGCCTGCCGGGGTCGCCGCCTTGCAGCGGGATAGCAAGTCGTGGATACAGCTGGCATAGCCCTTTCGTCGCCTCAGTTCCCGCCGTTTGGTGGTTCAGAAGGACCGCTTTTCCGACGATATGTTAGTATGGAAACGTCAAGCGAAAGGATGATTTGCGGGCTCTGCCTTGTGCGGGGACCGTCGAGGTTATCCTTGAGCCAACACCACATTGAAGGGAGCCGATTTCCGCGGATCGAAGTAATGCCCCGGGAGGGGACTATGGAGGATCAGGCGGTAGGCGCCCACCTGCGGAGAGTGCAGGTTCATGGATACGGCGGTGACGGCAAGGCAGAGCCACGGTTTTTCGTGAAGCATTCTCATCTCCCCGCGCGAGTGGATTGATGGTCCCGGCGCGTTCCCAGGGTTCTTTCCCTGGTTTTTTGCATGGAACGTAAACTCATGGCGCCATCGTCCTGACTGATAGGGTAGGAAGGGTCGCGAGACTCCAGGGGAACCTGCCTGTCTTTTCAGGGAAGTTTGGCTCGTCCAGACGTGTGCTCCGGTCATCATCCCGTTTTATCCTTTAAAGTGGGTAAGGGAGGGATTGATGTCTGGGGAAATGTGACCTGCCGGGAGGAGGGGCTGTGGATCTTTTCGAGTACGCCCTGGGGGAAACCATGGCCAGGGAAGCGCCCCTGGCCCTCCGCATGCGTCCCCGTAACCTGGAGGAGTTCGTGGGGCAGGAGGAGGTGGTGGGGAGGGGGAGCTTCCTCCGGAGGGCCATGGAGGAAGACAACCTGCGCTCCGCCATATTTTGGGGGCCTCCCGGCTCCGGTAAGACCACGCTGGCCATGATCATCGCCCACATGACCAGGTCCCGTTTCGTGCAGGTCAAGGCGGTGAGCAGTGGGGTGGCGGAGCTGAGGAAGATCATCGAGGAGGCGGAGGAGAGAAGGGTTGCGGAGGGGCGGGGCACCATACTCTTCATCGACGAGATACATCGTTTCAACAGGGCGCAGCAGGACGTACTCCTGCCTCACGTGGAGGAGGGGACGATCACCCTCATCGGTGCCACCACCGAGAACCCTTATTTTGAGGTGAATTCCTCCCTGGTCTCCCGGTCCACGGTGTTCAAATTGAGGCCACTGCGAGAGGACGAGATACTGACGATACTGCGCCGGGCCCTGGAGGACTCTGAGAGGGGACTGGGCGGGATGGGGCTACGAGTGGAACCGGAGGCCCTGGAACACATAGCCAGGGTGGCGAGTGGGGATGCCAGGGTGGCCCTGAACGTCCTGGAGGCTGCTGCTTTGCTGGCGGGAGGAAGGGGAGCCCTGATCGACCTGCCTACCGCGGAAAGGGCCGCCATGAAAAGGGCGCTCCTCTACGACCGGGACGGAGACCTGCATTACGACGTGATATCCGCCTTCATCAAATCCCTGCGGGGTTCCGATCCCCACGCCGCCGTTTACTGGCTCTCGCGGATGCTCGAGGCAGGAGAGAACCCCCGCTTCATCGCCCGCAGGATGGTGATTTTCGCCTCCGAGGACGTAGGACTGGCGGACAGCAGGGCCCTGCAGGTGGCCGTTGCGGCTGCCCAAGCGGTGGAGTTCGTGGGCTTGCCGGAGGCGGCTCTTAACTTGGCCCACGCGGCCCTCTACCTATCCTTGGCCCCCAAGAGCAACTCCGTGCTTCGAGCCCTGGAGGCGGCCAGGAAAGAGGTGGAGGAGGGAGGGACCGGGGAGGTCCCTCTACACCTTCGGGATTCCCACCATCCGGCATTGAGAAAGCATGGGCACGGCATGGGCTACCTTTACCCCCACGATTATCCGGGAGGATACGTGGATCAGCTTTACCTCCCCGGGGAACTGGAGGGAAGGGAGTTCTACCTTCCCGGCAGCGAAGGGGAGGAGGCGGAACTGGTGGAGAAATGGAGGGGGAGGAGGGACCGATCGGGCAAGGGAGAGGGTGAGGGGGATGGGGATGAACGGCCCGGCGGGGGTGAGGGGCCAAGTTGACACCCCATTTTACCCGGTGCTATCCTCGAAAACGTTGACTTGGGAAGGAAAACCGCCGTTTACGGCGGTTTTGGATTAAGGGAAGGAGAAAGGGGCGAGTTGTACAGCGACATCGTGGTGGAGCATTTTCAGAATCCCCGCAACGTGGGGGAGATAGAGGACGCCGATGGTGTGGGAAGGGTGGGTAACCCCAGCTGCGGCGACATGATGGAGGTGTACATAAAGGTACGGGACGGTGTGCTGGTGGACGTGAAGTATAAGACCTTCGGGTGCGGTGCCGCGGTGGCCTCAGGCAGCATGGGGACGGAGATGGTCAAGGGAAAGACCATCGAGGAGGCCCTGCGGATCACCAGCGAGGAGGTCTCCGAGGCCCTGGGAGGGCTTCCTCCCGCCAAGATGCATTGCTCCAACCTGGCGGCGGACGGGATCAGGGCGGCCATCCAGGACTACCTCCGGCGCCGGGAGACGGTTGAGGGAACGGGGGGGTCCTGAATGGGGGGCGTGGCAGCCCTGGTCTGCGCCGTGTCCTTCGGCCTTTTCATGTTGGCCATATCCTTGGTTATGTTGAAGATGGCCCGCACTCTGGGCATCACTAATGGGATCCTGGACGATCTCCGGAGGGAGCTCATCCCCCTGGTCCGCAAGCTCCAGGTCACCATGGACAGGGTAAACGGGGAGATGGAACACGTGGACCGGGTGCTGGAATCGGTGGAGAGCCTGGCCAGGCAGGCCAATTCCCTCACCAAGGTGGCCCAAAGGGTGGCCACCTCTCCCCTGGTGAAGTTGCTCACCCTGGGCCTGGGGGCATGGAGGCCGGGGGGAGACCGGAAGGAAGAAGGCTAAGAGAGCTGATCCGGTGATCGTGCCCGCAAGCAGGCGGCCCGTCGGCATTCCGCGTTCCTGGAGGCGAGGTTGAAGAGCAGCGAGATAAGGGAGACCTTCCTGCGCTACTTTGAGGAAAGGGGCCACCGGAGGGTGAAGAGCTCACCCTTGGTTCCCGATGACCCCACCCTGCTCCTGACCAATGCCGGCATGGTCCAGTTCAAGCCCTATTTCCTGGGCACGGCCAAGCCCGAGTTCACGCGGGCCACATCCTGCCAGAAGTGCGTGAGGACCACCGACATCGAGAAGGTAGGGAGGACCGCTAGACACCTCACCTTCTTCGAGATGCTAGGCAACTTCAGCTTCGGGGATTACTACAAGGACAAGGCTATTCCCTGGGCCTGGGAGTTCCTGACCCAGGTGGTGGGCATCGACCCCACCCGCCTTTACTGCTCCGTTTTCAGGGAGGACGACGAGGCCTACGAGATCTGGAGAGACGTGGTAGGGGTGCCCGAGGAGAGGATAGTGCGATTGGGCGAGGAGGATAATTTCTGGGACATGGGAACCACTGGGCCCTGCGGTCCCTGCTCGGAGATCATTTATGACCAGGGTGAGGAGTTCGGTTGCGGCCGCCCGGACTGCCGGGTGGGATGCGACTGCGACCGTTACCTGGAGCTTTGGAACTTGGTCTTCATGCAGTATAACCGGGACGAGGAGGGTAAATTGGAGCCCCTACCCTCCAAGAACATAGATACCGGTTTGGGCTTGGAACGCCTGGCCTCGGTGCTCCAGGGTGCCAGGACCAACTTCGAAACCGACACCATCTACCCGGTCATCGAGAAAGTCGCGGATGTCTCCGGCATCCCTTACGGAAGGGATGAACGGGCGGATGTATCCCTGAAGCTGGTGGCGGATCACTCCAGGGCCTTCACCTTCCTGGTGGGCGACGGCGTACTTCCCTCCAATGAGGACCGCGGTTACGTGCTCCGCAGGTTGATAAGGAGGGCGGTCAGGCATGCCAGGCTATTGGACATCGAGCGTCCTTTCCTGGGAGAGATGGTGGACGTGGTGGTGGAGACCCTGGGGGACGCTTATCCCGAGCTCAAGGAAAACCGGTCCTTCATCCGGGCCATCGTGGAGAAGGAGGAGGAGAGGTTCTCCCAAACCCTGAGGGCCGGCCTGGCTTACTTCGAGGAGGCGGTGGCCCGGGCGACGGAGGGAGGGGGAGGCATCCTCTCCGGCGAGGATGCCTTCCACCTCCACGACACGCTGGGATTTCCCCTGGAGCTTACCAAGGAGATGGCCTCGGAGCGGGGCCTCGAGGTGGACCTGGAGGGCTTCGATAGGCTCATGGGGGAGCAGAGGCAGCGGGCCAGGGCCGCCAGGGAGGAAAGGGGTTTCCGGGAGGCCTGGGACGAGGTCTATTCGGAGATTAGGGAAAACTACGGCCCCACTGATTTCACCGGTTACCAGGCCACGACGGACCGGGGAAGAGTGGTGGCGCTGGTACGGGAAGGCAGGATCGTCCCCCGCGCCTCCACGGGGGAAGAGGTGGAGGTGTTTTTGGACCGCACCCCATTCTATGCGGAAAAGGGTGGCCAGGTGGGGGACAAGGGTGTGCTGGCTTTTCCGGGCGGTAGCGCCGAGGTAGGGGACACATTCTACCCCGCCGATGACCTGATAGCCCACCGGGCCCGGGTGAAGGAGGGAACGCTGGAGGTGGGACAGGAGGTGGAGGCGCAGGTGGACGCCGAGAGAAGGTGGGCCATACGCCGCCACCACACTGCCACCCACCTGTTGCACTGGGCTCTGGGGCAGGTCCTGGGAGAACACGCCAGGCAAGCGGGCTCCCTGGTGGATGAGCGGCGGCTTCGGTTCGACTTTACCCACTTCCAGCCCCTTTCGCCGGAGGAGAAAGACAGGGTCGAGGAGTTGGTGAACCGGAAGATCCTGGAGAACCACCCGGTGAGGGCCTACATAACCACCTTCGACTATGCCCGGGAGATAGGTGCGGTGGCCCTCTTCGGGGAGAAGTACGGGGATTTCGTCCGGGTGGTAGAAGTGGGGGATATAAGCAAGGAACTGTGCGGGGGTACCCATGTCCAAAGGACCGGGGACATCGGCCACTTCGCCATATTGAGCGAATCGGGGATAGGCTCCAGCACGAGGCGGATCGAGGCTGTCACCGGGCTCGAGGCCTTGAAGTACCGGCGGGAGCTGGAGAGGGTCGTGCAGGCGGCAGCGAGCATGCTAAGGACGGATCCCTGGCGTATACCTGAAGGGATAGGGCGCCTCCTGGACAGGGTGAAGGAGCTGGAGAACGAGCTCAAGAGGAGGGAAAGCCGGGCTGTGGCAGAGATGGCCCACCAGGATGCCGCTTGGAGGGAAGAGGGACTGGAAGATGGCCGAAAGGTGGCCGTCGCCCGCGTGGACGGTTTGGACGCCCGGGAGTTGAGGGAGATGGCGGAAAGGGCTCTGGCCGCCCGCCAGGCCTGCGTGGTGGGGATAGCCTCGGTGAAAGGGGACAAGGCGAACCTGGTGGTAGCGGTGAGGAAGGACCTTGCGGGCACCGTTAACGCGGTTGAGCTGGTCCAGCAGGCGGCGCAGGCCCTGGGCGGAGGAGGAGGCGGTAGGCCGGACATGGCCATGGGAGGTGGGTCCCGGGTGGAAGGGGTGCATGAGGCCCTGGAGCGGGTGACTAGGCTTTCCCTGGACCTGCTGAAAGGTTGAGCCATGGCCAGGGTGGTGGGGCTGGACGTGGGAGACCGCCACATCGGCGTGGCCGTCTCCGATCCCACCGGGGTCCTGGCCGTTCCCCGGGAGACCCTGGTGGGATATTCCCCGTCCGACTTGAGGGAATATTTGATTCGACTTAAGCAGGAGGGGATCGAAGAGGTGGTGGTGGGATTACCCATCACCATGTCCGGCAAGGAAGGGGAGCAGGCCAGCAAGACCCGGGAGTACGTTGCAGCCCTCGAGGGCATAGAGGGTCTCAGGGTCTTCCTCTGGGACGAGAGGCTCTCCTCCCGGGAGGCGGCCCGCAGGCTCCGGGAAGCGAGAGGAAAATCCGGGGAGGAGAGGATAGACGCCCAGGCGGCCGCGGTGATACTGCAGTCGTACCTCGATGCGAAGGCCGTGAGGATAGATGTGGACGCGAAAACCAGGGGCCCGAAGGTCGAAGGTCGGGATCTTACCTGACGGGCTCCGGCCCCACCACAAGAAGGCCGCAATAGCCGC
>Ga0272449_1002872_pt1 | contig 15457 bp, 15 predicted proteins | sample YNPCB0241_FD_198679 | JGI IMG/M metagenome (GOLD analysis project Ga0272449, IMG submission 198679) | Hot spring sediment microbial communities from Yellowstone National Park, WY, United States - YNP-CB-024-1 | ecosystem: Environmental > Aquatic > Thermal springs > Hot (42-90C) > Sediment...
GGGCTTATATATCGGAGGGGTCTGTGACACCCCAGTTTTGAAATGACAGACCCCGAAATAGTACTTAATCTAATAATGCCGCATGATGGGGACTAGGGTTTACAAATCATTGGACACGCCCAATAATCCCACTCAACAAATATACCATACTCTCAGCAGTCTTTAACAGGCCGTATAAGCCTGCCCTGTCTCTGGACAAGCTGTCTCATGGGCCTCTTTATAATGGCTGTTGTTAGGGAGAGGCAGACAACGGGTAAAGTCTCTATCAGGCTTAAGTGTAGTAAGAAGATACTTCAGAAGCTCCAGATACCAGAGAAAGGCGTTTTAACAGCCCATATAAAGCGTTATAGCTTTCAGGCAAGATATGGTGTGTCATGCTCAAGCTTCAGAGTTAATCTCGGATCAGCCTATACACCACTATTTGTGGGAGAGGATAACAGGATTAAAGCGGTTCTCAAGGTCTTTAATGGATCGGTAGAGCTATTCTATAAACAGGATGAGGAGGCTACTTATCCACTATCTATGAATAGACCCTATTATGCTGGAGGCTTCTACTTTTGTAGCGTATGCAGTATCTCATGGTTGGGTATGGGTAAATGTCCTAATTGTAGTGTTAAATTAAGGGAGAAGAGCAGGAAGAAGAAAGATAATAACAGCTCAAACTAGCGATATGCTATGGTATACATAGGGCTTATCTCGGCTTTTAAGTTATGGGTTCTAGGATATCGAACATTCTACGCAAAATATTTGCTGTAAGCCCCCAAATCACCTCAGAGCCCACCATATAGACTGGCACGGCTATCACGTCCTTTCTCCCATTGGCGAAAACCACTCCAACCCTTCTTTTCAAACTGGTCAGAGGTGTCCACAGGTATTCGGATAGCTCTGGGCCTAGGCGGATACTAGGTTCGCCTCTCATGCGGCCGATATAGGGTATTACTCGGAGCATTGGTGCATTGGATGGTGTGAGGGGGTCCAAAGATCCTAGAAGCTCAACATCCTCATCCAGATGCAGCCCAACCTCCTCATAGAGCTCCCTTCTCATCGTTTCAATCAGGAGCTCATCTTCTGGTCTAAACCTACCGCCGGGAAAGGCAATCTGACCTGACCATGGATCCCTCTCATCAACACGCCTCTTGACCAAGAGTATGGAATATGCCATATCCGCGGGTTTTAGGAGGATGGCTACAGCAGCTGAGCCTTGGTGCTCTGCATGGGCCGTAGGTTTGGCAAACTTCGAAAGCCTCGCCCTAAGGATATCCAAGCCTGTTTTCCTCTACTGCCTACCCCAGCGATACTTGTAGTGGCCCGAGAATAGCTGGGAGACAGTTACATATCCCTCCTCGAAGAGCTCATCATAGGCTCCACCCCACTTTCCCTCCAAGAGGCTCCTCAAACCCCACCGTACCATATCAACATCAATCATCGAGACCACAGGCTCGAAGAAACCCATGGCTATCATCTTCCTCGCCTCATGCTCGGGAATCCCCCTCGACATGAGATAGTAGACCTGCTCATAGTCTATCTGGCTGACACTGGCCGAGTGTGTGGCTTTCACCTCGTCGGTCTCGATCTCGAGGGAGGGAATCGCATACGCCCTTGCCTCTGGGCTCATTATCATAGCATGCTCCGCCAGATAGGCGCTGGTGTTCTTGGCGCTTCTGCCTATGGTGATGACGCCTTTGAAGAGGGCCTTTCCACTATCTTTGACGACACCCTTGGCCAGTACCCTGCCTTGGGTTCCATAGCCTATGTGATGGAGGTTTGAGGTGAGGTCCATCCTCTGAACACCGTCGCCAAAAACTATCTCCAGATCATTAACTCTACTACCATCGCCCTTAAGCAGGCTGTCAATACGTACCTTGGACACGGCAGCGCCCAGCAGCGCTCCAACCAATTTTGTATCCGCATCCTTTCCACCTTGAACACTCTTATTGGATAGAAAGTATCTACCGGGTGGGAGGCTTTGAAGCGTTGCATGTTTTACACCACAGCCCTCATCCTCTATTATTTGGGTGAGATGGCTCATCAGTCCAATTCCATCCTCTGAGCCTCCATGAGCCTCCTCAATTACAGAAACATACGAGTTCTCACCGGCCAATATTACCGTCTGCCCCACCGAAGCACTCTTACCATCCAGTATCCAGATGATCCTAAATGGCGTGTCCACCGAAACACTCCTCGGAATTTTTATGAAGACTCCGGTGGAGAAGAGAGCGTTGTTGAGGGAGCTGTATTTGTCGAGAGTGGGCGACCTGAGCCGGTTTTCGACGAGATTCTTAAAGAATTCTTCATGTTTTCCCAGCGCCTCATTCAATACTGTAAACTCTACTCCTCGATCTCTAAACCTGGATGGTAGGTTGATGTGGGCAGGGTGTCCATTGATAAGTATCGCTGAGGGCTGCTGGGCATCATCAACCACCTCCCTAAACTCCTCAGGAATTCCGCCATGCCATTTACCGGCCTGAAGATCTGCGAGTATATCATCGTTAAGCTCGGGTGCCTCATAGTGCCTCACATAGAGCTGTGAGGTTTCAACGGGAAGCGCCCTATAGTAATTCATGAATTTAGCTCTAGCCCGGGTAAGCCACTCAGGCTCTCCTGAAAACCTGACCCCAGCTTCTATAACCCCGTTCAACACATTCCAACCTCTAATCTCTGCTCTTGGATGGATGGGCATAACCCCTTAATTAAGCTATTTAGGACCATGTTTGATAGGATTGCCATGATCTTGGAGAGGTCGAGACAGCTTCATGAGGAGGCGCTCAGGTATCTCCCCAGCGGTGTCACATACGGCAATAGGTATTCGGATCCGTATCCGGTTTATCTTGAGAGGGCTGAGGGCCAGTATGTCTGGGATGTGGATGGTAATAGGTATGTGGATCTGTGGATGGGGCATGGTGCGCTGATAATGGGACATTCCTACAGGCCTGTAATAGAGGCTGCAATGGATCAGTTGAGATATGGCTCTCATTTCGGCTACAGCCATGAGTGGGAGGTGAAGTGGGCTAAGCAGGTGTGTAGTATGATCCCATCCGCCAAGATGGTGAGGCCCACCAACAGCGGTACTGAAGCCAATATGTACGCGGTGAGGCTTGCAAGAGCTTATACCAAGAGGAATATGATTGGGAAGTTTGAGGGTGGATGGCATGGTGGCTATGACGGGCTCCAAATAGGTGTCACATACCCCATTGACAGGCCGTCAACCCTGGGCATCACCGAGAACACGGTCAAGGACACGCTCCTACTGCCCTATAACAATCTTGAGGAGACGGAAAAACGTATTAAGGGCAAGGAGCTGGCCTGCATAGTTATAGAGCCGGTGTTGGGGGCTGGTGGTTTCATACCTGCCGAGAAGGAGTTTCTCAAGGGGCTCAGGGAGATATGTGATAGGATGGATATTGTGTTGATCTTTGATGAGGTGATAACTGGTTTCAGGCTTTCACCAGGTGGTGCCCAACAGCTGTATGGCGTGATACCGGATATAACTGTATTGGGAAAGGCTGTCGGCGGCGGCCCGTTCCCAGCCGGTGCATTCTGCGGCCGTGAGGATATAATGGAGCTGATAGACCAGCGTAAGCATCCAAACCCCTATGAGAGGGTGTTCCACGGCGGAACTTACAGCGGTAATCCACTCACCATGAGGGCGGGATACACCCTAATGAGGGAGCTGGAAAAGGGCGAAGTCTACCATCATATCAACAGCCTGGGCGACTACGTGAGGAGTAAGCTTGAGGAGATTACGAGTGGGGTTGACATCCATATAACAGGAGTCGGCTCACTTGTATGCCTCCATTTCACAAAGGAGAAACCCTATGACATACATACTGCCAACAGGACCAAGAACGTTGAGATGGCCAAGAGGTATTTCCGACATATACTGGGGAGGGGCCTGATCTATGTGCCGCCAGCCGTACCCCATCTATTCATCTCAGCAGCCCATACAAGAGAGTCAGCCGACCGCCTAATCACAGTCACCGAGGAGTTCGTCAGAGCTAGTCTATTATGACAAGTTCTGGCCTTGCGTTAATCCTTATCGGGAATATCTGGCCCAGTCCACGGGAGACATACAACATAGGTCCACCAGCTAGTTGGTACATTCCCCTTACAAAATCAGAGTTGGAGTATAAAATGATCCCACCTAACACTAGACCCCCATGGGTGTGGCCTGCTAATATTAGACAGTCGCCGGATATGTAATGTGCTGCATTGGGATCATGCACCAGCACGATACCATCCGTCCTTACACTATTGTATCGTCTGCCTTCATGCCAGTCCAGTCCTAATATCTTCCCAAGCCTCGACCATTCTGAAGAATCTATCAGCACCTTGAAATCATTCATCTTGAGGAGGCTGGATATCCACTCCACTTGATCCGACCAGTACTCATGATTTCCCATAACAGCGAACTTCTCACCGGCTTCAAGTGATTTGATGAAGCTCTCAACACCAGCCCGATCAACCGTATATTCATCAACCGTGTCGCCCCCTATTAGCAGAACGTCAGGCTCCTCCAGCGATATAATCTCGGCAAGTTTCTCAAGATAAGATGTACTGAAATGTATGTGTAAATCGGTTAAGAATACTATCTTCCCGGGTAAGCCAAGTTCCAACCGAGCTACTGTGAGCTTTCCAGAATCGTTGCCCATATAAGAGAGGGCCCCTAGGCCCACTAGAGAGGAGGCTAGACCCAGTCCCAGCAGCTGTCTCCTCCTCACCTCCACCATGTTGTGAGATTTGTTCAGGAGGGTTATTAACTTAGCATCTGCTTTGGATGGATATGTCTAGGACTCTATCAATACGGGATACGCTGGCGGTTGCGTGGCATCATATAATGCCCAGCGACACAAATCCTCTGGGAAGCCTCCATGGGGGTCGCATCATCTACTGGATACTCTCGGCTGCAAGTGTATCTTGCATGAGGTTTTCAAGGGGCGGGGTTGTATTGGGTGCGGTTGATGGGATTTATTTCCTAAATCCTGTTGGTCTAGGTAATATCGTTGAGGTCAAGGCCTTCATAGGATATTCTGGCCACTCATCCATGGATGTGGGAGTCATAACCCGATCCCAGAACCTCCGAAGCGGTGAGATCAAGGTGATTGCAGCAGCCCACATGGCCTTTGTAGCGGTTGACAGTGAGGGAAGACCACGCGCCCTACCCCATACCATAAGGCCGTCAGCCGACGAGTATGAGATATACTCGCTATCTGAGCAGTATCATTTGAGAAGGCATGAAGCCATCCGTTCACGGGAGACGGCGAGCATGGACATCGAACCATACGCATCAGATACACGCTTTAGAATGTTCTCATCACATATGGTGACTCCAGCGGATACAACGCATGGGGCCATCATGTTCGGTGGGAAACTGCTTCACATGATAGATGAAATGGCCGCTGGACTAACTGGTAGATACTGCTCGGGAGTTGTTGTAACCGGTTCGGTGGACTCGATGATATTCTACCACCCAGTTAGGGTGGGTATGCTAATTGATATAGAGCTGGCGATCAATCATGTGGGAGGCTCGTCAGCCGAGGTTGGTGCCAAGGTGATAGTTGAGAACCCGTTCAGTGGTGTGAGACGGCATGCTACAACAACCTACTTTACAATGATACATATCGGCGACGATGGAAAACCTTCAAAAATGCCAGCCTATACACCGTCCACCGATGACGAGAAGAGAAGATATTCTGAGGCTGTGGAGCGTTATGCTAGACGTCAGGAGAAGATCAGAGCAGCTCTAAACCAAGCCTCATTATACGAGAGATTGGGGTGATCATATGATCCGCGCGGGTGTGGCTATAAGAAGCGTTGACACGGTTCCCAATGAATTCATCGCAATCGCCAAGGAGGCTGAAAGGCTTGGGTTTGAAAGCATATGGGTTACTGAGGAGTTGGCACGGTCAGGCTTCACAGTCTTATCGGCTGCGGCCTATAATACATCATCGATAACCCTGGGCACTGCCATTGTGAGCATATACTCCCGCACCCCCCTCACCATGGCCATGGAATATGTAGCGATGAGCGAATTATCCAATAATAGGTTCATACTCGGCTTGGGAGCTGGGGGCCCTGAGATCACATCAAGAGGTCATGGTATACCTCCCATCCAACCCGTCTCGAGGATGGAGGAGTATCTCCGGATTATCAGGGGACTGCTCGCCGGTGATCGCTTCACCTATGAGGGTAGAATCTTCCAAATACGTGGTATACGACTTTGGGCAAGGCCACCACCATCTGTAAAGCTCTATGTGGCTGCGTTAAACCCCGGGATGCTCAGGGTTGCCGGAGCATTGGCCGACGGAATAATTCTAAACATGTTCTCACCCCACATGATGGACTATATCCTAGAGAATCTTGAGGCTGGCTCAAGAATCGTGGGGAGGGATGTCAAGGAGATCAAGATATGTTCCTTTATACCGGCTGCAGCTACATCGGAGCCGGATGCCATAGAATCCCTGAAGCGCTCCCTAGGCTTTTACGCCGCCGCACCAACATATGACAGGATGTTCAATCTGCTAGGATTCGGCCACATACCCAAGATTGTCCGTGAGTCCATGGAATCTAGTAAACGGCACCTAGCAATACCGGATCAGCTGGTTGATATGGTCTCCATTGTATGCGACAGGCCCGATGTGGGTGATAAGCTGGCGGGCTTTCACAAGGTAGGTGTCACGCCGTTGATCTACCCCCAGCCTAGGCGGGAGGGTAGGCTGGCCGATATAATGGCGATTATGAGGTGTGTTGCAACGTTAACTTAAATAACGCCGTTATATGCGTGGTTTGGGAAAATGTACCTAGAAACCAAGGACCTCCACGCCAGCATAGAGGGTAAGCCCATACTAAAAGGCGTCAATCTCCGGGTGGATGAGGGGAAGATCTACACTATAATGGGCCCCAACGGATCTGGCAAGAGCACCCTAGCCTACGTTCTGATGGGTCATCCACGATATACAGTAGACGCGGGCGACATTATCTTGGACGGTGAGAGTATAGTGCAGCTTTCCCCAGACGAGAGGGCGAGGAGAGGACTCTTCCTAGCCTTCCAGTACCCTGTAGAGATTTCAGGTGTCACAGTGGCCAACTTTCTCAGGAGGGCCTATATCAACCTAAAGTATGGGCCAGACTCGGGTGATAAGACAAAAACCAAGATAGGATATGCTGAATTTCAGAAACTCCTCAAGGAGAAGCTGGAGATGCTAAGGCTCGACCCCAGTCTAGCAAGGAGATATCTCAATGAAGGATTCTCCGGTGGCGAGAAGAAACGATGTGAGATTCTACAGCTGGCTGTCCTCAGCCCCCGGATAGCGATATTGGATGAGACCGACTCCGGACTTGATATAGATGGTGTGAGAATAGTGGCTGAGGGTGTGAAGAAGCTGGTGGAGCAGACCGGCATGGGTGTCCTGATAATAACCCACTACCAGCGGATCCTCAACTATATCCAGCCAGACGTAGTCCACGTAATGTATGACGGCCGTATAGTGGAGACCGGCGGATACGAGCTAGCTATGGAGCTAGAGCAGAAAGGATACCAGATCATCGAGCAGAAGTACAAATCAGCCAGCTAGGATGCAAAAATGGCCATGGCCGCTGAGATCCCACTACCCTGAGACCGTATATTAGCCGGCAACACCGCTGTCGCATCAGCACCTGTGGTAAGGTCTCTTACCGCCTTGGCCACATACTTCACCAGTGTCTGCCCATCATCTCGCGTCAAAGTTATACGAAGAACAGTCACCACAACCCTGTCACCCTTGTTGAGATAGTCCTCTGAGAAGAGCCGAAAGTATGTGACAGTAGATCCCGGAACCATCCAGCGGGGGACAGCTAACAAGGTCATGGATTCACCGTCTGATGCTATGACAAGCCGTCCAAAGTCCGCATCCTCTATCACACCAGCTACAAGTAACTCATCGGAGGTTATGGTTATGTTCCGCCACGGCCCATGCCAGCCACCACGATGCCATGAAAAATCATAGTTGGGTCCTATCTGAGATTGTAGGGTGGTTGCTGCAACCGCTCCCATAGATAGTGCCACTAGAGCGGCGATAAACAGTAATGCGATCTCGGTTTTTCTCATCCTCATCATCTCGAATCTAGTATATGCCCAGCCACATTTAACAGTGGTGTACGAATCGTCTATGCCACCGCTGTTTATCTGTTTGCGCCTCATTCGGTTTTATATATGGCGGGTTGTTAGGTAATAGTACGGATTTGAGCCGGACATTGTTTAAGGGCGGGTTCATAATACCATCCGATGGCACTAGGAGAATAATCAGGGATGGTGGTGTATTGGTTGAGGATGATCGCATAGCGATGGTGGGTAGGTATGAAGATATAAGACAGCATGCTGCAGGCGCTGATGTCATCAACACGGAAAAATGCATAATAATGCCGGGTATGGTGGACACCCATGTACACTTAGCCCAGGCACTCATACGGGGAGTGGTGCCAGACAGTCTAAGCCTGATCCCCTGGCTGAAGAACTGGGTCTGGCCCCTCCAAGGTGTTTACGACAGTGAAGATGGGAAGGCAAGCGCCGCCCTCTGCATCCTTGAAATGCTAAAGACTGGGACGACATGTTTCGTGGAATCACTACTACATACAAGATATGGATTCGATGGTATAGCGGAGCTTGTGAAGACCTCGGGTATCAGAGGAGCGCTATCCAAATCCATCATGGATTTAAGAGGCTATTCAAACGTGGAGGATGTGATCCATCCTGGAATGGTTGAAGAACGAGATCAATGCATTAACGAGTTTAAGAAAATGTACAGGAGATGGGCCGGCGAAGCTGGTGGGCGGATAGATGTATGGCTTGGTTTGAGGTCGGCCGGCGCCGTATCTGACGATCTTCTCCGAGAATCCGCGGAAATTGCGGCTGAGTATCATACGGGGATCACAATGCATATCGCTGAGATTCGGGACGATGTCGAATACTACAGACGTACTTATAGCACAAGTGCGGCTGGTTTCCTTGAAAGGTTTGGCCTCCTAGGTGATAAACGGGTCTTCGCCCATTGTGTATGGCTGAACGCATATGATATGAGTAGGTTTGCCTCGACGGGATCAACTGTGGCCCATTGTCCATCCTCCAACCTCAAGCTTGGCTCAGGCATAGCACCGGTTTCAGATATGCTGAGAAATGGTGTTAATGTGGGGCTGGGGTGCGATGGCGGGCCTAGTAATGATTGTTATGATATGGTGCGGGAGATGAAGCTAGCCTCGATATTACAGAAGGGGAGGGCAACCGATCCCACATCAATTTCTGCATGGGATGTGGTTGAGATGGCTACTAGAAATGGTGCGAGGGCCATAGGTCGTCTCAACGAATTGGGAAGCCTGGAGAATGGTAAGAAGGCGGATATAGTTGTGGTGGAGCTGCGGAAACCGTCGGTGACACCTATCTCCAATCCTCTCTCACTATTGGTCTACTCGGCTACGGGCTATGATGTACGGGATGTAATGATAGACGGCAGATTCGTGGTGCGTGATAGACGTGTCCTAACATTGGATGAAGAACAGGTTCTCAGCGACGCCAACACACATCTTCACCGTGTTCTAGAGAAGGCGGATATAAAAGCAGATCAACTCTTATCAATCATCTGATGCAAATATATCTCTTCATGACCGCGGGGCCTACAGCAGGGTATCATATATATGGTGGTCAGCAGGAATGTTAATGTGCTTTCACCGGCTCGGTCTAGACATCGGTATCATGATGCTGTTTTTGGGAAGCCGATCTACACGGCTGACCAAATACCCAGTGATGCGGTCTACGTAAAGGCTGTGAGGTCCCAATATCCTCACGCCCGGATCAAGCGGGTGGATATCTCTAGAGCCTTGAGGGTTGCAGGTGTGCTGAGGGTTTTAACCGCTGCCGACGTACCAGGCGTAAACATCGCTTCAACGTTAATTCCAGACAGGCCTTTCCTAGCTTGGGACCGTGTGAGATGTATTGCTGATCCCATCGCCTTGGTCGTCGCCGATGATCCATTATCAGCTGATCAGGGTGTGGACGAGGTTGTTGTCGAGTATGAGCCTTTGAAAGCAGTTATGGATGTTATGGAGGCCATAAAGACTGACGCACCAAGCATACATGAGGGTGGCAATATTTGCAGACATTATAAGGTTATGAAGGGGGATATTAGCCGGGGATTCGCCGAGTCTGACATAATCCTTGAAAGGACATATAGAACCCAGTTTCAGGAGCCCGCTCCGATAGAGACGGAGGCCGCATACGCTATACCCAAGGCTGACGGCGGGATTGAAATAGTGGGCAGCATACAGAACCCCTTCTATGTGAGAGATGGTGTGGCCAAGATCCTAGGACTGCAGCCTGAGAAGGTCAATATCGTGGCGGCAGCCCTCGGCGGGACGTTCGGAGGAAAGTCGGATGAGGCTCCATGGGATGTGAGCGCCATGGCCGGCCTAGCGGCGCTAACTACTGGCAGGCCGGCCGTATGCATTTACGGGAGGGACGAGTCGGTTATAGCACATTCTAGGAGACACGCATCCCATATAAGATATCGTCTGGGCGCTTCCCATTACGGCAGATTCAAAGCTGCTGAGATTGAGATTTTCTTCGATACTGGAGCGTATGCTTCTGTAGGCCCTTTAGTCCTCTTGAGAGCGACGGTACATGCCACAGGCCCCTATGATATAGAAAATGTCAAGACTGATGCATACTTGGTGTACACCAATAATCCCGTGGCCGGATCCTTCAGGGGATTTGGCAATCCACAGGTACATTTTGCAGCAGAGTCCCATGTGGACCTCATGGCTCGGGAGCTTGGAATGGATCCAGTAGAGCTTAGGATGAAGAATATCCTGAGAAGAGGGTCTAGCACTGCTACGGGTGAGGTTATTGAGGAGGAGGTCTCCCTAGGGCATGCGCTGCAGATGGTAACTGAGAGGATTGGATGGGGTGAAGGGGATCATCATGTGTCGCCGGAGATTAAGAGGGGATATGGCGTGGCCCTTGTATATCATGGAAACAGTCTAGGTCCTGAGGGTGAGGACATTGCTGAGGCGGAGGTCACTATAACTCCTACTGGTCAGGTTATAGTGAAAACAAGTCTCACAGAATATGGGACAGGCTCCTCATATGGCCTTGCTAAAATTGCAGCCGAGACATTGAACATATCTGAAGACAGGGTTACAGTGGAGAGGGCTGAGACCCATGCTGTTCCTAACTCTGGTGGTACATTCGCATCAAGGGCCACCCTTATGGGAGGAAATGCCGTCAGACTAGCAGCTGAGAAGTTAAAGAAAATGCTGGAAGATATGGCCCGTGAATCTGGGAGAGAAGGCATGTCACTTCTCGAATTTGTCTCAGAGGTTGGTGAGGAGATCTCTGAGAGAGCAGTCTTCAAGCTGCCGATATGTGATTATGACCCCATTAAGGGATACGGCCGGGCTTACCTACAATATACATACGGTGCCGTGGGTGTCGTTGTCCAAGTTGATGCCCAGACAGGAGTTGTACGTCTTGAGAAAATTGTGGGGGTTTTTGACGTTGGACGTGCTATTAACAGGCAATTCATAGTCTCCCAGATCGAGGGGGCGTTGACACAGGGTGCTGCCTACGGTCTCACAGAAGAGCTTATAACAGGTAAGACGGGCAGAATCCTAAACCCCAACTTCGCAGACTATCTCGTCCCAACAGCCGCTGACATGCCGCCTATAGACATCGTAATCCTAGAGTATCCCAGCAGCCTCACACCCTTGGGAACACGCACCATAGGAGAGCCTCCTATATGCGGCCCTGCACCAGCCATAGCAAACGCCGTCCATGATGCTATAGGCGTGAGAATATACAGCCTTCCAATAACAGCTGAGAAGATAGTAAAGGCATTGAAAAAGTCCTAACCATCTCCGCCGGCCATAGCTGTTTTAATCGCCTCCACTATACGCGTATATCCTCCACACCTACATATGTTGGCGGTGAGCATCCGTCGGATCTCTTCCTCAGATGGTTTGGGATGTTTATCTAGAAGGTATTTGGCAGTAATTATTATTCCCGGTATGCAGTAGCCACACTGTGAGGCTGCGAATTCCACAAAGGCTAGCTGGAGTCTATGGGGCTTATCTTCTGTCCCGAGACCCTCTAGTGTGGTTATATCGGATCCACGTGCCTGCACAGCCAGCATCAGACATGAATTAACAAGTTCACCATCCACCAAGACATTGCAGGAGCCGCAATCACCAGTACTACAGCCTTCCTTCACACTCATCATGCCCACCTTCCTCAAAAGATCAATGAGCCTATCCCTACCACGAACCTCAGTTATTACTTGAACACCGTTTATCCTCAGTTCTATCTTATACACATTGATCACCCCCGGATCCGTTTCACACATTCTAGAAGAGCCCTTCCCACTAGAACCTTGGAAATATGCTTACGAAACTCTGATGAAGCTCTAAAGTCTGATGCGGGATTTATCTCGTCCTCTAGAATCGTAGCAACATTATTCAATGTATCGGCGTCTATCATCCTTCCCTTCAGTGACTGCTCAACAAGATAAAGCCTTCCAGGCTTCCTCCCCATAACCCTGTTCAACATTATTCTCACGTCTTCAACACTTCCGTCTATGGAGAGCTTGAGGAAGACTGCGGTAGTCACGACACCTATGCCGTTAGCAGCCCTCTTCTCAAATTTGCTGAACCATGTCTGGGTTCTTGGACCCAGTTCCGGCACTGTGATCTCAACGATCAACTCCCCAGACGCCGGCCTACATTCCAACGGCCCCACAATTCTCTCCCCACCAGCGCTTAAGAGCTTGACCTTGGCGTTCAGGACTTCGAAGATCTGCGGCAGGTCTCTTTCACCTCCAGAGGCAAGATTTCCGCCTACAGTAGCCATGGTTCGTGTAGGTTCCACACCGAAATACCTGCCGAGACTTTTTATGGCTGCGTAGCGATGGTCTAAAAGCTGGGTGTCAACCAAGTCTTTCACCGTTGTCCTAGAGCCTATCATGAAAAACCCATCACTTCTCCTGATGTATCTAAGCCCACCCACACCGGAGAGGTCTATCACATCCCGAGGACGTATCTTACCCCTCTTCATCATGGGTATGAGATCTGTACCTCCAGCGAATACCGTCTTCTCACCTGTTTCGAGAAGCTCCAACACCTGGTCCAAGGTCTCAGGCATATGAACCGTGAAATCAGGCAGCTCTCTCACACCACATCTACGTGGAGAGGTGGGATATTACTTCTCTCAAAGAGGACGATTACTTCGTTTTTGAAACAGGGCGGTCCCTGTTATCCGCGATATTTAGCTTTACTATTTCCGTGGAATTGTCAGCCTTATCAAGCCGTCTCCGCAATACATCCACATTTAGGCCGAAAATCTCCACAACATCATGTTCCTCAAGAGCGTTTCTGGCCCTAGCCAGAATTGATCGGAAGACCTCCAGCTCATCCTTTTGTAGATGAACATATGCGGCGGCCAGCAGTATTAACCCGTGCACCACATTCTTCTCCACACCCGTGAGCCTACGCCACAGCCCTTCCAATACTTCATGGGCCTCCCAGAACCTTTCACGGTTGAATAGCTGCGCCGCCTCCCGCATAACTACCTCAGGCTTCCGAGTCTCCTCACTCTTGACAATCTCCCTTAAATCGATCACACGCTGGAACTTTTCCACATACCTCTTTATATCTTCGGCACCCCTAACATCCGTCACTATATCAAGCTCAATATGACTGCTGCCAATCCTCAAGTCGATAACTCTAACTGATTCCGGCATGCGATTCCTAACCTCCGTTAGAAGCCATTCCCTATCTGTTGGAGTCCAGCCCTTATTCTCCAAGTACATTAGATACCTAGGCACTGACGCTTTACACCCTTCTGCCCACAGTAGCCCCGCTAACCCATTCCAGATAGGGTTTGTTGACATCAACAGGGTTTAGTTCGACAATCTCAGGCACCTCATACGGATGCTCGGCAGCGATAACATCCTTCAGCCTTGCCACTAAACTCCTATCAGATTTGATGAGCAGAAGAACCTCCTCGTCAGTTTGGATGGATTCCTCCCAAAAATATATTGATCTCACGGGTATAATATTCACGCAAGCGGCATATCCCCTTTCTACAAGACTTCTCACCCAGCCCATGTAATCCTTGCCGGCCGGATATGTTACGAGGAGCAGGGTCATCATATCACTTCACTCTCACACTCCTGCTCAAATGTTTTACGCAACAGACGCCTGACTCCAGATCCTCTGGAACTCACTCTCATAGCTATGGTTTATCGTCTTTCTTCTTCCTACTCTTTTCTCTCAATTTAACACTACGATTAGGATATTTACTCATATTCTTCATGAAATACTGCATACACTATAGAAGCCTCTATCATAGTAGGGCGTATTCATAGACGGTGGATAGATAGCCTCATCATCCTTATAGAAGAGTTCTAGCCAGCCTCAAGAAAGGTGTCCGACCTAGGACGAATATATAAAGGCTGGATACATCCCAGACCGGCTTTAAATAGGTGTCCGAGGTCGGACGCGTATATACGCTTGTATTACCTCCGATTAGAGGTGTCTCCACTAGAGGCTTCCTCACCTTCTATCTTTGAGGCCTTGTTAACTTAGGCCCATAGAGTCTGTAGAAAACCAAAACATAGACAGTAGCAGGTCCCTAGTGCGATGGTCTAAAGGGATTTATGCTTCCATGTATGCATTAATGGTGAAGGACCCACATATGCCGGGGGTGGAATCCCGATGAGGCCGGGTGGGTCGGCGCTGCATCACGGAAAGGCTCCGGTGCAACGCCTCCGAGGGGCGGTATCCAGGCGAGGATGCCAGGGTGGTATCCGGGCTGGGATGCCATAGCCCCGGCATAACGCATAGGCCCTAGACATCCACAACAACTAGAGGATAGACTAGGGGAGGCTAGAACCCTGGGATCCCCCATGAGCCGTAATAGGCTCCTATCCCAAGAATATTCTTTATATGGGATAGCGGGGGACTGGGGTTTGGCTCTAGGCTGTGGGTCGCGGGTTACCCGGACCCCCTATCCATCGCGGGCTACCCGGATGGATGGTGTCCCTAAAACCCTATCGTGGAGCTATCCCGGCATTCTATCGCGGGTTACCCGGATAGATGCCCTGGTCGCGGGTTACCCGGGCCATCCACATAGGGTGGGAGATAGGGACAGGCTGGTGAGGCTTGGAGCCCGGAGACACCTACACTTCGACGTCATGGAGTATCCCGGACGCCAACCCATACGTGGACGCGGGTTACCCGGTTCATGTATGGGGGTGTAGGTGTCATCTGGTGACGTTGTCTTTCGGTGATGGAATAACCTCCTTCTATCTGAGGCCCCGATGGGAGGCCTTCCGCTGGAGTATATTTTCTCCGGTGGGAGGTTTATCTCCTGTCGGGGGTATGCTCTGGTGCTGGGGTCTTCCGGGAATGCCATGACTGGAGAGGTTGTGGCGGCTCC
>Ga0272449_1002873_pt1 | contig 15454 bp, 19 predicted proteins | sample YNPCB0241_FD_198679 | JGI IMG/M metagenome (GOLD analysis project Ga0272449, IMG submission 198679) | Hot spring sediment microbial communities from Yellowstone National Park, WY, United States - YNP-CB-024-1 | ecosystem: Environmental > Aquatic > Thermal springs > Hot (42-90C) > Sediment...
CTGATGCCCACCGAGCCGAAGTAAACGGCCAGGACGTAAAATGTCGTTTCAGTCTCTAATGCCTGCGGGAATAATTGCCAGCTCCGGAGCGGGGACTTGCAGCCGCACGGTGACCCGCATGGACTCGCCGCGCCCCTCGACCGCCACTTCCTTCACCACGGACCTGATCAGCGTGCGCTTCTCCTCGAAGGAGAGCTCGTCCAGCCGGCCCAGGGCCTCCCTCGCCAGGGCGCGCAGCTCCTCCAGCCTGGCCGCCGCGCTTCCGGCCCCGCGCAGCAGGGCCTCCAGCTCCCTCCTCCTGGCTTCCAGGCGCTCCTTCCGGCGCTTGAGGTCCGCCAGCCTCGCCTTCGTCCGGGCGTCCAGCTCGAAAAGCCCGGCGGCCAGCGCGTCCAGCACCGACTCCCGGCCCTTTTCCACGGCCTTCAGCGCGGCTTCGACGCGCCGCAGCTCCTCCTCCGCGCCGCCGCCTTCCTGCAGGTCCATCATCTCCCGGGCCAGGGCCTCGGGGTCGCGCAGGCACTCCACCACGATCTCCCACACGGCCTTTTCGAGCTTGTCCGCCCGCACCCTCCTGTGGCCCGGGCAGCCGCTCCGCCTGCCCGCGCTGTTGATCCGGCAGGTGTAGTGCCTCTCGCGCCGCCCCCAGACGTTGAACTTGCTGCCGTGCATGCGGCCTCCGCAGTCCCGGCAGGCCACCAGGCCTGACAGCAGGTACCGTTCCTTGGGCCTTCCGGCCCACAGCCTCCGTGCCTCGGCCAGCTTCTCCTGCGCGCGCTCCCAGGTCTCGCGTGGGATTATGGCCGGGACATTCACCGGCAGCCACTCCTCGCGGGGCCTCTCAGGGAACTTCCGGCCCGGGACCCGGCCGCCGCGGCAGTCCAGCTTTCCGTACCACCAGACTCCGGTGTAGGTCTCGTTGGCGAGGATGCGCTTCACCGCCACCTGGGTCCACCAGCGGGCCCGGGGCGCCGGGATCCCGGCGTCGTTCAATATCCGGCCTATTTTTGAAGATCCCGCGTCCTCCTCCAGGAAGAGCCGGAATATCTCCCGCACCACGGAAGCTTCGGCCTCGTTGACCGTTATCTTCTCTGTGGCCGGATCGTAGTCGTACCCGTAGGTTTGGAACTTGTGGGGCACGCCCCCCTGCCTGGCCTTCTGAATCTTGCCCCGCATGGTGCGCTCACGGATCTTCTCGCGTTCATATTCGGCTATCGCGCCCCTGATGCTGTAGAAGAGCCTTCCTTCGGGGGTGTCCTGCCAGGTGAAGTCCAGGAACTCCAGGCGCACCCCGGCCTTTTCGAACTCCTCCGTGAGCAGGATCTGGTGCGCCAGCCGGCGGCTCAGCCGGTCCGGGTCCCGGCAGATCAGCGCGTCCACCCTGCCCGCGCGGGCCGCCTCCCTGAGCGCCGAAAGGCCGGGCCGGTCGAGGCTCGCGCCCGAAGCGCCCTCGTCCCGGAACACCAGCACCTCCGCCGCGCCCAGTTCGGCGGCCCTCCTGCGGCAGGCCTCCTCCTGCTCGGCCAGGGAGAAGCCGTGGCGCGCCTGGTCCTCGGTGCTTACCCTGACGTAGACCGCCGCTCGCATTCCGCGCCGCTCCTTTCCGCAAGGAACCTCTTGGCCAGCAGGCGGTACGCGGCCCGGAGGTTGTGCCCCCCGCCGCAGTAGACCACCTCGACCCTCAAGGAAGGGTCGCTCCGCCGCGCCTTCCGCCCGCCGCCTTTCTTGCCGGGCACCGGTCCGCACCCCCTTGGTATTTTCTATGCGGGGCGGGTTTTGTCCTACGAGCATTGTTTGCGATGCCTCCCGTGCTGTCAAACCGCCCCGAAGAAACAAAGCAGGCCGGCCCCTTTTCATCGGGAACCGGCCCCTTCGGTAAAAATCCGCCGGTTTCGCGCGGCCTATCCCGCCGGTTGAGCATGCTCAATCGGCCCCGCCATCAGGCCCGGAATTTTACCGGCCGCCTCCCCGACGGCCTTGGCGATTGCCTCCGGCGCGAACCTCGCCACTTCGGCCAGCGCGGCCTCCAGGCCCGGCGCGGGCCTGTAGGCCCTGTCCTCCAGCATGGCCGAAACCGCGTCGCAGGCTGCCACCAGCAGGGCCTGCCAGCCCGGGTCCTGCAGGCCGCGCGGGTACCCGGCTCCGCCGGGCCTTTCGTGGTGGCGGCGGACGATTTCCAAGGCCGCCTCCGGGGCCCGGGGCCAAAGCTCCTTGAGCAGGGCCGCGCCGGTGAGCGGGTGCGCCTTCATCACGGTCCAGTCGGCCTCGGCGATGGCCCACCGCGGCAGGGAGAACCACGCCTCCGGCCACTCGGCCTTGCCCAGGTCGTGGCACAGCGCGGCCAGCAGGATTTCCTTGCGGCCCGGGCCTTCGGGGACACGGAGCAGGTCCAGGGCCGCGCGGCACAGCAGGAAGGTGTTGGCCGAGTGCTCCCACAGGCCGGGGGCGGAGCAGAGCTTTTTTATCAGCGCGTCGGGGAAGTTGGTCATGACCGGGACACCTCAAGTTGGCAGTATACACCAACCAAACCTGCGGAGCAAACCGGCACGGAAAAGTAAAGGGGCCGGAGCCCCGGGAAGGGGCCCGGCCCCTGCCGCGCACAGAGCAATCTATTAGCCGGCTAATATTTTCCCTGAGGGCCGGACCTCTCGGCCCGGCCTCATCTTGCTGCTTTCGCCGCCTCCGCGCAAACCCTGTGGGCCGCGCGGTTCATCTCCCTCGGCACCCACTTAAGCCTGATTCCCGGGGCCAGCGCCAGCAGGGCGCGGATGCGGGCCACCACGTCCCGGTGGCGCGGGTTCCCGGCGGCCATCCTGCCCGTGAGCATCTTCACGGCCCACAGGCAGTCGGCGACCACCACGGCCCGCCGCGCCTTGACCCTGACCACGTGGGCCAGGGCCAGGCGCACGGCCCGCAGCTCGGCCTCGACCGCATCCTCGGCGGGCACCCGCCTGACGGCCCGGGCCAGGGCGGCCGGCTTCTTCCGGCCTGCCGTAGCCGCGAACCCGGCCCATGCGGGCCTGCCGGGCCGGAGGGGAAAGAAGGCGGCGTCGCGGTACACGGTCACGCCGCCTCCCTCCCCTCGCGGGCACCGGCCGCCTGCCAGACCCGCTTCAGGCACTCTTCCACGTCGGAGAGGACGCGGAAGATAGCCTTGAGGGCCTGCTGGGGGTCCTGCCCGGCGTAGGCCTTCACGTGCTCCCAGGCGTTCCGCAGGTGGCCGCGCATCCCGAACAGCTCGCACATCGTGGCCGCAAAGACCTCGGCCACGATCTCCTGCTCGGGCACCTGGCCGCCCCGGTACTCCCGGAAGGAGTGGTGCACCGCGTGCCCCAGCTCGTGGAACCAGGTGAGCACATCGTGGGTGCGGAGGACGATCCGCTTCCCGCCGCTCCAGGAATAGAAACCGTAAAGGCCGTCTTGACCGGCGGGCTCGTACCGGATCTCCCGCACCCCGAAGGCCCGCGCCGCGTCCTGGAGGGGCGGAGGCTCCGGCGGCGCGTAGTCCGGCTCCGGCAGGGGCTTTCCCTCGGTGTCCTCGTAGCGGAACACCGGGGCCTCCCGGAACCCGATCAGCACTTCGCGGGTCTCCTCCCGCTCCTCGCCGCTCTCGGGGTCGGCAACCTTGACGGTTACCTTCCTGATCACCGGTGCGAAGATGTAGAACGCCTTCGCGCCCTTCCTGACGTGCCGCCCTACCTGCTCCCACTGCCGGTAGCCCCGCGCGTCGCGCGTGCCCGCGGCCAGCATGAGCAGCCGGTTGCCCAGGCTCCAGCGGTCGCTGGGCTTCTCGGCGCCCGGCTTCGGCTGGAGCATGGTGCAGGCCACGGCCTGCGGCAGGTCCCCGGACTCGAACATGGTGAGCAGCCGGTGTAACGCTTCTCTCGCTCTCTCGGCGTTCATGCAAGCGGGGCGGGCCTCTCCGGCCCGCCCCATTCACCTCCTCGGGAATGGTCTCGGGCCGGAAGGCCCGGAAAAAGGGAAGCGGCCCAACCGTTTTCGGTCAAGCCGCTCCAGACTCGCAGTTTTTCAGCTTCGTTTCCGGTAGGCTTCCCGCCGATGCACGATTTCGGCGATGTGGACCTCCCTTCGCTCGAACTGGTACCGGAAGGTCACCCGCCAGTCGCCCACCCGCAGCCTGTACCTTCCGCTGTGGCCTTCCAGTTTGATTATGTCGCCGCGGGGCGGAAAGGGCCGCAGGCTGGTTTCGATTGCCGTCCGGATTCGCTTCTGGACCTTCTTTTCCAGTCCCTTCAGCTGCCTGACGGCCTTGGGGGAGAAGATGATCTCAAATTCCAAGTTCTTTCCAGACATCTTCGGCCCTCACGCCCTTGCCCGCGTCGATCTCGGCGAGCGCTTCCTCGATCTCCGCGGCCTCTTCCGGCGTGATTTTCTCCGTCGGCCAAGCCATGGACTCCAGGATCACCCAGAGGGCCTGGGCCTGCTCCTCGGTCAGCCGGTCGATCAGGGCCTTTATGCACTCGCGCGGCACCGCCACGTCGATCACCCCAAGGCCATTATAGCCGCTCGCCGGCAAAATTACCACTCCCCTTTTTGTTGGTTTTCGTACCAGACCACCTTGACCTTCCGGCGCCCCTCCCCGCGCCCGCACTTCCGGCAGACGCCGTAGCGCCAGACGCGGCCCCGGATCCGCCGCTCCACGTACCCCTCCGCCGGCCTGTGCCGCAGGTTCTCGTCGAAGCACAGGCACCGGTCGGGGAGGTCCGGGGGCAGGCACCGGCACCCGGTCCGGGCACCGGCCAGGGGGTCAATTACGGTAACCTCGCCGGTTGCGCTTATCAGCAGCATCCTCTCGGGGCGGGCCTCTCCGGCCCGCCCCACTTCCTCCTTTCCGTGGAATGGGTTTTGTGAGCCGGAAGGCCCGGAAATCAAAAGCGGCCCGGTTGGTCAGGCCGCTTCCGGAACTCGCTCAAGTTTATCTTTAGCGGATGAGCCTGGTTGCGATAAGGGCAAGCATCAACGTCAACCAGGACCCAAACATCCATTTGAGAATTTCCGCTTTAGTGTCGGAAATCTTCTTTTGGGTCTCAAGTATCAGCTCCCGCAATTCGGCTTTCGTCTCGATTACCAGTTTTTCCAAATTCGCTTTGGTTTCGATGTCCTTGGTTTCCAACGCCTTGCTTACCGCTTCGACAGCCTCTTCCTTCGCTTTTTTGGAGGAGGTGTTAAGCAGTTCAACGAGGTCCCGCAACGCCTCTTCGCCCAGCTTTACACGCAAACTCTCAGGCGTAAGGATGACCATCCCGTTCACCTACCTTCACCCCCAGTATACCCGCCGGAAGGCGGCCCGGTCAAGCGACCGGGCGCGCCTCCACGGCGAAGAGGCCCTTGTCGAGCCTGCGGAACTTGACCTCGACCTTGCGGCCCACGGCCCCGCTCAGGACCTTCGCGGCCCCGTTCTTGGCGTAGACCGCAGTCTTGCCGTCCGGCCCCTCGCAGTAGGCCCTGACCGTCCCCTCGGACTTCCCGGCCCGGACCTCCAGCACCGTAAAGGTGCCGGTCTCCAGGCCGTCGGCCTTGGCCTGGCCCTGGGCCTCGGGCTCGGCCTTCGGCTCCTGGGCCTTGGGCTCGGCCTGGGCCTCAGCGGCCTCGGTTTCCGCTCCGTAGGCCGCCAGGACGGCCTCGGCCTCGGCCCGCAGGCCGGCCCCGAGCAGGGACGCCACCAGGTACGCCATGTTGGAGTCGCTCCGGTGCCTGCGGCCCACCTGCTCGGCCTCGGCGTCGAGCATGCGGAGTTCTCGCCGCAGGTCGTCGGCCTCGGCCCTGAGCGCCTGGTATCCGGCATCGGCCGCCAGCCGCCGCTGGATTTCAGCGTTCCGGGCGGCCTCGTTCGGGTATTTCTTCCCGCCGTTCCCGTCGGTCTCGACGGCCACGGCCCCTGCGACCTCGGCCTCGCGGATCTTGATGGCTTCCAGGGTGACGTGAAGCTCGTCGCTAATCACCCCGCGCCTCAAAACCAGCTTCCCGGCCCGATCCGGGGCCTCGCGCAAACGGTTGGCGATCTGAATCAGAGTCTCTCGCATCGCTGTTGGGAGGCGGGCCCCCGGCGGCCCGCCTCCCAACCACCTCCTGTGATCGGGATTTTGTGCGGGCCTTGCCGGGAAGGCCCTAATTTACCTCACAGAAATCAGGCCCGGCCTCCGTTCAGGCGTCGCCGCCCGCGCGGGGCCGGGCCTCTCGTGTCAAAATTTAACAGAAGCCGCCGGGAAGTCCCCTTCCTTCAGGAAGGGGATGAAAGGCGGCTAGTCCCACACCACTATCCCTTCGTTCCGAATCACCCGCCGGCACATGTCTGGGTGAACGTACGGCTTCCCTACTATTCCCTCCAACATCGGAGAATAGAGGTACTCCTTCGACGTCACACTCGTTGCCACAAAACGCCGGCCGGTCGGAACATGCACCCAAACGTCACCGCCAACAGACGGCATGTCCCTCCTCAACGGGTTGAGTACCCTGGTCCCCGGGTACACCTTGAGGTTCCTCTGCCAGTCCGGAGGAAGAGGAGACACCTCGGCAAACGAAGGCTCCTTCTGGTCCGTCCTCTTCCGCCGGTTCCTTGCCACAATCACTCCGTTCACTTTGTAAAGCCTGTCCCTTTGGGCATGTATCCGCGCCCTGCCGTGCCTCCTGAACTGGACCAAAGTCAGACGGCGCTCCGGAGAAGCGTCAAGCTCCGCGCAGCCGCAAAAAGCGGCCGCCGCAGCCAGGGCGTCGTCAGCGTGGTCCTTCTCCAAACCCAGCTCCCTTCTCTTCAGGACCACTTCGGGCGCGGGCACGAAACTGATCCCCGGAGCCTCCCGCAGCACCCCCATAATCGCGTTCATCGTCCCGAGCTCGCGCCACTGCCTGACGCCCTTGACCGGAAGGTAGACCCTTCCAGCGTGGACGTCTTCGTGACAGCTCTTGCAGAGGTACACCTTGTTCTCCTTAACTTCCGTGCCGCCGCTCTTCCGCGGGACCAAGTGGTGCCGGTGGAGGTCCTCCCGCGAACCGCACAAAATGCACTTCTTCTCGACAGGGACGCGGGGAGACTTCCGGTAGCCGATGCCGTGCGCCTTGCCCCAGATCATGGCCCTGACGTCGAAAACGTTGTCCTCCATCACATACTGAACCTGGTGCGCCGGAAAGGGGAAAAACCTGAGCAGCTTCCGGCAAAGGTTAAGGTGCGTCTCCACCCCGTGCCTGAGGGTGGCGTTGGCCCTCGCCTTCGGCCTGACGTTCCTCGGCGCCTTGTGCTTGGTCAGCACCCTCCCCTGCCTCGCGGAAAGACGCCTCTTCTTGAAGCGCGCAAAGTATCTCCTGGACCTGCGGAATGCCCTCCTGTCGGTCATCAGCCCCTTGATTTCGGGAATGCGCGTCCGGAGAACGCCCCGGCAGTACACGACCAGCTTCCCGTTCCTCGGTTCGCAGACCGCAAAGCCGATGTAGCGGTAGCCGGGGTCGAGAACCACCACAAGCTTCCTGTCCACCGTGCGCGAATAGTCGAATTCCTTGTCCAGAAAGACCGCGACCGGCGGCTTGCCGGACGCGCTGCCGCCGACAACCCTCGCCCTGCCCCGCTTCTTCAGCTTGCGGATCATGTCAAGCCTTCTGGTCGGGTGGCCGGGGTTGCCGTTCCTGTCTACCGTGAATACCAGCATGCCAATACCCCCGTTAAGGAGCCCTGTGATCCGGGCGCCAAAAGGCGGTGGGTCTCCCTGAGGCGTGCCGCCGCACCATGCGTCAGGCGCCGGGATTGCACCGGTGTCTCCCGGAACTGGGAGTGTCGTCCCGGAACGTCAGGTTTCGCAGCGGCACACCCGCGTTCAACTGCCTCCCCAAAGGGAAACTTGCGAACGAGCGCCCCCGTTCACAAGCCCCGTCCTTCAGGACGGGGTAGTTGACGCCGTGCGGGGATGGTAGCAATTCTTTACACGGTTCTCTCTCCCCGCCGCCTTCCAAAAACTATCAAAAACATAGTTTTGAGCGAACTGTAAGGCTTCTTCAATACTCTTAGTTTGCCACGGCACCCTACGTACCAGCACGCCTTCGGGGGCCGCAGACAACAAGATTTTGATGTGATCCCTGAAGCCAAATCTAGATCCATACTCCACACGATAGAAAACCCGCGCCAGCGCAAAACCGTCTCGCAGGTCTTCTATCACTACTCTACTGCCGCCCCCGACGTACAATTGAACTTCAGGCACAACCGCTTCAGCGTCAACCAGGCACCTCAGGTTTCCTGCCGGGTGCTCTCGCCTGTCGTAATGAACGGTTACGTTTTTTAAGCCTGCTTGATGGAAGGCTGCGGTGAGCCTTTCGGCATTTTTGGGATAGGCATTCAGATCGAGCTTCATTCCCACTACCCTCCTTTCTTTGCAGAATTTCGGGCCCGGCCTCAGCTCGGCTTTTTCGGCCGCCCGGAGCCGGGCCTCTCTCGCGTTATGTATTTCGGGCGCGGCTCCCCCGCCGCCGCGCCCAAGGGAAGCACCCCGTTGGGCGGGGCGGGGGCCCGCCGCGCGCCGGTCTTGACCTGGCCCTGCGACCCATACTATGATGAGGACGAGGGCTTGGTCAAAGACCGGCACCTCACTGGGTTATCTGGCGCGGGTTAGGGTTCTAACACCCTGCCCGCGCTTCCGCTTCGTACAAACCGGCTTCCCCCGTCTCTAGGTCGCGGCGGGAAACCGTGAACCGGTATCCGCGCTCCGCCCGAAGGAGGATAAACCGGGCGTACTTTTCTTGCACCACCGCCGCTACCGGCGCGTCGGGGTACTCCCCCGTTGCGACTACGCCCGGCACCACCAGCACGCGCTGGCCGGGGCGCAACTCACACGGGGCAACGCGCCTGCCAACGGTCTCGCGCCGCACATCGCCGCCGGGGCGCAACGCCACAAGCTGGCTCATGCCCGCGCTTCTCCTTTGGCTTTGGCGGCCACCCACTCCGCGAACTGCTCCCACAAATCCAGGAACCGGTCGCAGAGAGTGACGCACCACTTCGCCGGGCCCGGCACTATGACCAGTACCCCAGCGAGAATTGCCGCCTCAACCAACCACCGCACCCAAGGCACGGCGGCCAGTATGGCGGCAAATACGACCGCCAGAAGTACCAGCCACAGGATACCGTAGAACCCGCCCAACTCTTTGGCGATACCAAAGATCGGGTACGACAAAACTTCTACAGCACCCCGAGCCGCTTTGATGAGAACCTTCCGGTTCATCAGCACGAACTCATTGGCCCGCGCCAGCAACCGGAAGGTCTCTCCGGCCAAGGCCACTACGAAGGCGATGGGCCACATAAGCACAAGACTAACTCGCAAAACTATCGTCATGGCGCCGGAGCGGCCGTCTGGCCCACCGCCCCTTAAATCACCCCCTTGGATATTGGAGTGATTTGGGGCGGCCTGCGCCCCGGTCTATCTGAAGCGAAAAGGACGCCTCCGCGCGCGGTGCCAGACTCCCCACAGGCCGGGGAACTCGCGCGTTTCGGCGTCCTCTCGCGCCGATTAGAAACGAAAAAGCCGCCCGCGAAGGACGGACTAACCCCTCGCAAAGACGGCCTTAACCTCGCAAGTTTAAGAACGCCGCTCCGGCCCGAAAAGCCTTCGCGGCCTTGCCGCCCCCTGGCTAGGTTGTGGTGCTGTGATGGGGCGGGTACTCATTCTGCCGCAAGGCCGTGTCGTATTTCGTACCCCGCAGCCTTGGCGCCTCCTGGCCTGGTCTCGTGTTGTGATGAGGCGCGAAGACAGAGAACCTTGCCCCGCACGGCGGGGGAAGACAGAAGGGTGAACCTACACCCGATGCAAGCATAGCACATCCGCCGCCCGCGGTCAAGACCCCAGTCCCGCCAGCCGCATCACGTCCTGGACCAGCTCTACCGGATTTGTGGCCATCACCGCCGCCATGAAGTAGTGCGCGAACCGGTGCGCCGCGTAGGTTCCCAGGGCCAGGCTGCCCAGCCACACCGGCGCGAACCCCAACTGCCAGTCGTCCCGGTCGGGCCGGCAACCCGACGTGATTATCAGCCACGCCGTGCTCAGGAACCACAGCGGCCCCACGGCCTGGGGCTTTTCCAGGACGGCCGCCAGCGGCACGGCCACCACCAGGCCCGCCAGGCCGCACAGCAGGCCGATGGCCAGCCCCGTGGCCCCGCTCAGGGCCAGGGTGTTGAGGACGCGCATCAGGACGTAGCGCCGCGTCCCCTGCCCCATCTCCTCGGCCATCTCCTGCAAATCGCGGGCCGCGTCCTTGAGTTTCCGGCTCAGCTCCTCAAGCATTTTTCCAGCCTCCTTGTCTTCAGGTCTCTAAGGTAGCACCACGCCAAACACTTTCCGGGCTTGTCCCCGTTGACCACGGCGATCCCCTCCGGGCAGGCGTCCACGTCCACAGGCAGGGCCTGCCCGGAGGGAAACAAGGCCCTGCCGTTTTCGTACCGCCCGCCCGCCTCCTCCAGCCTGGCCGCGAACCAGGCCAGCGCCTCGGCCCGGGCCGGGTCGAACCGGGGCGAATCCCTGGGCCGCCAGAACTCCACCACCTCGCCGCGCACCGACAACCTCACCGGGTAGGCCGCGCCCGCGCCGCGAAGGTGCTTCAGGGCCTTTGCTAACCTGAAGGGCCGCAGGCCCAGGGCCGCCAGCAGGGCGTCGTAGGGAGCAGGCCCGGCGCGCTCTAGGAACTCCAGCACCCGCGCGGCGGTTGCGGACGTGATCACCCGGGGGATCACAGCGCCACCCTCCCCCGGCAGAAGTCCTCCCAGAAGCCCCGCAGGTCCCGCAGCAGGTCCAGGCCGACCTCCAGGCCCACGACCACCAGCTCGGCGTCCGCAGGGGCGATCTCCTCCGGCAGGGGGAATCCCGCTTCGGCGTACAGCGGCAGCTGCGGGGCCCAGACGAAGACCTTTGCGCCGCCGCCGGGTAGGGAGACCGCCGCGGCGGCCAGGATCTCCGCCGTTGCCCGCGCGGCCCTGTCGAAAGTTTCCCATTCGTTCCAGTTGCTTTGATCCCCCTGCCGCCACAGCCTTTCGACTTCGCGTATCTTCTCGGCCAGGACGGCCTTCGCGCCTTTGGCTCCGGTCTTTTTCGCCGCCTTGCCGGCCTTGGCTCGCCTTCCGGCCATGCTCTCGTCTCCTTCCTGCATGGAATTTTACAGCGGCGGCCCGCTCCGGGCAAACCGCCGCCAAAGAGAAGGGGCCGGGGAGCCCTTCCCGCCCCCGGCCCCTTTTCCCGGGAAAGCTACGCCAGCGCCGCCGCCCGCTTCTCCCCCAGGGCCAGGGCCATCATTTCCAGGCTCTTGCGGCATTCCCATACAGCCCGGCTCACGCCCTCGGCGATCTCCTTGCGCCCCAGCCTTTGGAAAATACGCAGGGCGTCCCGGTGCTCCCAGGCCATATAGGCCGCCAGGAAGAGCAGGCCGGCCTTCGCGTCCATCAAGCCTCTCCCCTTTCCAGCGCCCGGGCCATGTCGTTCAGGCTCGGCCTTCCGTACACCATTACCGTGTTCAATGAGGCGTGGCCCAGCGCCCCGGCCACCTCGGTCAGCGCGGCCCCGCTCCGGATCATGTTGGCGGCGCACGTGTGCCGCAGGACGTGGGGCCTGAGCCCCGGAATCCTGGCCTTCCAGGCGTACTTCTTCACGGCCCGCCAGGCCGCGCTCGCGCTCAGGGGCTCCGAAGGGTCCTTGCCGGGGAAGAGCCACTCCGACCGGATTCCCTTCCGCTCCCTCTCTTGGAACCACGCGGCCATGGCCTTGCGGGCCTCCGGGGGCAGGGGCAGCTCCCGCCACTTGCCTCCCTTGCCGCTCCGCACGGTCACGGACGCCTGCCTGCCATCCAGGGACACGTCCTCGGCCCGCAGGGAGACCGCCTCCGAGAGCCGCAGGCCGCAGGAGAGCATGAGCCGCACCAGCGCCTTGTCCCTCGCGTCCCCCTCCTTCTCAAGCTCCCGGAGCAGCCGGTTGACCTCGGCCCGCTCCAGGGCCTGCGGGGCCTTGCGGCCCTGGGGCACGTCCTTCGGGAAGTCGGGGAGCCTGGGGGCCAGGCCCTCCTCGACGGCCCACTTGAGCCACGCCTTCACGGCCTTGAGCCGCCGGTTCACGGTGTTGGGCTTGCGGCCGCGAACCCGCATGTGGCTCTGCCACTCCCGCAGGTCCACGGACGTGACCCTGGCCGGGTCCGGCTCCTCGCCGGCGGTCTCCCGGAACCAGCGCGCGAAGGCCGCCAGGTCCTTGCGGTACCCGTTCACGGTGTTCGGCGAGGCTCCGGAGCGGGCCAGGCGGTCGAGGAAGTCCCGGACGCTTGCAGGAAAATCCTGACCGTCACGACCGTGACGAACGAATGTCACGGCCTTCGCCGCGGCGCGAGGGCTGCTCTCCGAAAAGTCCGTGACAAGGCTCTCGGGTTCCGGCCCGCCGAAAGTATTTCCCGGGAAATGCTTTCGGCCCCCGCCGCTGCAAAAATCCGCGCCTCCCATGTTGCCTTGCGCGATTTTCACCGGGTGTCACCCTCCCTTCAAGGGCCAGGATAGCAGGAAATTCGCGGCCCGTCAAAAGGGCCGGACCCTTCCGGGACCGGCCTTCTCAAGAGGCAAGGGGTGTTGCCTGGAGTCGTTGCCCGGAAAAGACGCCGCGGGCCGCCAAATCCCGAAAAGGGACCGGCGGCCCGAGGCGCGGGAGCGTCTCCCCAAAAGGAGGCTTGCCTCTATTTTGCCGGAAGGCGCGGGCGGGGCCAAGAGGCCGGCTTCGCCGCGGCCTCCCGGAACCCGGAGGGCTATTTTGCGCGTGCCGGAAGGGCCTTCCGGGGGTCGTAAAGGCGGGCACGTATAGTTATACGTCCGCCCCAGGTTTTCGCTTAGATTGGACGACCTGAAGTCGGAATGCAAGCTGATTTGATGCTACTCCAAGACGACGGAAATGTATCACCAAAACCCGGCTTCCGCCGCGCCCGCCACTTCCTCATGTACGCCGTGAGCCGCCGCCTTCGCTCGGCCTTCTGGCAGGCCGGGCACCGCACCTGCCGGACGCTTGCGGCGGCGAAAGGCTCCCCGCACCCCAGGCAGGTCTTCTCCAGGGAGCCGTCCTCCCTCCGGCGCGCCTTGCCTGCTTTGCCCCCCTCCCTTTTTTTCATCTTGCACTCATCGCACCACTTTTGCCGGTTGGACCGGCAGCGAAAGACCTGCCCGCATCCGGCGCACCTCTTCCTGGTGCGGCAGGCCGTCCCGCCGCCTGCCGCCGGGGGTTCGGCCGCGACTGCCGGCCTTCCGGCCTCCGCCGCGGCCTTCTCCCTCCGCCGCCTGCGGCGCTTGTACTCCCGGCCCCTCCGCCTCAAAGCCTCCGGGTCCGCCAGGCAGGCGCCGCACCAGAGCTGCCGGTTGCACCTGGGAACGAATTCGGCCCCGCAGCCGTTGTTGGCGCATGTGCGCGCGTGCACTTCCGACGCTCCTTTCCTTCAGCGAAACGCCCCGGCCCGGCCTGCGGCGCGGCTTTGCGGCCCCTGCAAAAGCCCGTTTCGCCGGGCGCGTTTCGCCAACGTCCTCCAGGGCCGCGTCCCGCCGCCGTAAAGTTGCGGGCGAAACCGAGAAGCGCGGCCCCGGACAGGGCCGCTTTCTGCGGGCACGTATAGTTATACGTTTGCCCCAAGTTTTCATCTGTATTGGACGCCTTAAGACCGGAATACAAGCGGGTTTGATATGGCTTTAAAACGACGGAAATGTATCACCCGGTCCGCGCCTCTCTTGCCCCGGACCGGCATCCCTCGGAGCAGTATCTCTCCCTCGGATTGGCGGGATGGAACGGCCTCCGGCAGCCCTTGCAGGTCCGCCAGCCCTTCGGCGTCCGGTAGACGGCGGGGGCCGCCGCTTCGTCCGCGGCGGGCGCGGCCGCTACCTGCTCCGCGCCCCCCTCCTCGGGCCCGGCAGCGCCCCCTTCGGAGGCGGCAGCCTCCCCCTCCCTTCCGGCCGCCGGGGCCTCCTCCAGGGCTTCGGCCTCCGGACCCTCGGGGCCCTCCATGGAGGCTGCAGCGGGCGCGGCCCAGTAGTCCCTCCGCAGCCTCTCGTCCGCCAGGGGCAGCACGGCGGCCTCGAACCACGGGCACCTGTGAACCGCCAGCTCCCTCTCCTCGAAAAACGTCAGCCGTCGGGGATCGTCTTCCGACGCCTTTGCAACCTCCCGCGCCGCCTCCTCGGAGCCGACGAACAGCACGCCCCAGAATCCGCCCGGGCTCCCCTGGACGCCCAAGAGGCGCATCTCCAGGGCGTAAGCCTTCTCCGCTCCGGCCGGGGTGCGGGTGAGGACCACGAACCTGCGCTCCGCCGGGATCTCCTCCTCGTCCCACTCCCACGTTTCGGCCCTCGGAGCCCGCATCCACTCCGGTTCGGGCACCCAGTCCATTTCCAGCTTCACAGTGGGCGGCGTGCCGAAAAACACGCACCGCATGTCCTTCTGCCAGCACCAGTCCCTGATGCGGTAGGGCCCCCTGTCCGAGTAGTTGCAGCACTCCTTCACCACCAGGCTCTTGACCTTGGCCAGCGTTCTGACCCTCAGCGGGGCCGTCACGCGGGCCGTCCCCGGAACGGACTCCGCCGCCTTCGCGGCGCGTTCGGCTCTCCTGGCCTCGGCCTCGCCTTCCCTGTCCCCCTCCACGTGGCACCAGGCTCCGCACCGCTGGCACATGTAGGCGTGGCCTCTGACCGGCCGATCGGTCACCAGGGTTCCGCACCGGGAGCACCGCAGCTGCGGGTCCTCCAAAACTCTGGTCAGGCCGCTCCGGATTTCGTACCGCCTCAGGCACGCCGGGCAGGAGACCTCGCCGTCCCCAGCCCAGAAAGCCCCGCCGCAGCGGCACCGCACGCAGGTAAATCCCAGAACCGCCAGCCTGGCCTCGTTCGGCCCGGAACCCTCGGGCGGCGGCGCGGGGGCCTCCTCGGCTCTTTTCGGCCGCGGCCACTCCCGGCCCGACTCCCGTATGGCCCGCTCGACGGCCTCCTTCCGGCCCGGCGGATCGCTCCAGAGGCGGTTGTGCGTACGGACGTAAAAATCTTCCGTGGTCGTCCCGCAATCTGGGCACCGGCAGGCGGCCAGGTAGGCGTCCCACACGAAGGCCCGCTCCCCGCGGCACTGCGGGCAGTAGAGGACGCCGAGATCTTCCCCGCCGCCTCCGGCCTTCGTCCGGCGCTTCCCGGCCCTGTTGTCCTTGGAATTTGAGGCTTTCTTCTTGCTTCTGCTCACGTTCTCCCCTCCCTTCCTGCTTCATTCTGGGCCCGGCCCGCCCCGCGGTCAAACCGGCCCCTGAAAACAGAAAGGCCCCGGCGGCTGCTGCTCCGCCGGGACCTCCGCATCGTTCGCCTCACTTCACCGCCGCGCAGGCGTCCGCGGGCGGGTCCTCCCACCCGCCGCCCCGCACCTTGCGGATTATCGTGGCCGCCTGGCCGCACTTGCCGGTGCGGTAGCTCAGGATTTCCGTCAGG
>Ga0272449_1002874_pt1 | contig 15448 bp, 15 predicted proteins | sample YNPCB0241_FD_198679 | JGI IMG/M metagenome (GOLD analysis project Ga0272449, IMG submission 198679) | Hot spring sediment microbial communities from Yellowstone National Park, WY, United States - YNP-CB-024-1 | ecosystem: Environmental > Aquatic > Thermal springs > Hot (42-90C) > Sediment...
TATTTTTCTAAAGCCCTATCTATGGCATCATCACTGACCCTTTCAAGAGAACTAAATATCTCCCTTCCTGTTTTTTCAACTTCTTTGCTTACTTCCTTTGTTCCTCCACGAAGGTGCTCAACGATTGTCTTTACGGATTCCTCTATCCCCTTGACAACATCTTCCATGGAGCGCTGAATCTCTTTCGAAAGGACACCGGAAATTGATCTTCCTATTTCCTCCATGGCCTTTTCCATAGTAGTCCCCATGGCACGATAGAATTCCTCAATCTCGCCTAAACGAACAAAAGTCCCGGCCCTGGGGATATATAATTCTTTTGCGGCTGAAGATTGAATTTCCTCCAGAGGGTCTGGCATCTTTTTCCTCCTTATAGACCATCAATGTAATCGTCTATTTCATTTTTCTTCTTTTCCTTCTCTTCCAGCTGTTTTAAGATTTTAGTAATCTCTTTTACTGATTCAATATCGCTCTGCTTGGGAAATTTTTCTTCAATAAGAATATTGTCCATATCTAGACTTTCTCTTGCCTCTTTATCTCTCTTTATTTGCTGATAAGCCTCAGGGCGGAGAATGGCCAAAAGCATTTCAAAAGCAGATTTCATAATCTCGGCTTTTTCATGAATTTCTTCCTCTTTTTCCCATCTATAAATCAAACTTTCAACTATCGCTTTTACGGAATTGAGAGGGGTCCTTGCAAGATCTCCCCTTCTGTGCATGAGTCGGAGGAGAAATTTCTCCTGCCGACTCGATGCGATTTTTTTACGTGTTCCACCACCGCCCTTTCACGCTTTCTCAAATCAAGATAGATGTTTTCATAAAGTTCGGCAATCACTAGGGGAGACCACTTTCCTATTATTTTTCTTTTTTCATCGATTGAGTCAGTCCCTCCCTCTTCGAGGGGCATAGGAGTGAGCCTCTTCCCATCGACCTCATCAATTATGTAAGACAAACACTCGATATAAAGCGCCTTCGTGTAAGTCAATGCATCCGAATAATTCGCCAAATATGCGGAAAGTCTTATCTCTTCCTCTGCCGTCAAACTATGAACCTTGAAAGTGTGTCCGAAAATTTCGTATTCGTCCACAATCTTCCCAAGATAAACCAATTGCTTGTAGTCCTCATATTCAGAATTTTTCAAGTCCTTAAGGACCTCTTGAAGATCATATTCCTCTTCTTGGTTTTTAAGGACATCAAAAGACGAAGAGGGATTGGAAGCGCTTTCCATTTGGATTCCTCCTTTCATGAATTGGATTTTTTTTAAAAAAGAGCGGACTAATAGAGGAAAACCTGTGAGGGCAGGCACTCCCAGGAGCAGGAGCTTGGAGGGAAAGGATTAGGAATATTACAGGGGCTCAGTATAACGATAAGTAATTGTAACGGTCTTAGGGATTGTTATAGTTCCCACATTCACCGTTTCACCAGTCTGAACTGCAGTGATGCGACAACCCAAATATTTCTTGCCCCTTATTTCCCCATTAGGCTTTTGGATTATTTTAACAACGGCAAACTCATCCTTGTTCACCAGCTCACGAATGGTGATAACCCCCTTGGGGTCAACCACCGGCAGATTATCCCAAACCTCATGATCCCAAGTCTCACGGATCGTAAGAGTCAATTGACCACCGTTTGTGGCTTCACAGCTGCAAATCTCAACCGGATAAGGAGAATAAATCGGATGAATCCGCTCAGGGGTAGGGTTTACCAATTCTTCACCTGTATCGGCAACCATCTCGCAAAAAGCAATAGGCTGATTATTGATAGTGAACATCGTATATCCTGAACCAACTATTCTGGCTTGAGTGGCCATATTTTATCCCTCCTTACAGATTTGATGTAACTGTCCCAGTGGTCATGTCGATCGAGAACTGAATCACGATGTAATTGATGGGCCAACTGGGCCTGTATTTGAATTTCACATCCACCCTTGTAGGCTCAGTAGGATTGAGCCTGGCCTTCACATCCATATATTCAGATATGATTTTACTTCCTTTCAATATATCAAGCCTACCGGCCACGATCGATTTGACGGAAATAACCGTGTAATCGTCCAAAGCTGTTCCTACAATTGTATTATTCAGATCCTCGATAAGAGACCTCAACATGTAATATTTGCTTCTCACTACACTTATCTCTCTTGTGGCCGAATTGCCGAATTTCGTGGTTACACCGTGACGCACTTCCACATTGTTATTCTTGTTGGACAGCATCAAAAGTCCCCTAGAGGTGTAATAATTCGCTCTTCTCTCCGTTATTTTAGGCACGGAATAGATTCCGCTTATTATCCTCTTTGTCAAGGGAGTTTGAATCGGCTGACTCAGCAACTTGCCGGCAACTGCACAGGCAATATAATATCCGTCTATTTCCATCAGTGTATTTCTGACAGGATTGAAATAATACCCGTAAGGATTACCCAAAGCGATTATTCTTTCATTTCCTCCGGCCGGGATAGCATTTAATATGTCATCCTCACTTATTCCCTTTCTTCCGCCTAAGATGAACATAGGGAATATCGAGGTATCTGAAAACTCATTCAAGAAAGACACCAAATCAGCGAAAAGGATCGGATTAAAGGTCAAGAGAACAACAACATCGAGATTATCCAATGTCTTCAATTTTTCAAGGGCGTTTCTCCATTCAATAATCGAATCTTCTTTAACGCCTACTGTCTGAATGAACTGGCAACCATTGGCAGAAGCAAGCCTAGCACCAAAACTCAGAGGATTGATTATTGATCCTGTTTCCTTATCTATCGCCGATCCATAGAAGCTTTCAAGGTCATCCACATCAAACCAGGTCTTAACCTCATATCTATCCTCTTGGGTATAGTTATATCGCACATAGCAGCGATGAAATGATGGGACAGTAGTAATGCCATTGGGAGACAAAGAACCGTTATCATCATAACTATTCTCAGTGGCATCTATCTGAGCCAGTAACGTGGGAATATCCCCAACTGAAGATCGATAAATCCTGTACTTTTGGGCACCAGGAACATCATTCCAGGTCAAAGAGACAATTCCACCATTGGGAACAGCAACCTCATCTACCATGTTTTCGGAGCTTACAGATGTAGTCTCCAATCCATTCTCAGATACCGCCGTCACAATGTATGTATAAATCCCGGCGGAAAGATTCCCTCCAGAGGGAGAGATTGAGGCATTAAGTCCCGTAGGACCATTAGACCACAAACGAATTGAAGTATTGGCCTCCTCAGAGGCCGAAATCAGTAAATAATCAACATCCCTTTCATACACAATATTCCCAGTGATGTCTGTAAGAATAACACTGACTTCATCAACCTCTCGGAAAGACAATTCCGTCCCCCTGGAAGAAATAGCTATTTCCTCTGTTATAGCGGTTTTTCCTCCGCAAAGACCAACGATTGTTAGAGGATACGGAGGACGAGAGGGCACGACTCCAATATTCGTAATCTCTTCCCAATATACACCCGGCTTCTGGTAAATGTTAGGATTCCACATTTTTCCTCCTTATCACCAATCCCAACCTTCCGGATAATCTTGAACCACCAGCTCTCCACTTCCCAGGATAGAAAAGCCAATTTTAACTTTATCGATTTCACTTAAGAATGACCTCATAACCACTTCTCCATAAACTGGCACGGAGATTATATCTGAATAAATATACCTTTCTCCTTCCGGAGCTACTTCTTGCGCCTCTCCCGAGAAATTCAGGTTATCGACCATACATGCTATACCTGGGACATTTTCATCAACGTAATTTGAAAAATATTTGCCACTGTCAAAAGAGAATATATCTAAGATCGCATCAGATAATAATCCCAATTCAGCAGTATTATAAGCCGCATGATAAATTCCTATCGTGGCTTCGAAAGCCCTTCTTTCTTCCCTCATCTTCATAGGCCTTCCATCTATTTCAATGTCCAGATATCTCGTCCTTCTATCTGTCCCCGTGAATTTAACACTCAAACTTCTCAGCATCACTACAATGCAGGGAAAATCGACATTCTTTATGGGAAATTCTGTTGTTATTTTCAGATTTCTGAACTGCTCGTAAGGAGAATATTTGAACGCTTCCCTTAAGCCTAGCACAAAAGCTGATTTTATGGCTCCTTTCACATCTCTTAAGATTACGTCTTTTCCCGAAGTGGGATGTGTCAAGTTTCTGGCTGAAATCGGTGGCGAACCATTACTCACCCTCTATCACTCCAAAGGAATATCGTATCCCGGATCTCCATATTGTATTTTCGTTACACTAAATCTCTGTCCCACCGTTTCATAACTGGGGGCTATCTCAATACTCTCTACTTCTTTTATCCAAAATCTGTCTTTTTCTTTCCCATCTTTTCCTATTCGTACCAATAAATCTCCTTCTCTTACTTTGGGAGTGGGGGGCATAGTTACCCTTGGTGTGATAACTCTCACTAATCCGTTTTTTGTCAATTCTATCCTCTCAGATAATTCAGCGAAAATCGCCCTACTTTTTTCCGGAGGGAAAAACCCTCCATCAAATGTAGTGCCCCAACAGTTCGGGCAATTTTCATTATTCGACTGGTCATAAACTGGATCGTAACAAATAGGACATCTATCTACACCGTCCTCAGGACGAATCCTGCGACGGATTATTACCTCATGGCCCAGGTAGAGATGAGCATCCTCGACAGCGCTTTTGGCCATCAGGGCGTCAATATCATGTAAAACTACACCTTGGGGATAACCCCCAGAGGGGAGGTCAGATGTATTAAATATCACGCCCTGTGTCTCAGACTTCATCTCACCTGAGCCTCCAATATTTAAAGCCCCATGCGGGGTCTATTATCAATACCTCCAGTATCTGGGCCATTCCCACATACCTCTGAGAAGAACATCTGGATGATATTGACTTACGACCATGGAAGAGCCAGGGAAATGGTGAACTTTTATCTGGGCGACAGTCTTTTTGAAAATCGGGAAAAACTGGTCAAACAACTTTGCCCATCTATCCATATAAGCAGTCCTGTTCGCATAAGGTATTCCCAGTCCACCAAAATCTGGCACTTCCGTCCAATAGGTCTCCAGGAATTTATAGGCTTGAAGTCTGCATCCTAAAACCAATGCAGGACGCCAAAACCTTGGCTCTGCTCCTAATGGATAATTCGTAGACGGAGGATAAGCATTTATTGCCTCCACCGTATGCCTCAAAAACAAGGCATAAACATCATTTTCCTTTATTCCCTCTTTTAGAGGAAGAGTCTTTTGAACCAAGACCTTCGTTTCCTCTATCACCTCTTTTTCGAAATCATTCAGTTGTTCGTAGGTGATCATTTATTCCTTTCTCCTCCAATTACCAGTGATCGGGTCGAATTCTATCTGATCTATCTGATCCATATGATCCTTGCAGAGAGGAGGTTTCTCATCCCCTATGAACGTCACTTGAGTCTGGCAGAAAGTACCATTGTCTCTAACTCCTAGACAAGTTGCCAGACTCACAACCTTATTTCTCTGTTTATCTACTTTTATTACCGGAATAGCGCTTTCCTCTCCCTTATTTATATTCGTTTTTTCATTTGTCAATTCCAATAGGCCTGATTTAATCAAATCAGATATCTCCTCATTATCAAGGAGTTTTTTATTGGCGGGGATTGCATCTCCATATTTTCCCCTGGGAGACCAAATTAAATCTCCAACACGAAGATAACCAGAGGTAGTGTTACGGATATATTTCGCTTTTTCTTTCTTCTCAGGCATCACTCCTCCTTTCTCAAGGGGGAGAGGATTATACCTCTCCCCTTTCCTATCCAAAACTAACCAGACTAAGTCTTCACGATACGCACTAGACCACGAGGGTTGATTATAGCCATGCCGACATACTCATCAAGCACCCAACCACGATGGAACTTCTCCACCATGGGGTCCTCCTCCACATCGAGGCTGTAACGGACGGGGAAATAACCGATATACTCGGGATCGGGCATGACATACTGCTTACCACCCTGCACCACTATGGACTTTTTCACGAGGAACGGGCCAAAGGTGGTAACTTCCTGGCCGGCGACCATTTTATTCTTGAGATCCCAGCCTACCTGCTCGGTGGTCCAGCTCAGAATCGTGTAGTAATCCTGCGGGTTGAAAATTATCCTAGTGGGCTCAAGCTCATGGCTGGCCACCACACCGGCAGCAGCATAAAGATCCTCAGGCTGTAGATCACCAGTGTGCCCTATAGTATGCTCATTGCCGGGAGTTACCACATGATTGGGATTATTGGCATAATCCACAATGGCCGACTCCATGAGTGTCCAAAGATAGCCATCTTCCTGCTTCTGGATGGCGATCTTGGCCTCATTCTGGGCATACTCGACGGCGTCCATCTTGAGAGCATAAAGGTCTTCCTTCCTGATCTTGGGAAATGCCGCAATGCGAAAGAGCGGCAGATAGACCCTCTTGCCCTCAAACATGGTCACCTGCACTTCACCCTCATTGACGTTGAGGGTATAGGCACAACCCAGGTCATCCATAACGTCGTATTCCGGGGGCTCACCCTTGGCTAGAGGGGTCTCAACCAAAATATCCCTTACCAATCCCTGGTACTTGAGCTTAAGGAGAATCGGACCAACAAAGGCCTCTCCCAACTTCTGGAAACCATTGGGAAGAGCCAAGGTGGCCGCCAGAAGCTGACGCTTCTGGGCAGAACTGAGCTTAGTCATCTTTTCCATTTCATCGATATAATCCGTGGAAATCTTAGGCTCCTTCATATAACGACTAGGAGCAAGCTCAGGAAAATTTTCCCTGATCATGTTTTCACCTCCTCAAAAACTTTTTGCCTACTTGCGAATAGGGAAGCCATTAAGCAAGGTCTTCAGGAGCAATCAGCTGAATGTCGATAAAATTCGTCCCCACGCCAATCAGCTTGGCAACAGCCTGACCTCCCACAGCAGAAGCAGAACCAACTGGACAAAGCCTACCAGTATTGTCCCAGGTCAGCAAAACTTCACTCCCATCATTTGGAACAGCATAGGACTCATCAACGTTGAAGGCAGGAGCGAAAATCCTCCAACAAGAGCCAACACCGTACCAAACAGCAGTCACATGATTGCCATCATGAAGCTCGTTGATCTCCCGATTGCAGTTGTGTGCAAACAGGCCAAAAAACTTATCGGTGGACTTAGTAGCCAGCCTCACACGGGTGGGATTCTGAGAGATCGGACCAGCTGCCACCATGCCGGGATAAATCTCCCCAGAGGTAGCAAAGTTGTAATTCTGGGGCAGATAAACAGGAGCATACGGAGTGGCAATCCTGTGCTCGTAGAGCGGCTTCAGAGTCCTAAAAGCTAGCGGTCGATTGTCAGTCCTCAGCATAATTTTTCACCTCCTAAAAACTTTTTCCTACAGGAACAACTGCATGGGGTTGACTTCCACTATATCGGTCTCAATGGGAGGCCTATTCATTGCCAGAGATTTCCTGAGAACTGGAGGCCTCTTCTTAGCTGTTTTCTCAACAGCCTTTTCCTCCTCAGGAGGGATCGAAGAGATAAAGCGGATTTTCTCCTCCAGTTCCTCCTTGGATAGCTGAGCATATTCAGCCTCTTTTTCTAGCTCCTCTTCCTCGCTTATGGCTCCCCGCTTTTTGAGCTCATAAACCAACCTCTTGGCTAGAAGTAGATTGGTGTAAGAAGCACTTGTCTCCTTGACTTCCTCTTCCTTATTCTCTTTCTCTTCGTTCTCCTCTTCGGGTAGGGCATTCTCCAAATTCGATTCCTCGTTGGCTTCTTCAATCTCCTCTTCGGCCTTTTCTCCCATGAATTCATCAATCAAGGCTTGAAGTCTCTCCAAGAAAGCCTCCAGGGTCTTTTTCTCCTTTTTCTCCACGGGCTCCAAATCCTGCCTGCTTATCTCTTCTCCCTCAGGGGAGATTATCGTATCGGGCTTCATAGGAGCTGAAAACTCCTCAGAGATCTTATTTATCCTAGCTCTTTTCATCGAGGCAATTGTTTCCTCTACCTCCTCCACGGGAGCTTCGCCAGGCATAGGACGACGACCGGCACGAACCCTCTCCAAAGCACGCTGTACCATATCCTTCGCACGGTTTATGGTCTTCGTAACCCCTACCTTGTAGGCCACTTTCTTACCGGTAACAGGATCTATGTAGGAAATCGTATACTTGTAGCCCTCCGTGCCCTTATATGAATAGGGACTTATATGAATCTCATATGTCCTGCGCCCGGCACGATAGGTGGCAAACAAGTGGGTGCCTCCTCCACGTCCACGCCTGACCTCTTCAGTCCATTCCAGATTAATAGCAGACTTTTTCTCTATATTTCTCGTCTTCCTGGTACTTATCTTTATAATGTCTCCCTTTTTTGTTATTTTTGCATGCCATTTGTAATCCTTATAGGGGTCAGGTCCCACGATAAAATAATCACCATCCGGAGCCTTAGTTATTGGGCCATAATAATTGTAGCCAAAGGCAGCAATGGCATCCAAAACCACACTTTCAGGATTTTCCCTCAAGGCCTGCCTTAATTCAGCTTTGGTCTTTGGCCTACGACCTTCGATGAAAACACCCTGTGTAGCAATTCTTAGCATCTTGTAGGCCATCTTTTTGCGGGCCAGCTTGCTTTGAGGGTAAGCAACATAATTCTTTTTAGTCTGGACCTCCTTCTTTATAGGAATAACTTCGTCTGTATGATAAAGTCTCATTTCATCCCCTCCTTTTACTATCTTGGCGATTTTACGCAAACCGCCCACCCTATTATTCCAGCACTTAATGGACTCACCAGGCCTCCTAATTTTAGAGGCCACTTTTTGTAGTTTATTCCTATCCTGCTCACCATAAACGGCCAAAACATCGGCCCATTCCTCAGCAGGACTAACGACGAAAGAAATCTCAAAAAAGTTTAAGCCTCTATTTATCTCATAAGCCAGAACATCCTCTCCTTTGGCGTTTTTGAAAATTCTTCCTTTGTTTTTTATATGATAGCAATATTCTTTTTCACTGCGGGCCACATTTCCGCAAACGGAACAAACGCTATATTCAACGTTTGTCCCCATAGAAACTTTATTTATCCTTCCCTTTCTCAGGCCCTCAGCCAGGAGAGGATAGGCCTCGGCATCAATTTCCAAAAGAAGCTCTATCCAGGCATAAGGCTGATCATCATGAAAAGCGGCATCGATTACTATTCCCCGAGCATGTTCCGGATTTTTGTTCTGATGCTCAATAAAGACCGGTTTTCCTATAAACGTTTTATAAGCTTTTCTAAGCTCTTCCCTTTCAAAGGCATCATAATTGTTGTTTATCTTAGAGGCTATAGCTCTAACTCTTACGTAAAGCATCCCATCCTTTTGGGGTATTTCAAAGGGATTGTCATCTTCCGGCGCCTTTTTGATCCTGCCGGGGATTACCTCCGTCACTTCACACGTAGAGAGTTTCTTCAGCATTTTTATCCCTCCTAAAACATTAGGCGAGAAATTTTATTTTTTTTCTCCTATAGGAAAAGGTTCTGCAATGCCCTTACCAATTCATCTTCATTTTCAATTTCATCCGTCTTTTCCAGTAACTGAGATATGTTCCTTGCTCGCTTTCCTGTTTCGTATTTCTCGTGCTCCCTCTTTAACGCCTCAAAAAACTCATAATCACTCATATGCTCTATTCTCCCTTCCATTTCCTCCACTCTCCCTTCAGTCTCTCAGACTGGTAGAAGAGATATAAAGCATAAACGTGGGAACAAGGCCTTCCTTCCAGGTGTTTATACGGTGGAGTCCTGTTCCATACATATTTCGACCATTCACAGGTACAAGTCCAGGTCATAATCTTATCTGATCCCCCATAAAACAATATTGAACTGCGATACTCGTTTCCCGTGGTGCTTAGAATCGAAGCTTTTATGGCCCTAGCTTTCCTTACATCTTTTACATTTTTGGGAAACAGCTCTACGTTATATACTCCACCGTTCCTAAAGATGGTCTTCGCTTTTTCCCTTACATCTTTCCAGGCAGATATTTTCCAGATCATGGCTTTGGCATAGTCTCCATTTGCTCAAAGGATTCTTCCGGCACTGATCTCAAAGGAGCTATCACGCCCTCCCCTTCTCCTTCCCCCAATTCCATGGGCTCTATGGGTTTAATGGCTCCAGGTATTTCCCTCTCACGCTCCATAGGCAGGACAGGACCGCCCTCAGGGGGCTCAGCTTCAAGTCCAGCCACCTGATCCTTGAGCCATTGAGGAATAGGATAGCCATTTTTCTTTAACTCATTGTATAGTTGTAGATTACTTCTTTGTTGGGCTATTATCTTTTTCCTTTCCTCTTCCAGTCTCTTCTCCAGCTCCTCTTCGAACTCGAATTCAACACCTATCAGCATAGTAGAATCTGCCACAGGAATGCCGGCCTCACGCAAATCAAAAAGGAACTGTCTTTGCGTCGCCTCATCCCTCAAATCCAAGACCCTCATTATGGGCTCGGGATAAAGCAATTTCCTCCTTGTCTCCACCCTCTTTTCCCCGGTTTCTGGGTCATAAACCAGATATTCATCATAAAGGGGAATAAGCCTATCGCCCTTCTTTTCGTAATCATATAATCCTTGCGCCTCAGCGACTTTTCTATATCTTTCCTTAACGAATCTTTTTATCTCCTTTTGGTAACTTTTCAGTCTCTGATTAAGTAGATCCGCATTTAAGGCCGTGGAAGCATAAGGTTGCTGAGGCTCTCCCGAAATCAAGGCCGGGGAAACACCAAATACAGACAAGATCCTTCTTTCTATCTGCTCATAATCAGAGGTCATATCGGGAACCACTTCCCTTCCAAAAACCGGCTGAAAATCAACAGCCCAATGGGTACAAATCAAGCGAAAATCAGAAGACATTGCCAATTCTATATCATCTCTTAATTGGGCCAACTGTTCTTCCGTGGGGATCCAGGGAGTGTTATCTTCTCCATAACCAGGAGTTCCCAATTTGGCCAGAAGAAGCGGGAGATAAAGCCTCTCCGCTATAGCCATCTGAGACATGTTTAATTTTTCCTCAAGCATCAATTGACGGAAAGCCCTCATAAGCATGGGATAACCATGGGTCTCCCATGGAGCTCCGCCGCACTTCATCTGATACATTAATTCATTATCCAAAGGAATAGGCTCATTTCTCCTAATGTAGGAAATTATCTCCGGCATTTGATTGACAAGAGCCTCATACTCCTCCTTGGGAGTTCTATTATTTACCAGATCCTTCAAATGCTCAGGAATCTTTAACTTGAAATTCCTAGTCTTCAAAAGAGGATAATAATCGACAATTACCAAATCTGGGTCTATGAGCTCATCAGAGACCCAAACACCAAGGGTCTCATCAAACTCACCGAAGGCAAAGGCCTCTCCTACTCCCCAATACTCTAGGCCTACATTTACTAAAAAGTTTTCATAATCAAGCCTGTTCTCATCTAAGAAAAGCTCGTCAAAATATTCTTTTATGGCCCTGTCTTTACATGTATTTTCAAATCCCACCAGAGGGAATCTGGCGAATATCTCTATTAAAGTAGCCACTAAATGATGTGTCATGATGTAGAATCTACACCATTGGCGGATCTTTTTTCTTTCCGCCTCCAACTGCATCTGGAAGGGGATTCCAAGAAGGGTGAAAGAGCGAATAGGATCATAATACCTCGGCCTAGCCATCACGGCATCTCTGTAGGCCGCCTCTTTCGTGAAACCTTGAGTCATAGCATTTCTCGATAATTGCTGTCTGGGAAAGCTTTGAAATATTACCCTATCCCCCTCCTTCTCAAAGGTCTCTTTGCTATCCAAAAGATAATTTTTTCTGGCCTGAGGATGTTTAGGTAAGGCAGTCTCATTTCTTATCGATTCCCTGAAGGCCCCATAAACGTCTTGAGCCCTATAAATCAAACGGCCTTTTCTTTCCATCTGACCTCCCCTTTAACGATAGAGGATCTCCACTTCGTCATCCATCCTTATTATTTTCTCAATATCGATCACATCACCAAACAGTTCAAATATATCTTCTACTATTTTTTCATCATTATCAACACAACCTATCTTTTCCAGCTTTATTCTCTTGGATTTAAGCTCCATGTCTTGCTTTCCCTTTGGGGAATTATAGGCCATATTCACGTCGGTCTCATAAAAGTTCTTCTGGCCCTCTATGTCATTAAAATCCTCTTTGTTGAGACCATATCTTTCATCCCAAAGGGCATCTAAAAACCTCTTCAATCTCTCATGTCCAGGGAGAATATTCACCTCGTCTATCAACTTTGCAAATTCATCCTGGGTGAGATTATCTACGAATTCCTCAACCAAACGAGGACTGGAATTGAAAAGCTCTATTATGTGAAGAACTGACTTATTCACTTGACCTCTTTTTCTCATCCTCTTAATTCTACGAGAAAGAAGCATTTTTCTTTTACAGCGCTCACAAATGAATTCTTTTTTAAGGGCATCATAATATGCCCTTTCCCCTCGACCAATCACTCTTCCACAGTTAGCACATTCAACGGGGCTTTGAATTTCCATCCAACGAGATTTCACATCAGGATAAAACCTTTGGCCGGGAAACTTCATAGTAAAAACGTAAGGATCAGCTTCTTTTTTTATTCTTCTTCCGCTTCCCTCTGCGGCCAAATCCTCTTCCCACTTGGGAGCCGGGATATATCTCGTAGGGATATCTCTCTCTATGTCTATTGGCTCAAATTCACTGCATTTGAAGGTAGGCGGGACATTCTCCTCAAAGAGTTCGCAAAAGCTCATCTCAGGATTGAAATTATCGCAATTTTTACACGCTAAAAGTTGAGCGTATTTTTCCTCATTTTTTGTCTTACGTACCTTTATCCTTTTTTCGGGAAAATCGATATCGGCCAATTCAAAATATTCACACTTAGAATTAGGAGATACTTCCATATCCCAGTAGAGACAAAGATTGGAATGAGGATCAAAATTTGCACAATTCCTACAAGCAATCACTTGGGCCTTCTTTTTCATTCTTCTCCTTATATTGGTGATTATCTCCTTAGCCTCTTCCGGAGTAGCCTCCTCAAGCCGAAGTTGTTCCTCTTCAGTGGGCTCTTCTATTTTCTTCTTCGGAGTCAATCCTGAAGGCTGGCCCAAAATTTTATCTGGAGTCGGTCCTTCCTCATCTATCAACTCAATCTCATGAGTATCCGGGCCACTGGGGCCATTATATTTCCACTTATTCCCGGCGGCATCTATAACGACACTATCCTTTCTGGGAATATGGCCTCCGAACCACCTGCGGATCTCATCCTCTGTGACATAAGATTTAGTGACCTCCGACTTCTCGCTCTTTGTTTTTGTTCCCCTCTCCTCTCCATAATTATCAGGAGATTCAGCAAAATTAACAGGAGTAAAGATATTCTGGGCTCTTCTTTTCATCCCCCGGAAAGAACTTTTAGTGTCATCTCCCAAAACGGTAACTCCCTCTATCTCCTTACCACAAGAGGAACAATAGGGCTGATAATCCCACTCCGAGTCAGCGAAAATAGGATAGAAATAGCCGGCATCCAGTTCCCCATATTCATTAAGGGGCTCTATCCCCTTTTCCCTCAGCTCGGTGGTGGCATATTCCGCACAGTCAGGACAAAGAACATCCCCATCAGCAGTGGTATATCCTACCACATCGGTAGAATGATAATAACGAGCCAACTTCGTCGTTCTCCTTCTGTTGCTGTGGGCAGATCCAAAACCAGCACTCATAGTAGTGTCTTTAGTTTCTAAATTCGGTGTATATTCATATGTCCCATCGGGGAAATATTTGAAGCCTTTTCCGCAAATATTACAAGAATAATTGTTCTTGCCCTTTCTTGACAGTTGAATGCTCCCACAATGCGGGCAGTGAGGATTCAGGCCAGCCCTTTTCTTATTTAATGTCTCTTTCTGGGATTCCTTGGAATTGGATTTCTGGGATTCCTTTCTTATTCTCTTATGAAAAGACTCCACCTTCTGTTTGACGCTTGAAGGCCAATTTGATAGATTCCTATCACGCATAGAGTCAAAAACCATTTGGGCCTCTTCTGGGACCTCACCATCCTCGGAAAGGTAAGGAATTGCGGCATAAAATCCGTTCTCCCCCACAACAGTCACGAAAAACACCGTCTCCTCTCCGGAATATTCTTTCGCCCCCAGCTCATATCCCTTTTCCAGAGAAACCTGAAAGTCTCCATAGTCAGTAGAGACAGTAAAGGAATCAATGACCTTTGTGGATTCCCTTCTCTGGCCTAAAATAATTTTCTTTCCAAATTCAAACAAAGAAGAGGAATCAACCCCATATTCCTCTGCTATTTTTCCCGCCAATTTCTTCAGGGAATCCTCAGCCAGAATAATCGAATGATGGAATTCTTCATCTGTACTTGCTAGTTTCAAAAAAGGAAATATATGCTTTTTTATCTTTGTTTCAAGGGCTATTTGCGCCTTTCTTTCTTCTGAGGCCGCAACAGACTTTAACCTCGTCAGCAAACTATCCCAGAAATCCATCTTTACCTCCCATTTTTATTGAATCACACCAGCCTATCACTGAAATAAAATCCTATTATCATAAGGGCCCCCCGGAACCATCTTTGTCGAGGGCCTCTTATTGTCAATTTAGGAGGTGACGCACGCAAAATTAAACCAAAATAAACCCTACCACTCCCGATATTGGGACGGGTTCGCAAGACCTACAGTAGGTCTGCGTGCGCCACCCTAGTTTTCGCCCAAAATCCCTTGTCATTCTTCAGTGGCTTCCTCTTCATCTTTGCCGACAGAGGCTATTTTCCCGGCTCTTCTGCCAATATAAGCACAGAGCCTCTCGGCATTCTCTTTTTTCAGCCCCTTACACTCCATGAAATGAGCCACACAACCATCAAAGCCACCCTTGAAAGTATTGTCGGGATTTAAGTGGCGACAGCGCTTTTTCTTGGAGGTTTTCTTGCCACCAGAAAGCTCGGCCTTTATCTTCTTGGCCAATGTATCAAAGATTTCCTGCCGACGTGAATAAGGAAGTACCGATACCTCGTTCGATATCTCCTGCTTTCCAGCTTCAATCATAAGGACAGGCCAATCCTTCAAACTTGAATATTTCTCTACAACTATTTTAGCGATTACATCTAAATGGCTATCCCAATCGATTTTATCCTGACTGGCCAAAACTCGACGATATTCCTCAGCGATAGGATGATCGATTTTTTCAATCTCTGTTGGAGAGAATTCCGGTTCATCCTCCTTGCTAAAAACATCCATGTTCATCTGCAGGTTGATAAGATCCTTTATCGCCTTCTTCTCTTCAGCGATCTTCTCCAACCTCTTTGCAACACGAGCAAGAGAGGCATCATCAGTGATAGTGGCCCGTAAAATAAATTCGGCTTCATTGAGCTCATTCAGTTTTTTGAAAAGATCATTCACTCCCATCTCATGAAAGCTCAATTTATCCATTCCAATCACTCCCGACTTTTTCTTATGAATCCACCTTTCTACCTCAGGATATTTATGCCTAAGGGCATTTAT
>Ga0272449_1002876_pt1 | contig 15442 bp, 17 predicted proteins | sample YNPCB0241_FD_198679 | JGI IMG/M metagenome (GOLD analysis project Ga0272449, IMG submission 198679) | Hot spring sediment microbial communities from Yellowstone National Park, WY, United States - YNP-CB-024-1 | ecosystem: Environmental > Aquatic > Thermal springs > Hot (42-90C) > Sediment...
TGGCGTCGTGCGCTGGAACCCAAACAAAGGTAATCCCGCGTATCCTGCGATGCCCTGATAGATAGCACCATCGATACCAAGCCGACGGGTACTTCCCGCGCTCGCGACGGTCCAGTACTGACGAACCCCGCACACTTCTGTTCGCGCCATGATACCATACGACAGCCATGTGTCTATGGTATCGATGTTATTGTTCTGGTAGATTGCATTCGGGCAGATTGCGATGCCCGTGTTCTTCATGTACGGCTGCACCAGCACTATCCAAGTCCGATAAGCCTCCGAGAAGCGAGTTGCCCCTTGAGGCGAGTATACCATTGCAAGAACAAGCATTTCGTCGTAGTCCTGCGTGTACATTAGAACCGCCGTGCCCATTTGCTTGGTATTACTCAAGCACGAGGTAGCTCGGGCTGACTCGCGCGCCTGCGCAAACACAGGGAACAATATCGCTGCTAAGATGGCGATAATCGCGATAACGACCAGCAACTCAATCAGCGTAAAGCCCTTCCGTCTGTGCATCGTATGACCTCCGTCAGAATATTGGCTACAGCCCGAAGGCTATTTTATGGTTATACCCCACTTTAGACTAAAAATGCAAGCACTCGGTTCCCAGAAACCGTCACAAAAAGCAAAAACGCGGGGGAGATTTTCCCCCGCGTGGTCGTTTCCGTCTCTAAGACTGCTTTACTTCGGGACAACATTCCGCGCCTGCAGACCCTTGGGACCTTGCACGACTTCGAACTCGACGGACTGCCCTTCGTACAGCGTCCTGTGCCCCTGCATCGTGATTGCAGAGTGATGCACAAAGACTTCACGACCGTCATCCGCTACGATGAACCCGTAGCCCTTCTGGTCGTTGAACCATTTGACTTTACCCGTGTCCATGACTAACCTCCTTCCGGGATAATGTGGACGGGTAGACCACACACCCCGATGGTGATGCTGGCAAAGTATACCTGAAGGGGTTGACGGAAATTGCAACCTTTTGCGCCCTAAAAGGGCGATTCGGGCGCGAATTCGCCGCGACTGCCCCGTTTGGTCAGCGGGACGCCCTGCCGACACAGCGGGCACTCGTTAGGCGCGTAAGTTTGGGCGGGCAGGCGCAACGCGCTTCCTAACGGCGCGCCGAACGCCAACGGCGACTCGGAACGGTCAATCAGCACGCCAATCCCCACCACCCGCGCCCGATATTGCTCCAGCAACGCCAGCACCTCCCGGATGGAGGTTCCCGTCGTCAGCACATCGTCCACGAGCAGCACGGGGGTGTGTGGTTCCAGCAGGCTGCCGCGTCGGAAGGCGCGCCCGTCGCCCTCGCGCTCGGCGTACAGGGCGCGTACCCCCAGCTGCCGCGCCGCTTCGTAAGCCACCAGCACCCCGCCCAGCGTGGGACCCACGACCACCTGCGCCGCCCCAACCGCCTCACGCGGCAGGTTCGCCAGCATCGCGCCCACCGCCTGCTCCAGTAGCGCGGGCTGCTCCAGCAGCCGAAACTTCTCGAAGTAGAGGTCGCTGTGCCTGCCCGAAGTCAGCAGGAAGTGCCCGTGCAGCACCGCGCCGATGCGCTCCAACTCCTGTTGGCTCACTTGTCCACCTCGAAGCTCTGCGCAGGGGTGGGGAACTGGCGCTGGCGCACTTCGTCGGCGTACTGGCGCAGGGCGTTCAGGATGACCTCGCGCAGCTCGGCGTAGCGTTTGGTGTGCTTGAAGGCGCGTTCGCTCAGCCCCAGAATGTCGTGCCACACTTGGATTTCGCCGTCGCAGTGGATGCCTGCGCCGATGCCGATGGTGGGAATCGCCACGCTTTCCGTGATGCGCTTAGCGAGGCTGGCGGGGATAACCTCCAGCACGAGGCTGAACGCGCCCGCCTCTTGCACCGCCTGCGCCGCTTGCAGCAGGGCTTCCTGTTCCGACGCCGTGCGCCCCTGCAGGCGGTAGCCGCCGAACTGGTGAATCGACTGCGGGGTCAGCCCCAAGTGCGCCATAACGGGGATGCCGACGCCCACCATCGCGCGAATCGATTCCAGCACGCGCGGGCTGGCACCCTCCACCTTGACGGCTTCCGCGCCTGCCTGCATCAGCGCGCCCGCGTTGTAGACCGCGTCCTCCACCGACACGCCGTAGCTCAGAAACGGCATATCCGCCACCAGCAGCGCGCGTTGCACGCCCCGACGCACGGCGTGCAAGTGGTGCAGCATCGTCTCCATTCGCACGGGCAGCGTCGTCTCGTAGCCCAGCACCGTGTTGGCGACCGAATCGCCTACCAAGATGACATCCACCCCCGCCGCATCCGCCAACTGCGCGCTGGGATAGTCGTAGGCGGTGACGGCGACGATGCGCTGCCCCTGCGCCTTCATCTGCTGTAGCGTGCGCGTGGTGATTTTGTCTGGCATGGCGGGAATTGTACCTGTGCAGGGTACACTTTGTGCCATGCGGATTTATACGCGCACGGGGGACACGGGCGAGACGGGGCTGATTGGCGGGCAGCGCGTGCCCAAAGACGACCCGCGCGTGGAAGCCTACGGCACAGTGGACGAACTGAACGCCATGCTGGGCGTCGCGCGGTGCTACCTCGCCGACCTGCCCGACCTGGACGCCCTGCTGGAGCGGTTCCAGAGCGAACTGTTCGACATCGGCGCAGAGTTAGCCTCACCCCCCGAACGCGCCACGCAGTTTCAAAGCCTCGAGGAGCGGCACATTGCGGCGATCGAGGAGGCGATTGACCGCCTCGAGGAGGAGTTGCCGCCGCTACGCCAGTTCATTTTGCCTGGGGGCACGCCTGCTTCGGCATATCTGCACTTGGCGCGTACCGTATGTCGCCGTGCCGAGCGACAGGTAGTGCGCCTGAGCCACAGCAGCACGGTCAACGCCGCAATCATTAAGTACCTGAACCGTCTGAGCGACCTGCTGTTTGTGATGGCGCGGGTCGCCAATTACCGCACAGGGGTAGAGGATGTCAAGTGGGGCGAGCTGGGCTGGCGACGCAAACGCGCCGAACCACAGGAGGAGACGCCATGAACGCCACCTACACGCAGGTCGCTGAGTACGCAGGCTGGCTGGATTTGACCGACTGCGGGGTGATGCGCCTGTTCGGCGCCGACCGCCTGCGCTTCCTGCAGGGGCAAACGACAAACGACCTGCGCGACCTGCGCGAGGGTCAGGGCGTCTACACGGCGTTCTGCACCCCCACAGGGCAGCTGCTGTCGGACGGCTATGTGCTGGAGGCAGAGGATGGCTTCCTCCTGATGCTGCCTGCCGAAACTTGGGGCGAAATCACCGCACGGCTCAGCGAGGCGATTATCTTGGACGATGTGGTGCTAATGCCGCTGCAGGAGGGGATGGGATTGCTGAGCGTGCAGGGAGGGGCAGCGGACGAAGTGCTGGAAGAGGTCGGGCTGGACGCCCCACCGCACGAGCCGCTATCGCACCACACGCGCCTCTGGCAGAAGGCGGAAATCCGCCTCGTGCGCAACGACCGCACTGGCTTCGGCGGGGTAGACCTGCTGGTGCCTTACGCGGTGATGGAGGAGCTTCAGACGGCGTTAGTGGCGACCGCGTGCCTGCCCATCGATGACGCGCTGGCAACTGTGCTGCGCTACGAGGCGGGCATCCCGCAGGCAGGCGTGGACTGGAGCGAACGCACCCTTGCCGCCGAGATGGGCGCGCCGTTCATACGCCGCCACATCAGCTACACCAAAGGGTGCTATGTCGGGCAGGAGGTGCTGATGCGCATCCACGCACGCGGGCACACCAACCGCAGTTGGGTTCCGCTGCAGGTGCAAGGCGAGATATTGCCCCCGCGCGGGACGCCCCTTGCCGCACCCGACCGCGCGGATGTCGGCTGGATCACAGGCGCGGTGCATTCGCCTGCGTTGGGAGGCGCAATTCTGGCATGGGGCTTCGTGCGCAACGAGTACACTGCGCCCGACACGCGCCTGCAAGTCGCAACTGAGCCGCATGCAGAGGCGACCGTGCTGCTCAACGCGCCGCGCCCTGCGAAGTAGAGCAAGCGCGTCCCTATGGGGTACAATCCCTGCCGTATGCGGAGAGAGTCGGCGAAGATACACTGGGTCTTCATTCTGTTCATCGCGTTGCTGGCGGTGTTCGCGGCAGTGGCGTTCGCGCCGATTGTAAGCGAGATGCGCCGCCCACCCTACGAAGTCAAAGCCCTGCGCTTCATGGAACTCATCCGCCAGAACCAGTTCCCCGAAGCGGCGAAACTGTTCGATATGGAGTCCGTGCCCAAAGAGAAGCGCGACCCGAAAAAGGTGATCGAGGAGCGCATGCCGCTCTGGGGCGTGATTGAGAAGGTCTCACTGGTGGAGACGGTTCAAAGCCCCGCTGACCTGAAGCACCCGAAGGCGAAAGAGGGCGTGCGGGTAGACCTCCACCTGCAGTGCTACCTGGCGCAGGGCAGCGCGTTTATCTACCTTGTGCCCAAAGACGGCGACTGGGTGATTGTGGACTACACGCTGCAGTAGTCGCTACACAGGCTCTTCGATAGGCGTCGCCTGCTCCGACTCTTCGGTCAGGCGCAGGAAGACCTCTTCCAGCGTGCTGCTCTCCATCTGGGCGCGCTGTTGGAGTTCGCCGAGCGTGCCTTCCGTGAGCAGGCGTCCCTTGTGCATGATAATCACACGGTCGCACAGCCGCTCGGCGGTGTCCAACTGATGCGTGCTGACCAGAATCGCGCATCCCTCGTCGCGCAGGCGTTGCAGTTCCGCCTTGAAGGTGTATTGCCCGCGCGGGTCGATGCCCATCAGCGGCTCGTCGCACAGAAAGACCTTCGCGTCATGCACCAACGCACACACAACGGCGAGCTTCTGCTTCATGCCTTTGGAGAGCGTGCCTGCGAGCGCGTTCGCTTTGTCGGCGAGTTCGTAGCGCTGCAAGAGTTCGTCGGCGCGCTGCTCGTAGAGGTGTAGCGTGTCGTAGCACATCGCCACCAGGCGCATATGCTCGCGCACGGTGAGCAGTTCGTAGGGGTTCGGCAACTCGGGGATGAACGCCAGCAGTCGCTTAGCGTGCTGCTCGTGGGTGGCGAGGTCGTAGTCGCCGATTTGGATGCGCCCCGCGTCGGGCTTGAGGATGCCCGTGATGCAGCGCAGGGTGGTCGTCTTGCCTGCGCCGTTGGGACCCAAAAGCCCGACGATTTCGCCCGCGTCCACGCGGAAACTCACGCCGTCCACCGCGCGGAAGCCCTTGAACGACTTGACGAGATTCTCGACGAGCAGCATCTCAGTTTTTGGGCTTGCGGAACACGGCGTCGTCGATGGCAATATTATGTCGCACGCGCTCGACTTTCATTACGGCTTCAATCCCCGCAGTGGACTGGCGTATGGTGAACGGGTACATCACCCCATCCACGCGGCGGTAGTCCTCAAGGAAGGTTGTAGTGTTGAGTTTGCCCTGTGGGGTGGCGATTTCCATATCCATGCGCAAGGTCAGGTAGCGTTGCGTGTCGATGTAGACCTTGATGGGCATACCTACCGTGGTCTGCGCGGTGATGACGAAGGCGTTGCGGTTGCCGACCTTCTCTTGTCCTACGAGTTTGGGGTTGCGCAGCGTTTTGCGCAGGTCGTTGCTTGCGCCCATCTGCGCGCTTTGGCGCATCTGCGCCAGCTCCGCGCCCTGCAACTCGCGCAGTCCCGTCATCGGGTTCTTCTCCCAGCCGACCTTGCCGTCAAAGCCTTGCTGGATCTCGCCAACCCCCTGAATAGTCGCCTTGAAGAGCGTCTTGTTCGGGGCTTTGTAAAGGACTTCGTAGCGTCCCTGCATCCCCTGCATGGGGTAGCTGAGTGTGCCTGTCATCTGCACGGTGCGTATCTTCGCGGCGTTTGCCAGCCCCATCGCCTGCGCCATCCGATCCAGCACTTGCTGTGCATTCTGTGGCTTGGCTTGTTGGGCGACAGGCTGAAGCGCAGTCAGGCAGGCGACCCCAAGCACAAGCATCCCAAAGCGAAGCGTTCTCATTGTAGGTTCCCTCACAGCGCAAAGTATACCTCACCGATCGGAACCCAGCCCCAGTTGGCTTTCGGCGGGGCGTTCGTTCTGGAGCGCCCACACAATCCAGTTGCGCCCGTTGCCCGCGAACTCGACGCCAGGCGGGTAGGAGTCGTTGCCGCCTGCGTCCAGAAACAGCCCCAGCGCAAACCCGCGCTCACGCAGTGTGCCTCTGCCGATGGGGTTCGCCCTGCCGAAGTTGGCGTCCTTGCTCCGCGCTTGGTAGAGGTCGTCGCCCGCAAGGTCGACGAAGATGCCGATGCCGTTGGCGTTCGCGCCGCCGAGCGCGAGGCTGGGCGCGTTATACTCGTCGTTGCCCGCAAAATCAATGTAGTAGCCGATGGAGAAGTCGTGCCCTGCGCCGATTGCCATATTCATCGCAGCGAGCGTACGGTCGTTGCCGAGTCGGTCTTCGAGGTAGCCAATCGCGAAGTGCGCCGCTGCGCCCTGCACATACCATGTGCCCTCGCGCACATCGTCGCCCTGCAGGTCAATCAGCATCCCGACGCCGCCCCAGTACCCAACGCCCTGCCCGAACACGCCGCAAGTGTAGCGGTCGTTGCCCTGTACATCGATGAGCATCCCGACGCCGCCTGCCCACGAGCGTCCGTCGCTGTAGTCGCCGCGCCTGCCGTAGCCTGCGCCCTGCGCCATGCTCACATTCCGTTCGGCGGTCTGCGGCGAGGGGAACTCAATCGGCGTTGGGTGCGCGGTGTAGGTCTCGTCGCCGAGCGCGTCGAGCAGCAGCCCGAAGCCCTTGACTGCGCCGAAGCCCTGCGCCTCGTAGAAGCAGGCGTACTGGTCGCGCCCCTCGCGGTCGATCAGCGCGCCGATGCCTGCCAGTCCCGCGCCCTGCACGAAGGCGTAGCCATCGTAGGCGTCGTTGCCCGCGAAGTCAACCAGCATCCCGACGCCGAATCGCGCCGCGCCCAGTCCTGCGGCTTGCGTGCGGTATAGGTCGTCGCCCGCAAGGTCCGCCAACACGGCGTAGCCCAGCGCCGCGCCGCCGAACGCCAGCCCCGCCCTGCCGCCGCGCCCGCCGCGCTCCACGATGGGCTTACCAAGCGTCTCGGCGTCGTCGGCGTAGCGGTCGTTGCCCGCAAGGTCAATCAGCACCGACACGGCGTTCTCCAGCGAGGCGGTTGCCGCGCCGCCGTAGTAGGTATCGTCGCCGCCCGTGTCGATAAGCAGCAGGTACGGCTGGCGCGGATGCGTATCATTTGCGCCGCCGCACAGCCGTATCAGTCCCCACGGCGTGTCGATAGCGGCGTCAAACGGCTTGCCGAACGCTTCCTTCGTGGGGGCGTCTGCTTTCTGGAACGCCTCGATGCTCTGCTGCACGGCGAGGGCGCAGTCGTGCCCGCCTGCCAGCAGGCGCGGCAGGTCGACTTTGTCCAGCGCGCGTTCCAGCAGCAGCAGTTCCGCGCTCGGCTCCGCGCCGCTGAGTGCGCCTTCGAACGCCTTGATGGGCAGCGTCAGCAGTTGGAACAAGGCGCGCTGCTCGTCGGGTGTGAGGTCGCGCAGGGCGGCGTCGCGCCAGCGTCGCGCGTCAATCGCGACATAGATCAGGAACGCCGCCTCGCGTTGCACGGCTTCGGGCACATCGCGCTGGGCGCGTTGCAGTTGCTGGCGCACGGCGGCGGGCAGGGGCGTTTTGGCAGCCTCGTAGAGCGCGACGACGGCGTTCTCCAGCGCGTTCGGCGTGTTCGCTCGCTCCCGCGCCGACTGCAGCGGGTCACCCGTCAGCGTGCGCCGTATGGAGACGCCAATCGCGCTCGCGCCCGATTCCACCGCCGCCACAGGACGCCCCACCGCGCCCACCAAACTGTTGCGCAGCCGCTCGGCATAGTACGGCAGGCGCAACGGGTCGCGCAGCAGCATCTCAAACAGCGGCGTCGCATACGGCGTGCGGAAAAAGTAGTCGAACAGTTGCGGGTCGAAGCGCGCCTCCTGTGGGCTGAGATTCGCCTGCGCGAGCGTCTCGCGAAACAGCGCGTCGGTGTTGAGTTGACCAAACGCCGTCGCCGCAAGCCACAGGCTACACAACGCGGGGCGTAAGCGCATAGCACGCCAATTTCGCGACGGGCGGGCAGGTTCCTGTTGGTTTAGGCGCGGCTCTCTCCCTCAAAAAACACAGCTATCGAACAAATTCATCTAACCGACTCACGGGGGCACGATAGCCCGCAGACACCATCCGTTCCAACAATTCATTTGCCTGCTCTAAGCGAACAAAGCGACTGTTGACACAGTAGACCAGAATACCCACAGTTCCAGTCGTGGTAATCCGAAGTCGTGCTGCTATACGACGGGCGTCTCGGTCGTCGGTTGCCAGCCACCAGTTGCGCGAATATGCAACTGCTATTGACTCCGCCTCGCCTGCTCCTAAGCGCGGAGGCAACCCAGCCGCCAGAGCTTCCTCATCCGCGGAAAGCGTCGCTTTAGGCAGCCACTCTAAGTCAGCAGACGGTACCTTGCCGAGGCGAATCCCGCGCTCTATCTCAGCAAATACGGCAGGGCACACATACGCAACCATCGGCATTTGCTGAAGAAGCTCTACACAACCCGCCTGCAAGAAATTGTTTAGCACGGTCGTGTCCAGAACCATCTCCGCGCCTATCTTGTTCATGGCAAACGATATACACCAATTGCGTCGCTGTGTGAGGAAACTCGGAAATAGTGCGGTCTACGGACACTCGGTCTCTTCGGAGGTGTTTTGCGGTGGAATAGCGTTCCACACTTGAATTTCAGCGTAGAGCTCCTCCATGCTTGCTGCCCCTTGTCGGAGGGGGATACCGCGCATCTGGAACTCTTCCTGAAGTGTCCAGCGGTCTATGCCTAATAACTCCGCTGCCTTTGCCAAGCTGATTTGTTCGTCCAAGTAGGCGCCCACTACGATTGCCCATCGCAGCTCAGGGTCAGTTTCCAAGGCGCGCAAGAGTGCTTGCGAGACCCGCTCAGGCTGAATCTCCCACTGCTTCGCTATTTCGTCTAAAAGCCAATGTGCCAGTTTCATCGTCTCCTAAAGTGTACCCATTTTGCAACCGTGAACGACGGACGGAACGCCGCCCAAGCGGAAGACCTTTGTTCCCTCAGCCTCTGTAGCGCGCGTCGCCCATCAGGTACAATACCCCCCGTGCAAGGAGGAGATACGCCATGAGATGGAACACGCGCGTTGCACACCTCTGGGCGCTGCCTGCGCTGGCGCTGCTGCTGTGCGCCTGCCAGTCGCAGTCCGTCGCCCAACAGCAGTCCCAAGAGACGCCCCAGCAACAGCAGTTCAAGGAGACGCCCATGACACCCGGTGAACCGCAACAGCAAGCGCAGGTCGCCTATGTGCGCATGACCATCGAGGGCAAGGGCGACCTCGTCATCGAGTTAGACCTCAAGGAGGCGCCCAAAACGAGCGAGAACTTCCTGAACCTCGTCAAGGAGGGCTTTTACGACGGCATCCGCTTCCATCGCGTCGTACCCCGATTTGTGATTCAGGCGGGCGACCCGAAATCCAAGACGCTGCCGATGGGACATCCCGAACTGGGCACTGGTGGCTCGGGCAAAACCATCAAGTTCGAGCCGAACAACCTCAAACACAAGCGCGGCGCAATCGGCATGGCGCGCGCTCAAGACCCCGACAGCGCCAGCAGCCAGTTCTACATCTGCCTCGAAGACCTGCCCCAACTGGACGGCAACTATGTCATCTTCGGCAAGGTCGTAGAAGGCATCGAGATTATCGACCAAGTGCGCGTTGGCGACACGATTCTGAAAGCCGTCGTGCTGGAAAAGTGGACGCCCAAGCAGAAAGACGCGCCGAAGTCGGACGAGAAGAAGTAGCCTATGATCGACGACACGCTCGCAACAGAAGTGATTCTGGAAGCAGAGGCGATTCTGGAGGCGTCCGAGCCGCCTGTGGCGGAACGCCTCCAACGCCTGATGCAGCACTTGCACGACCGCCTGCCCCACTTCCACTGGGTGGGCATCTACTGGCTCAAGGGCAGTGAACTCGTGCTGGGACCCTATGTCGGGCCGCCGACGGAGCATGTGCGCATCCCCGTCGGGCGCGGCGTGTGCGGCACCGCCGTCGCCGAGAACATGAACCAAATCATCGAGGATGTACGCGAACTGGACAACTACCTCGCCTGCAACTTGGAGACGCGCTCGGAGATTGTGGTGCTGATTCGCCACCCCGACACAGGCAAGATTCTGGGGCAGATCGATGTGGACGGCACGGAGGTCGGCGCGTTCGACGAATCGGACGAGGCGCTGCTGGAGGTCATCGGCGAGCGGATTGCACGCCTCGTGCTGACGCACGGGTGGTAAGAGCATCTGAGCGTTTCAGCAATCCCCCCTCCCAGGCGCGCGGGAGAGGGGACGCTGGTATGAGAGTCTGCAGACGCTGCCGAAGTTAAAAGCACGGTCAGCAGACGCCTGCCGCGTGCCCCCTACGGCTTCGCCTGCTCGGTTGGCGCAGGCGCGGGTTCAGGGTGCTGGTGGACGCCGCGCTCTTTCGGCTGACCGAATAAGCCCAGTAATGCGCCAATCGTTCGCATCGTTCTCACCTGCGTGATTGTAGCATAAGAGGTCTTACGAGAGTCTTAAAAAATCGGCGATTTTGCGGGTCTTTGTTGAAATCTGGGTGAATTGCTGGGGCTGTATCGGGGTTTTCGAGGCTTTAGTGGGGACATCGGGGCGCGGCGACCGCGCCCCGACGATTCTCATTCAAACACGAACAGCAGGTACTGCGCAATCCCGATGTCGCCTTCGATCTGCAGCTCGCCTGTGTTGTAGGCGTCCAGCGGGTCGCGCTTGCCTGTGATAATCGCCACGAAGACCTGCGCGGGCGCCTTGACGGTCACTGCGGCTTCGGAGGGGCTGCCCTCGCGGCTGAGAGTCGCCTTGCCGTCCGCAATGCGCAGATAAAACTCGCCCGCGCCTTCCAGCACCAAGCGGTAGGTCGCCTTGAAGTTGCCCGCGCGGTCAGGGCGGAACCGCTGCAGGTACTTCTCCAGCTCCTGCTCTACAGGCGACTTCTCGGCGGGCGCGGCGGCGACAGGAGTCGTCGTGCGCGGGGTCAACCGCGCCATCATCTGACGCGCCGCCTGCACCATCTCGTGCCCAATCTCCGAACCGACCGACATGCTGCGCTCGTAGCTATAGATGTCCAGATAGTAGTCTGGCGGGGCAAGAATGTAGCCCAGCTCATCGTTTGCCAGCCCAAACAGGAACACGGGGTCGCCGAACATCGCAAATCGCCGTTTCAGGAAGATGCCGATATTCGGCAGCACCTCGCCAGGCATGGTGAACATCACAGCGTCGCCCAGCCGAATCAGGTGCGACTCGGTGGTCACCTTGCCGTCCGCGAACGAGGGACCCGCGGGGATGACACCCGCTGTCAGCGCGAGTTTGAACCGCTCGTTTTCCAACGGCACAGTGTAGACCATCTCGATATGTTGCAGCGTGACGGAGTCGGTGAATGCCGCTTTAGCGATGGCTTCCAACGCGCGGTTGGCGATGGTTGTGCCGAATCGCTCGGCGCGTGCCCAGTCGCGTCCCTTGGGCGCATTCGGGTCGCCAGGCGCAGGCGAAATCATCCCGCCCAGCGCGCCGTTCGCGAAAATCGCCACCCCGCCCACCGCGCGCTCCACCGTCTGGTAGTACCAGTGGCAGAAGTCGCTGGTCAGCTGGTCGTTGTTCAGCACCTCGGGGTGGCACGCGAAGTTGGTCAGCGTAGCGATGACCTTGCCGTCCGCCTTGCTGCGGAACTGCATCACCGCCGCTTCGGTGTCCAGAATCTGCTCGATGCGGTAGTTTTTGGCGACGCCTTCGATGGTGGTCTTCGCGAAGCCCACAAGCGCGGGTTGGAGTTTACTCGCTGCCTCGTCGACGGTCTTCGCGACGGTCTCGATGACGAAGTTCACATACTCGTTGTCGCGTCCCGACTGTGTGGGGGTTGGTCCCCACAGCCCGATGGTATCGGGCGCGGAATGCACATGCGTACACAGCACCATCACACGGTTGGGGGGTACGGATTTGACCTGCTGGCGGATGCGTTGCACATCGTCGCGCAGCAGCCCCAGCAGGTCGCACACGACGATGGCGACTCGCTCGTTGCCCACCTGCACGACGACCGCGCGCGCCCAAATATCGTCGTGGACGCCGCCAGTGTTGGGGCGGTTCGGCGAATAGCCCGCCAGGAACACCTGCTTGGTCGGGGTAATCTTGTTGGCAGCTGCGCCCGCTTGCAGCCCTTGCGCCCAACCTGCGAATAGCAGTGCAAAACCCAGCGTCGTTGCGAGTAGTCTCATAGGTTCACCTCCTGTACCGACCAGTTGTTCGGTACAGGAGGTGGGATTCCTGCTGTCGCCACAGTGTTATCGGCTCACGACGCGCCAGAAGTCGCCGTGCCGCTTGACCGCGTAGTTCGAGCCGATGAGGAGCTTCTGCAGCGCGTCTTCGAGCGTCGCGTCCTGCACATCCAGCACGACGAGCGGCTCTTCGCCGTTGGGGACCCACTCAATCGGCGTCTGGTACGCGCTGGCGAGTTGGCGCAGGGCGTCGCCGAGTTTCGCTTGCAGGCGCAGGCTCGCCAGTTTCGCTTGCGGGTAGCCCGCGGGCACATACAGCACGCGCGATTGCCCCTCCAGCGTCCAGCGCAGGGTCAGCACGCGCTCGCCCGAAGTGTGCAGCAGCGTCTGCAAGGGGATTTCGACGGTCTTGCCAGGCTGCAGGCGTCCGCTCCAGACCACGATTGGCTCGGTCTTCGCGTCGCCTTCGGGTGCGTAGCGCAGTTCAGCGGTCGCCTCGCGGTTCATGCGCGCTTCCAGCACGGGCACGCGCGCGCCGTCGGCAGTGGTGCGGTACTCCAGAAACACGCCCGCCTGCACGGGCTGGGGCGTCTGCACAGGCGGCTTGGGTTTCGCGCCGAAGCCGAACGCGGCTTGCACGCCGTCCGACTGCGCAGCGAAAAAGCCCATCACAAATAGCCCTGCGGCGACCGCCGCCGCGCCTGCCCAGCGCCAGAGGGCGATGCGCCCTTGCGCCTCACGCGCGCGCGTGTTCGCCCGCACATGGGTCATAATCCGCGCGTGCAAATCCGCAGGCGGCGCGACTTCGGGCATCGCGCTCAACCCGCGCCAAATCGCTTGCGTAAACTGCGCTTCGCGCTGGCACGCCGCGCACCCGCGCAAGTGCGCCTCAACGCGCTCGCGCATCGCTTCGCTCAAAGACCCCTCACAATAGTCGTTCAGCAGGCTCTTCACCTGTTCACAGCGCATCGCTCGCCTCCTGTGGCACTCCAGTTGTAGGACTCGCCTCCACGCCAAAAAGTTCCCGATACGGCTCCAGCAGTTGGCGCAAGGTGTTTCGGGCGCGGTTCAGGCGCGACTTAATCGTGCCCAGCGGCAGCCCCAGAATCTGCGCAATCTCCTCGTAGGGGCGCTCCTCGATATGGAACAGCACGACCATCACGCGCTGGTATTCGGGCAGCTGCTGAATCGCCTCCATCAGCACGCGCTTCTGCTCCTCTTGCAGCGCGTGCCCCATCATGTCGGCGCTTTCGTCCTCAATCGGCAGCTCGTAGGGTTCGTCGTCGTCTTCAGTGGGCATCTCCAGCGGCAGGTGCTGATGGCGCGCCTCGCGCTTGCGAAAATCGAAAAACACATTGCTCACCACGCGATACAGCCAAGTCGAAAGTTGCGCATCGCCACGAAAGCGTTTCAGCGAGTTATACATCCGCAGGAAGGCTTCGGCGGCGACATCGGCGGCGTCGTCGGGATTGTTCGTCAGGCGGTAGGCGAGTTGGTAGACCTTCTGCTCGTAGCGGCGCACCAGCAGGTCGAACGCGAACTCGTCGCCTTCCTTGAAGCGTTCGATCAGCACCTCGTCGCTGCTATAGTCGTAGATGCTCATGCCCTCCGCCTGTTGTGCCCGCGCTACTTGGATAGACTCGCCTCGCGCAGCGCGTGTTGCTCCTCGTCAGACAGCCCGATGCTGGAGGCGCGGCTTTTTATTGGCTTGGCGTAGACGCGCATCTCGTGGCGGCTGTGAATGCCGCTGATGACTACGCCGTCGCCATGCTCGTTCAGCACTGCCAGCGCGAAGCTCTGCTGCCCGCCGATGTCGGGAAAGGCGTCGTAGCGCACCAGCCCGACTCGCTGCAGACAGCGATTCGTTTGACTCTGCAACTGTTCCAGATGGTTCCCGTGCGCTTTGAGCGTCTCTTCCATCAGCGACACGCGGCGCAGGGTCTCGTACAGGGTATGCTCCAGCGAGCCGCCCTCCGAGTGTTGCATCAGTTGCTTCCAGCGGCGCATGAACGCGCCCCAGCGCAGTGCCTGCACCAGGTTCCACACTGCCAGCGCCGCCACGGCGACCAGTAGCCCGACGGTCACTTGCGGTTGCTGCGCCCACTCCACGATTGCTTGCCAACTCATAGGATGTCGGCAATTGTACCTGTCCGAAGGTATAATCGCGCTTCGATGCGTCGGTTCCACATCGGCTCGCCTGAATGGTCGCCCCCGCGCGTGCCGCTGCAGTTGCCGTTGGGCTTCGGCTCGCTGGGCTGGCTGGCGCACCTGATTCGCAAGCACAAGCTCGACCTGACGGAGGTAGACCTTGCGCCTGTGGCGCAGGCGTGCTACGACTACTGGCGCGAAGTGGGCGACATGGACGAGGCAGGCGACGCGCTGGCGACGCTGGCGTACCTGACGGAACGCAAGGCGCAACGCCTGCTCGCGCCTGACCCTGAACCTGAACCCGACGACGAGGCGGAGTGGCTCGCCCCGACGCGCCTGCCCGACGCCTACCTGCAGTTGGCGGAGCATCTGCGACAGCGCGAAGGCGAGCGGATGCAACTCTTTTTTCGCGGCGGCGCGATTGACCCCCGCGACTACGAACTGCCGCCCGAATTCGGCGCGGAGCTGCCCGACCAGCTCTGGCTCGCGTTCAAACGCCTGCTGGAACAGCGCATGCCCCTGCCCGACGCGATCCCGCACCGACGCTACTTCTCGCTGCACGCGCGGATGATCGAGATTCGCGAACGGCTGCAGGGCGCGGCGCAGCCCCTGCCGTTCGACACGCTTGCGCAAGACGCGCTCGATGTGCTGGACTTGCTGGTCTCGTTTCTGGCGATGCTGGAGCTGTGGCGCCTGGGGCATATTGCAGTGAGCATCGATGAGGCTGGGGGTGTGTGGCTGAAGGCGGAGGCAAGCGAGGGGTGAGGCGCTCGTCGCCAAAGGCAGCGGATTAAGCAGGAGCCTGCACTTCCTTGGCGAACAAGTACAATTGAACTCAACTTGCCACCTTGTGCAGTAGGTTGAAGTTGTGGGTCGTTGCGATAGTGGAGTATGTGGAGCAAGTCGTCGAGGATGCAGAAGGTTGCGATGATTGTGTCCAGCATGGTTGACCTCCGTGTGCGTGGGGGGATTGTACCCGCACACACGGGAAGACTTGAC